>Ga0139313_100028_pt1 | contig 13459 bp, 15 predicted proteins | sample In1P11_FD_99375 | JGI IMG/M metagenome (GOLD analysis project Ga0139313, IMG submission 99375) | reverse complement strand
TTAAAAAAAAAAAAAGACTACATTTTTGACTCTAACTTAGACGGATACTATCATGGACTGTTTGGTGAATAATCTACAATGCCCTCTTGCAGCCTTGTATCTTGGTGATGGTACACTTTAATATTAGACATGGTGATTGAAGTTGTTATGTAGCACTCCCTTCAGATCCCCAACCAACACAATATACATCTGTCTATTCTCAGGGATCAGTACACAGTGCAACTGCTACATTAATATGGAAACTCATGTTTGAATTTACCGCAAACTATAGAGTTGGTGATTGCACTACCTGTCCTGTATTACTGCATTTACTTCTCTTCATTACAACTGAAACAAATCACAGCCACCAGCAGCGTGTATCAAAGGAGAATGCCTTTTATCTTCAACATATTATCACGATGCATATTCACTGGCTTTTAATGCCTCTAATCAATTTAGCCCAACTGATCTGTATTCAACAGAATCTACATGGGTTGAGAGCCAGTAATTTCCATCTTCTATTTATGTGAAAGATTATTGAAAAGAAGTGATTCTAGGTGGGCACGGCCAAGCATGATTGTGTTCTTGATTGATAATCCTGTCACTGAAATCTTAGTGTTTGTGTTTGGAGTGATCGAACTGTTTGCAAGCTTTGGTGCAGTGTGGTATTTAAGGTATGGTTAATTAATATACCTCTTAATTGTTTTGTTTTTTTTTTTAAAATTAAAAACATGAATTGAAGGAGATACTTTACAAAGCGATTCAAAATGACATAGAGTGTACAGCCAACACAATTGTATATTTTGTTTTTTTTTTTGGAGATCTGATCCTCACTGAATGAAAACTCTGCAACATCAAATAAAATCAGAGTCACGGTCAGAGTCATTGTAAGGTCTGCCATGCTCATCCCAAACCAGTCTTTCATCTCCAGTTAGATTCTTTGAGTCTGGACAGAATACATCTCTGAACAGCACTCTTTCTTTATCTGTGTTCCATTCATCATTCTCTGGATTGTTAATGCTCTCTACAAGTTCATCTATTGCATCGAGCACAGCTTGTAGTTCATGCTCTCTGAGCTGTGGAGCGGTTGGATAGTCAGCTTCTCCAACGATGAATTGTTCACTCAAAGGAAATTCAGTATCTGCTTTTGTTTCCATTTTGTGTTGTTTGTCTAGGTTATCATGGAATTCTTTTGTGATTGTTTTGTGTGCCAGTTGAACCCACCTCACTTTACTTTGGTGATTGATGAGGGTCAAGCATAGCCAGATCTGTGAACGAGGTATCAAACCAAGCTTTGCACTCTCTTCTTTGATTGTATCTGCATTCCAAAAGGAATCAGTTTTAGGAGGTAGAAACATTTCTTTTAAATTTAATGAAGCATAGAGTCCATCAACAACTGGAAAGTAATCCTGCCAATAGGTATTAGGCATCCTATCCCACCACCAAGTATGTCGCATCCATGCACACACTGCCCACTTTACACTAGGCTCTCTAGCTTGCAGGAAGAGCTAAACAGTAATTCTCTCAACACTATTTCACATTTGCACAAAAACCGAAGAGAAGAGAGAGAGTCTAATGAAAGATCGTGTATATGCACACACAAAGAGAGAAATAGGTTGTAGCACCTGTTTGGCAGTTACAGGACACAAACTCCAATCCCAGTGCTCTGCATTGCATCTCTCTTTCATTATTTCAGCTCTCCTTTCTTTCGAGAGCACATTGAACCGGGTGAGTTTGATTTGTACAGCCTGTGCAAAGTGACGTCTAATTTGCTTCCACTGCCTTCTATTTCCTACTTCAATACTCGCATCTTCTTGTGGAAGGAAACCAGAGCTGCCTTTCAGTTCAAATACAAGACAATTTGGCTTTGGTTCCTGCTTTTCCATGTCTTTATTATCCTGTAATGTATCTATCCTTCTGTTGTACAACAAAGAACAATACACCCTTTAGATCGTACCTGTACCTGTACCTTGAGAAATACTTCAAACAAGTATTTAACGGCTAACGTTGTTTTTTCTCTTCTTTGGGTATTTTTTTTTTAAAAAAAAATTGAGGAATACTAAAGACTGGGAGTTATAAATTCTGTACATAGGCTTGTCCTGTGAGGTACAGAACGGATGGAACGGATCAACTCTAAAGCAGAGCAACAAAAGGCAAAGGGGCATTCACAAAGTACAACTTCTAATATGAATCCTACTGCAAAAGCTTTCGAAGAAACTTCAACATTGAATGTCCCTATGGCAAAGGACATCTCTTTTCAAAGTGATAAGATGGAAGAAGAAATTGATATGGATAAGTACGAGCAAGAATTATTTGACAAATTGATTAAAGCGACAAAACTGTGTAACTTACTACCCAAAGAGAATGAATTTGCTCTCCACAGCTCTACTCTCAGAGGATTCAAACCAAGAATGGAGCACTTTGGTCACAGAATCTTATCCTTAACTCAAGCGTTGCTCCAACAAGCAAAAACAATGAATAGAAATACTACATCGTCGATAACAGTGCCTCTTCTCACTGAATTTGAAGATAACGAAGAAGTATTGGAACAGTTTGATAATATAGTAGATGTAGTCGATTCTCTATTAGATAGAGTCGATTCTTGGGTTGATGAAACAACGGGAGAGACTAAACAACCGAAAATAGTAATTAACCAAACGAAACTATCTTCAATTGGAAGACCTCCTCCAAGGAACACGAGCAGCATTTCACCCACTTCATCTACAATGATGATGCATAGCAGCACTTCATACTCTCCTTGGATAGAAGACTATTCATACAATATATTCACTGCAAACAACATTCCAAGGATTCAGCTTACATTCGATGATGCTCCTATAGACAATTCAAACACTCCATTTCGTCCAAAACACACCTCAAAGCCAAATGCTCTGAAACCATTTGGTACACTTTGTTCATCACTCATCCATTAACTCTTTTAGATTCTGGAAATAATGAAAGCAAAGAAGGCAACAAATTAAGTAAAGAATTGGAATCACACATCAGCACTTTGGGATTGAAAACTACTGAAGAGGATGGGTACTCTGATCTCATTTTAAATATGCATACATATTAACCCACTACTATCACTAGTTATCCTCATCCCTATGCCTATGAGATCTCTTGCCTCCAATTCGACCAAACAAACATTGTAGACTTTAAAGAGATCACTTACAAACCAATTCAAGACACTCCTTTCACTTGGATCGAGACTGTCGATGCTCTCGAGAAACTGGCTGCTAAATTAGATCAAGAAAAAGAATTTGCAATTGATTTGGAGGTAAATTCATTCTCCTTTCATTTTACAGCATAACAATGTACTCATTGCTTTATGTTATTTTTTTAAAAAAAAAAAAAAAACACAACCACAGAATCACAGTTATAGATCATTCCAAGGATTTGTGTGCTTGATGCAGATATCAACTAGAACAGAGGATTTCATCATAGATACCTTAAAATTGAGGAGTAAAATGCAGATGCTCAACACTTCCTTTACAAATCCTAAAATAGTCAAGGTACTCCTTCCATTCCATTCTAGTTGCTTTGCGCCTCTTTGTGAAAAGAAAGATCAACACCACTTGTGTGCAGGTATTACATGGCAGCGATTCAGATGTAGTGTGGCTGCAAAGAGACTTTGGAATATATCTTGTGAATATGTTTGATACAGGACAAGCTTCTCGAGTCTTAGAATTTCCTAAATTCTCGCTTGCCTTTCTCTTAACTCATTATTGCAATATTTCTGTTGATAAGAAATATCAACTAGCAGATTGGAGAATCAGGTATATTTTCATTCAATGCATCAAAGTTACTGAAGCACAGCATTTTCTAGACCTCTTCCTGAAGAAATGTTAAAATATGCACGAGAGGATACTCATTATCTGCTGTACGTCTATGATAAATTAAGAACAGATCTCATGGCTAGAGGGAATGAAAACAACAATCTGATACTCTCTGTATTTAACAGGAGTAAAGAGCTCTGTCTGAAGAAGTATGAAAAAGAAAGACTCACTGAAACATCACATCTTTCTTTGTACAACAAATACAACTTGGTATTCAATCCTCAACAGGTAACTACAACAACAACAAGAAGCAGCAGTGTTCATTCAGCTCAGTGAATCTGAACTGAATTTAAAAACTAAACTAAATCGATTTGTAGATGAAAGCATTTGCAGGAGTGTTTGCATGGAGAGACAGGGTTGCTAGAGAAGAGGATGAGAGCACCAGATATGTCTTACCTAATCACATGCTATTTAGAATTTCAGAGACCCTACCAACAGATGTCAACTCACTCTTGGCTTGTTGTAATCCAGTGCCTCCTCTCGTTAGACTCCAAGCACATGATCTATTGTCCATCATAGAAGATGCTAGAAAGGACTCTGGCTTGTCTCCTCAACCATTCATCTTCACAAGATATTCAGAGTCTACTTCTGTTGCTGTTCGAGATTCAGAAGGTAAGTAAACAAACTCATTGTTCTGTTGTTGCATGTGACTAACAGACAAGCAATTCTAGCAATGTTTGATAAAGAGGCAACTATCGTACTCACTACAGAGCAGCTGTACAATGCTGCTGGCTGGTTGGAGGATAAAGCAATGCCTTCTAAATCGATGCATTCCGTCACTTCTTCTGCAAATCAGGATTACAGAGCCTCCTCTGCATTGAGTACTAGCCTCTTCTTTGATCCAATAGATGATGATGATGTAAGTAAACTAGTCACAGTGTTAGTTTATTGTTTCTTCCAAGCTAACTACATGGTTTTTTTTTCTTTTCATTCACAGGAAGATGAAGACGATATTCAAAGTAAACAGATTGCTACACTGATACATGCTTCATTGGAAGATCAGTTATTTCCAGTATCGACAAATCAACAGAACAACGCTCCTTCACAAGCAGATACTCTCAAACCCGAAACTACAACCACTACTGCAACAGGTTGGTTAATCAACACTGCACTTATATAACCACTGAATGGAAATGCTCTAACATGCTGTCTAGTACCTGAAATTGAAGGCAAAAAGGAGAAAACTGGAGATGGATTTCCACAATCTATGGCTGAAATCTACAAACTCTCTAATCAGATCAAAAGAAAGAGAAACAAGGAAAAGAAGAAACTCAAAGAAGAAATCACAAAGCAACCTCTTGATGAAGAGGACAGCATTGAAGACAGAGAAGTTGAGAGTAAAAGTAAAAAGGCAAAAGCAAGCAAAGAGAGTGGTCAGTTTTTAAATTTCTAATATATAGATATTTATGTACATATGTATGTATATATATATTGTTTTAACTCACTCATCTCAACTTTGAATGTTCTATTGAATTGAATATTCATATTTTCTAGTATCGAATCCAGTGGAATTCATGAAGAATATAGGATGGTTAGACAGCAATGCTCCCGATCTATCTCTTCTGTTAGAAAGAGATCAACCTCCACAGAATGAACCCATGCATCAACGACTTCCTAACAACAACAGAAACATGAACAAACCTCCAACTCTTTCTTCTTCTTCTTATCCCAATTCTTCCTCCAAACGCCCCAACAATCGCAACTTCCAGAACAAAATTCCCAACTTTAGAAATCTGTATACCACAGGTAACATTCTAATTTGAATAAACAACTCTCCTTTTTGCCATCTATAGACAGTACTGCTATTTTGAAATATCACTATTAATAGATCGATGAACAGCAGGATTGTAGTGATAGATAATGTGTTATCACTTGAGTGATAAAGCAACAGCAGCTGCTCAATAATCAGGGAGTGTGGAGTGTGTAATAAGAAAGGTGGATAGAGATTTTTATAGATATACAATATTGACTCCTGGAAGAAGACCACATGATCTGATTTCAGCATGTCAGACACAAACAAAGACAGGGTTCCTATTTTCTCCTTCAAATAGCTGGGGCTGTTGTTCTCTTCTTGAAACATGTAGAGATTAACCAATAGATATGAATAGGAGAAGATCAGCTCCAGCAGTTGATTTGAATGCTCTTTGGCTTTTAAACTGCTTGATATTGACTGTTCTGAGTAATTCAAATACTCATATAAGAAGTCTCCACCTTGAAATACTTCATACAGTGAGTTCTGTATCTTAGTGTGCAGCAGTGAGTCATTTGCTTTTGGAGACAATAAGAGAGAGATGATGTATGTGAACAGTTCAAATACTGATACCAACGAGCCTGATTTAGCTGAATGAATTTCTTGATAGTTGTACATCTGAAAGATCCGAAAGAAGATGAACTTGTGGAATCGAAATGCGTCGTGTATTGCTATCTCCTTGATAAATGTCTCCTTGATGGAGCTGATGTCAATGAATAGTTCCTCTGCACTGTAGTTCTCATCGATAAATTTGTAAAGAACCTCGTTAGCTTCCACAGCATTGGTAATGGATTTCAATTGAAGAGGGAGAGTGACTTTCCATTTAGTATGCTTGCTGTTGACTTGTGTATTAACTTTGATGTTGCTCAAAAACTGAGAATGAATTTGAGGTGTCGCGAGCTGTGAAATAGACAATTCATAATCACCATCTGCTTGCAGCTGTTCAAAGTCTGAATAGAGAGACAGAGAGGAATATGCAACCACGTTATTGAGTGGACCATATTGTGCTGCATGATTGGGAAGAGGAGCATCAACAGATTTGGGAATCTGCCAGGATTTGTGGTCGAGGTGGTTGTCTGCACACACAATCTGTGTCACTAACTTCACTTCAAAATCGTTGAGAGCAGTGTCTGGAATAGATAATTTAATCTTTGCAAAGGGGAATGACTTGGGATACAGCTCTGCTAGATAAGGACCATCTATCAACTCTCCATCTCCACTCATCAACAACACTTCAACACCAAACTCTACAGGCAAAGAGAGCTGTTTGTTGCTGGCTTGTAGCAAGAACTGATTCATTGCAATGCTGATATAGATATCATTTCTTGAATCTGCAGCTAACATCTCAAACATGCTCAATGTGAGTGAGTGTGTGATTGAGATGTCTCGAAGTAGAATGGAAGAATCATAATACACTCCAACAAGAAATTGCAGTGCGAGAGTTTCCTTGAGAATCATTTGGAATTCATAAGGACAGCTGAATAGCAGTTGATTCCAAGTTCTGTTGCAGCCATTCACTTTCATTTCAAATGCAAATTGTTCCCTTGCAACAGTGATATCGTTTTCTATGAGAGTGAAAGTGAAGAAGAGAGCTGTTCCAATCTTCACACGAATATCAATAAACATAGTGGATGCATTTGATGCAGCATCATCGGAAGTTGGAGAGATGATGAAATCATCAGAAAGTTTATCCACTTCATTCCACAAGCTCACTCTCAATTGTTGATCCTCTTGCAGATGAATAGACTTTGCAGTAAAGAGAATATTGCAGATAGGAGAGTCTTCATAATTGAAACCAGGTAACAGTGGTGCGTATGGATTTCTAGTGGAAGAGATGTCTATGTAAGTGGGTATTTCATTGCTCTCTGCTTCTGCTTGCAATAAGCTCCACAGTTCCACTTCAGTTGTTATTTTGCAAGTTTCAAATGATCTACACTCTTCATCTGTTAACAGCACAGAGAATTCTCCTTCTTCTTCTTCGCCTTTCTTATCATCTTGGAATAGAAGAGCAGGATAATCTGAAAATGAATCTGATGCACTTACAATAGAATTTGGAGATTCTAACGATGAAGAGAAGAGGCTCTCTTGTTCAATTTGATAGCTACTATCAAATTCAATAGGTGAATAGTTTCCAGGATTCCTCCAACAAGTTTGTCCAGAGAAGTGATTGTAGTAGAAAGTGTTCTGTGATGTTGCATCTTCTATTTTATCCCATCCGCCCTCCAGAATTTCGGTATTCATGTTATTTTGAACGGCAGTTTGGAATTTGTTCTGGTATTGCAGTGAATCCTTTTGGTAAACCAAAGGAATGCTCCATTCTGATTCAGGGTTAGATGTGCGGGGCACTTCTGGTTGCTGTTGTTGTTGTGCATCATTTTCTCTCCTTTTCAAGAGTTTTTGCAGACTCATTTTTAAAAGTGGATCAAGGAAGCTTCTTCAATAACGTTACATAATCGTCATTAACTTCCCATCTCAACGCCAAACTTTCCAAACATAGTTGATGAATATGTGAAGTGATCTTGAGTGGAGAAAGGATCACTCTGGAGCCACTTGAGGTGGGGAAAAATCAAATTTCTTTTGTGTATGAAAAAATAGTGTTCAATTTTATTTTGTTGAAATCTTTGTCAATAAAAAATAATAACTGAGCACTCCACAAAACATATGCAAAGCACTATTCGTGCTCACACGTTTAGCGTCTGGTCCACTGATCATTCTGCTATAAATAAGATATTGAGTTGATTCCAAGTTGAAGGAAAGAGAGCCACCTTATTGAGAGGAGGACCTCTTGTTTTGAAAGGAGCTCCTCCTCCTGAAGCATTCTGATTCTGATTTGGATTTTGAGTTGAATTCTGATTGTATTTTGATCTATTATGTACATTCGGCTTTCTGGAATCATTCTTCAAATGAAGATAAGTGAGTTTAGAAGTTAGAAAATGAGAGGAGTACAGATTGTGGTTTTGAGTATGGATTAAAATGAGATTGCACTGAGAGCGCTGCCATTCTGTCTCTAGTCGCTGTTGCAGTTGTCTCAATAATCAAAAAAAAAAGAGAAATATATGTATATATGTGTGTATGTATATTCATGCGAAGAAAAATAGATAAACTGATATAAGAGAAGTAATGTTAATAAAATATTAAAATAAAACAAAAGAAAATAATGAGAATACATCCACATAGAATACATAAGATATTTTTACCCTGGGAAACCCTTTCAGGAAAAAAACCTAGTAAAATAACACTTAATTATATTAGATGAACCAAAAGACAAAATCCTAATACAATATGATATCAAACCCAATGCTCCAAAACTACTTTTTAATATCCTACTCACCTATATGATACACAAGAATTTATAGATATACTAATACAAGAAACTACCAAACAATAATACAAATCTATGGGTACAAAATACCATGAGCCCAAACTTACCCATAATGGCCCCAAATATTTTTTTAGGGGATCCTATCCCTTAAACCATCTTGGGGTGCCACTTCCCTCTAGACCCCTCAACAAGGGGTGTAAAGTCTATGAGGGTGTAACATCTATATTGGTGTGAAAAATGAAAAGTATAAAACATATATCTAACATTCTCTCACTTGTTAAATACTCTGCATATGATCCATACACACATAAAATCAATTGCTAAAGGAAACTATGCCCATTGATTTCCTGCACCAATAAAACTTTTTAATATTGACATACTTTGTTAATGAGTCAGGAATATTCTTCAAGGTATCAACCTTCTGTAACAACACCTTGTTGTCTTCAACCATGTCTCTAACAAAATGATACTACACATCAATTTGTTTAGACTGAGCATGGTAAGTAGGTTTCTTTGCCAAATAGATTGTACTTTCACTATTGCAATCTATCCTTACAAATTTTTGCATAAATATAATAGATAAATATAACCTCTATAACCATAAAAATTTCTTACATGCATGAATGAACACCATGTACTCAAATTTTGTAGTCAAGAGTGCAACAATTGCCTACCTCTTGCTCATCCAACTGACTGCACCACCAAACAAGTTAAACACATAACCACTTATAGATCTTTGATAATCAGGATCTATAACCCAATATGCATAAAAAAACACTTGTAAATCTATTGATATATTATGCATGGGTATTCCTTGGTAACATATTGCATAATCTAAAGTGCTGTATAGATATCTAATGATCATCTTCGTAATATTCCATTATTCTTTTCCTAGATTTGACATATATCTGCTCACAACTACCATTGTACGGGTAATATCTATTCTAGTACATACCATAGAGTGCATTAGGCTTCCAACAACACTTACATAAGGGACATGTGACATGTCCTCCATATTCTACTATATTTTTGGAAACTATTCATTAGATAAATTTAAACCAATAGGAATAGGTATATTGATAGGTTTAAATTCCTGCATTCTAAATCTCTACAATATCATCTCAATATATTTCCTTTGATTCAACCATAGTTTTCTATTCATATGGTCCCTTCAATTTTAATGAATGAAATAAATTTTACTACACCAATATCCTTCATCTTAAATTGATATTAAAATTATGATTTAACACCCTTGATCATTTCCTTATTGTTTCCTATTAATAGGAATCAACATATAATAACAAGATAACAAAATTATCACCAACCTATTTGAAATACATATAGTGATCAGACATACTATGTATAAATCCAAGTCCCAACATATGAGTATAAAAAATATGATAACACATCCTTGGTGATTGCTTTAAAACATAAAGGGACTTCTTCAAGCTAAAAATCAAGTCCTTAACTTCAAAACCTTCTAGATATGACATATAAATTTATTCTTCAAGGTCCTCATGAAGAAATTCTATCTTCAAATCCACCTATTCTATGTCAAGATCAAATGTAGAAAGAATAACCAAAATAAATCTAATAGAAGTTAATTTAACAATAGGAATTTCACCAAAGTTAATTCCCTGCACCTAAGAATATCCCTTTGCTACCAATTAAGATTTGTACTTTTTTGCTTTACCCTTTGAACTAAAATTCTTCTTGAACATCCATTTGTTACCAATAGGAAAATTGATGAAATCCCATATCCTATTTTTTTCCAAGGATGCCATTTTTTCATCCATAGACCTATATTAGAATTTACCATCCTTTGAATTAAGTGCCTCTATAACAATTCTAGGATCATCATCAATAATAGATAAAATAAAAGCATAATTGAAATTAGGTGTACTATACCTTTTAGGTTGACTTCTCCCTTGAATTGATCTCCTCAATACTAGGGTATGAGGTTCTTCCTCAATAGGTTCATCATTTTTAGTGATTTATATTCAGAGATTCATCTTTCAACTAAAATTACACCTTTTCTGGTTTGTCATTCTTTGGTTTTTCTTCCTTCTTTAGATACTTTTTAACCTCTCTAAAGATGACATCATATCTATATACTATCTTTTATAATTTTGAGTTCCAAATCTTATAACCCTTTATGCCAACACCATATTCGATAAAGGTACACTTCTATTATTTATAATACAACTTAGTTCTTATTTCCTTTGGAACATGCACATAAGATTCATAACCAAAAAAATATAATATGTCTAAGATAAGGTTTATTACTAGTTGACACATCCTATGGAGTATTATCATTAAGGGATGATGAAGGTGACCGATTGATCATGTAACAAGCAGTTATCACTACCTCTTCTCAAAATTTTTGATCTAAACCTACACCATTGATCATACTCCTTGATCTTTCTAGTAGTGTCCTATTCATTATCTCTATAAATACATTATGATGTGGTGTATATGGAGTTTTATTTTGTCTTGATATTCCACACTACTTACAAAAATTCTCAAATTCATTTGAGAAAAACTTACCACCATTATTTTTCCTTAACACCTTAATCTTCTTCTCTTTATTGTTTTCTATAAGGGCCTAAAACTCCTTGAATTTACTAAAAATATTATATTTATGTTGGAGGAAATATATCCATATTTTTTGCGAGAAATTATCCATAAAAGAAACATAATATAGGGATCCTCCCAATGAGGGCACAAGCACTAGCCCAATCACATCACAGTCTATCAGTTATAAAATCCCATCTTCTCTTATAACACTAGTGGGAAAATTTACTTGATTATGTTTACCATATACAAAATATTTATAGAATTCAACATCTAAGGAGTAATCGAAAATTCCTTTAACCATAACTTTAGTGTATAGAGATTGGAATCCTTTATCTCTAATATAGCCCATTCTTTGATGCTAAAGAATTTAGTTTTTAATGGAAAATGAAGAGGTTCTGTCTATTTCACTGCTATCCTCACTAATAATAAAACTATTATATCCATCACTCATAGTGCTTGACTCAAGATTATAAATTATTCTAGTGTAGAATCCTCTTACCAACATAATTTCTCCTCAAACCATATTGTAACTATCTTTGTTAAATATCACTTGTATACCTACGCCACTCATTTTACTTATAGAAAATGGGTTTCTATCCAATCCTAGAATATATAGAACACCAGGGAGGGTTTTAACCCTATCATCTTTGAATCTCACTTTGAATCTTCCATGTATTATGATTTTATATATAGAGTTGTCTCCTAATAAGATATCACCTCCATCATAACTTTCATATTTGTAAAACCACTCCATATGGGGAGTCATATGAAAGGAAGCACTAAAGTCAACTAACCATGCCTCATGACATGAGTGTGTACTTGAAGATTCCAAGTATACATATCCATATTCATTAATATAGGTCTTAATTTTTATGGAAGGTGAAGTGTCAGGTGCCTTACGTTTATCAACCTTTTTAACTCTTCATTGCTTGTTAATATGTCTAGTTTTATTATAGTTCTAGTATTTCTTCATAGGTCTTCCTAGAGATCTAGATTTACCTCTAGATTTTAACTATTTATACCATAACTTGTATTTATTTTTCTCTTTGGAATGAACTCTCTTAAGGAATCCTTTATTTGATACTTAGAGGATTTTTGTCTTATTTCTTTTGATAACAAGGATGTGACTACATCCTTAAGATTTAATGTAGATGAAGTACTACTAATGGCCATAATGATATTATCCCACACATTTGACAAAGAACATAATGGGATAACATATTTATCCTATTAATACATTTTAATATTAATGAAGACTAACTGGCTTACTATAGTGTTAAAAAAATTTAAATGAACTGCTATAAAATCACCATCACTCATCCTAAGAGAATACAACTTCTTTCAAAGGAATAATTTATTTACTAGGGATTTTGTAAGATACAAATACATTAACTTATCCCACATATCCTTAGCATTAGATTATCTTGATACATTTAATAAAACCAAATCTAAAAGGAACAATCTAATTGAACTCTTTCCCTTCCTTCCCTTCCTTCCCATCTTCTTCCAATCTTTATCCTTCATACATGTGGCTAGAAATAAAATATTAAGAGCACATCCACAAAAAATACACAAGAAATTTTTATCTTAGGAAACCCTTTTGGAAAAAAAATCCAATAAAATATCACTTAATTATATTAGATGAATTAAAAGAAAAAAACCTAGTACAATATGATATTAAACCCAATGCTACAAAAACCATTTTCATCTCCTACTTGCCTCTATGATACACAAGTATTTATAGACACACAAAAACAATAATCTGCTAAGCGATAATAGAAATATATGGGTACAAAATATCATGGGCATAAACCTATCCATAACAACACCAAAATTTTTTCTTAGGGGATCTCACCCTTGAAACCTCTTCTAGGAGGCCGCTAGATTCCCATACCCCCCAATTGAGGTGTAAAGTCTATGAGGGTGTAACATCTATATTGGTATAAAACATGCAAAGTATACAACATATATGTATTTGTATGTGTATATGTA
>Ga0139313_100037_pt1 | contig 13589 bp, 18 predicted proteins | sample In1P11_FD_99375 | JGI IMG/M metagenome (GOLD analysis project Ga0139313, IMG submission 99375) | reverse complement strand
TGAACGGCACATTCTCAAGCTTCTGATGCGGCTCGATCATCTTCACATCGGCCAGATTATAGTGAAATGGAACGTATCGGGTACCACCTTCTTCATCGCTCTTCTCGACCGCAACTTCCGCAACAATTCGACCTTGCAGGTTGATCGATGGGCCTACCTTTCTGCTGCTCCGTCCACTGTTGCGGGCTTTTCTACTTTATGATTGAAGGCGCAACCTGAGCTTACTCAGCTCTTGCAAAATAACATGTGACGGAGCTGGGTACCTTTGTCCTCATATCTGCACTTGCCATAGATCGTCACGTTCCGGCAGAGGACGTCCTTCGCGTTATCTGTTGGGAGGTGACGTATCAGCAATTGAGAGCCACGGAAGCGGCAGGTGTGCCTTCTCTTTCACTTGGGAAGCGCTCCCATCAATGCGCGACTCTGTGAACGGTTGTGGCAGGAGCACTCGACATACCCTTGTTCTTGCTCTTTAAGTTTGGGGGCAGTATGTTCGATTTCGGCTCTTCAACACTCGCTTTGGAGACAGCGGCCATTGCTTAGATGCAAACCTGGCCGCATAGCAACGCGATCCATTGGTAGAATCATGCAGCGTTCTTGCAAAGTCCCGCGATGGTCATGTTACCGGTTTGTTCTTGAGGGGAGGGTCTCGGTCGCAAGTGTAATGGTTGTTCCGGAGCATACGAGAAACTATCCCAATTCTACCAAGTTAAAAGCATGTACTCAAGAACGTAAGCATGAAACTGAAGCCAAAGACGACTGCTGCGTCGAAGTGAGTCGGGATACAGTACTCGTAGTATGAAAGCCGCAGCCGCAGCAGGTGGGACAGTCACTAGTCGCCGCAGTGGCAGCCCCATCTCCGCTGCCGCGTTTCGCGTCCTCCCTCGCAGTTCCACCACGGATGACGCTACGTAAGTGATCTTGAAAGATATTCGATTCAGCCTGCGGCTGTCACCTTCCGCTTCTAACAGAACAGAGCAATCAGACATCAAAGATATATCGCCTTCATTTCCCTACGCGACACTCGGGTTTCCTCGAACAACACGTTGCACCCACGAATCTCTGAAGACGTTTCTGATCACACGTTCGTACTCGTGAACGCAAAAAGTGTCAGTACGCTCGGGCTACGGCCATGTCGAGTCCAGATATTGCGCAGCTATCCGAAGCACAGCAAACAGCACTCCAGACATATACTGCAGTCACAGATCAGGACCCAATAACCGCCGTCCCGATTCTTCAGCGATCGGAGTGGAATGTGCAGATAGCCATCTCGCGCTTCTTCGATGGCGAGCCAGCCTCTGATCCTGTCGCAGAAGCAAGAGCCGCTCAGTCCGTGCCAGCTCCGACCTCCAGGCAAACAAGTAACCTTCAGTATGAATCCCTGCTGGCAGCCAGTTCAATACCCCCACCCAGAAGATCATCAGAGAATGTGGTTCAGCGGATAGATACTACTGCAACAACAGTTCCTGCCTACCGACCTCCGTTCCTCCTCACCCCATTCCTGACGCCTTTCAATCTCCTCTTCCGCCTGTTCAGCACCGTCCTATCGCCCTTGTCCTTCCTCGTCCCCTCCTTCCTTTCGAGAATCTTCCGGAACCTCTTCACCCTGAATTCGCAGCCTTCAAGACGACAACTACCTCCCGCTGATACAGCTCGACGATTCATTCGCGAATTTGAAGAGACTTACACTCCCAACCCACCTTTACCGTTCGTAGAGTCGGGCTTCAACCTCGCTCTAGACAATTGCAAGAAGGACAGCAAATTTCTCCTGGCTGTTTTACTTTCTCCTTCCCATGATGAGACTCATACTTGGGTGAGGGAGACCTTGATGTCCTCTCAACTCTACCAGTTCCTCCAGACACATCAACACGAGCTAGTACTATGGGGTGGCAGTGTACAAGATGCCGAAGGTTACCAGGTATCTAGCTCCTTGAATTGTACAAAGTTTCCCTTTGCAGCATTGATCTGTCAGATCAATGATGCCAGTGGCACTGGCTCTTCCCGTGCTGGCGACATGGCCGTTGTCATGCGTGCTGTAGGTCCTATGCCTGCTAGTGAGCTTGTGGCGAAGCTTGGTACCACCATCACAGCCCAGCAGGCCCAGCTCAGTGCGGCCAGAGCACAACGAGCAGAACAACAAGCCTCACGTAGCTTGCGTGAAGAACAAGACTCAGCCTACGAAAGATCGCTTGCCCAGGACCGTGAACGAGCAAGGAGAAAAAGAGAAGAAGAAGAGGCACAGGCCTCGGCAGAAAAGCAGGCACAAGAGGCGGCAGAGCAAGAAAGAAGGAGACAGGAACAGGCAGGAGAATGGCGTCTATGGCGGGCCAGCCAGATACCAGAAGAGCCAGAGACAAGCACTTCTAATACCGTCCGTCTCAGCGTCCGCCTGCCTGATGGCAACCGTCTTATCAGGAAGTTTGATGGTGCTGCATCCCTCGAGGACCTCTACGCATTCGTTGAATGCCATGACCTGTTAAGCCAGAAAGAGAGCGTTGACCTCCAGGTCTCACGACCCGCCGATTACAAGCACGATTACAGGTTCCGACTTGTCTCACCTTTGCCACGGAATGTGATTGACCTCGAGAACGGGGGCACTATTGCGGAGAGGGTAGGTAGGGGAGGAAATCTCATTGTCGAAGAGCTTGATGGTGGTGAGGAAGAGGACGATGTATGAATTGGCAAACCATGAGCGTAACAGGACAATATCCAGTGCCACCGCTGAAAGCTCGCGATGATCCTAACCTGCCCGAAGGACTAGTAGATTGCGCTCTGCTATTGATGCCGTTTTGGGCCAGCTCTGGTTTTGTGGGCAATTATATGTCAATCACAAGCACGTATCGGCTGTGATGGTGCAAGGTTATCAAGGCCAAGGCATGTGTTATGCTGACAGAAATCCATGCAAACAAATTCGCTGGAGGATCGATCAAAGCTAAACCCCCGTTGGTTCAGATCAGACCATGAGGAATCCGTAAAGCACGAGGAACATCTTCGACGGTCTATGATTTGTACAAATCCTTCTCAAAGACCTGATATGTCTTCTCCTTGGTCACAATCAACGCTTACGGACCCTTGTCTGCTCTACTTGCAAGGCAATGCAAGCTTCTTGCAGCTCACAGTCATACCAGTGTTTCACTTCGATCATGTTCTCACTAACAGTCAACCACAAAGGTCTGCCTGAGCTGCAATACTGACACTGCGAATTCGCCTATAATCGGGTCAAGAAGGCAAGCGCACATCACGTGAGTTGCTGTGCAGCTTCCAGAAGTGCAAGCGACTGGGCTTGGATATATGTTGCTATTACGGTTCATTCTTCTGACCCAGATTAAATACACCAGATCCTGGTTCTCCTCTGCCTTTGCCTGCGCAAATCGTACTTCACAGTGTACGCTCATAGCATGAACACCATGGCATTAAACGGCGGTCCTACCCTCCTAGCGCTGCCTGAAGAACTTCTATCAATGATCTGCACTGCATACTTCGATTACGAATGGTCTGTTACCCTCGAGAGTCACAACTACGACAAAAGCAGTTTTCAATCACGTTTCGCCAGAATCTGGTCCAGACAATTCGACAGTATCAACCATCGCTCCACACTGTCCGGTGTGCCCTCCCTCGATCTCCTCCTAGTCAACAAGAAGGTCTCCAGGATTGCAAAAGACGCCTTGCGCAAAACGTTCGGTGCGCTCTTAACCATTGCCGAACGCCGTGAAGACGAAGAAAGCCAGTACTTCGGCCATTGTCAGGCCGGCACACTCATAGCATGGATTCGAGACAACATTTGCATGATCAAAGCGGAGGGTCCTGCAAGCCTGGAGTACCCAAGTGGTTCGCGCGAAGCACAGAGATGACACTGCGATGGTCGACACATTCTGGAATCAGTTTCCCAAGCTAACTCAGGTTGACATGGAATGCGGTGGACGCTGGGGACTTAACAGCGGCACATTCGAACCGAAATACCCAGATTTCCAAAAGCGAGTTCATGACAGAATCGAGCATATTATGCCTCGAACACTCAACTACAGTGTCTACAGCGTCTTTTCGCGGCTCATGCTGAAGAATCCGAACCTCACTCTTAGAATGCATTTCCTGCTTGGTGTGCCGTTACCCACCGTGTATGGTCCAGACAATCTGTTGGCCAACAGACTTGCGGTATGTCCTTCGCTTGAGTCGTGATGGCTGGCTGCATGCTAATCGATATCAGCACTGTGTAGCGACTGTTGCGGAAGTTGCGGTCGAGAAGAGCGATGAAGAAGGTGGTACCCGATACGTTCCATTTCACTATAATCTGGCCGATGTGAAGATGATCGAGCCGCATCAGAAGCTTGAGAATGTGCCGTTCATGGACTGGTGAACACGCGCTTCGCATGGTTCAGTACAACGACACTGGTAAGGTTACAACTACTACTTGCCGTGCCCTCGTCGGCACAGGGTGTTAAGCTCAGAGATTCATCATGCCGGACGTCCAATCGTGTGCCTGGATCGCTGGAGGGCACCAGTGGCTTGAGAGAGACGTGCATAGGCACGATTCATGTGACGATTTGAGAGATGAAGCACCAACAAAGAGAGGATGAATGAGGAATCTACAGTATGTCCTACAAGCGAGGCAAAGCTTAGTAAGCTGCCAATGGCATTCAGACCAATACAATACAAGGCACGACATTCTCATGTAGAGACGCTGTTGGATTGTCCATCGCTCCGCAACAGTCTAACGCTGTGCAATAGACTGGTTGGCCTGTCATAACGTGACCGAGGAATCAGAGTCCAATGATCGCGTCGCAGAGTTCTTGGCTCCTAACATATGAGATCTGAAAGTCTGGGAAAGGTGATGACACAAACAGAGAAGAGGTGCAGGCAAGCGAGTGAGCAAAGGAGGAAAGAACTGAATTATCAACCATGCCAACAGAAAACCGTGGGGGCGAGGAAGCAGCTTATCTCGGTGGTGGTCCTGACACACATTCTACCTCCTCCGACGCAGAAGACTCATCCTCAATACAGGGTATTGCGAACATTGACCAACCCGCGCCATCTGCCTGCCTGCTGGAACAACCTCTACCTCATCGTCGGTTTACCCCCCGGCTGATATGTTACTGACGCCGTGGTTTACACAAGCGTCGAACAAGTATCGGCTGCTGCCCATTGTCACCCTCATGATCTTGTCACCGTCCGCGATCTCAGCTATCCCATCCTGCACCGTCATTATCCAATCCCAACTATCCCTCCTTACCTCGCCATGTTCTCAGAATTTGTCATAAGATCGGGCGAGTAAGTGGCAGTGGGCTGATAGTTTCTCCCGAAGCATACCTGGCGAGCCGGTTTATGAAATAGATGGCCAACTCCGCACGCTGGGCAGGTAAGTCAAGTTGGCCATCTATAGTATAAACCGGCTTGCTGGCTAGCTCTGTTCGCGATCTTTGTTAGCTACCTACAGCATCCGCATCGCTCCGACTTTCCGTCGCAGCCGCATAAGCAGTTAACCACCGGACGACAAGCTGGCTTACCGGCGTCACAGATATCTACGCTAGAGTTGACCCTCGCGCTACTAATTTCGAGAAGCCCCTGCTTCCTCAAGACGATGCGATGGATCTTGGTTTAAGCTCTGTTCACGGCGACAAGAAAGCTAGGTTCACTCGTCGAGCACGTTCGGCTCGTAGAGAAACTGGGCAAGCACGACGCGCAAAGTGAGATCCCAAGTCCATCAATTCTGTCATGGTCAAAGACAAGATTGAACATAGGCGTCTTCGCGACAGCTTCGCTGCTGCAGACACTGCTCCTGTCGTCGATTGGCCACGCCACGTCTCAAGCTAGGCCCGGTGGTGGTGTTTGTAGATTTTCAGCAATCCAAACGTGAAGCTGGGCAGAGTGGCATCGATGGCCCCACCGCTATTGTCACCGTTGTCTTCAACCTCCATCTTGATATCCTTAAGCTACGAGAACATATGCGGTGCAGAGCGGTCGCAAACAAAATCACCGGGTCACACGTCGAAGGTGAACATTGTAGAGAATGCGAGCAACTGGAGAAGACTGATATCCCATGAAGGTGTGCCTTTATGCCAGAAGTGGAGAAGGAAGGTGTGATGGAGACGATCGGCCTTGTGGAAACCGATCTATTGTCGAGGTCGAGAGTGGCCCGCAAGCAGAACACCCGGTTTCACAGCATCACGGGCAAGACTTTTCAGACGACTCTGAAGCGGTGCAGAGAATTTGTCGTCGTATTTACGAATGACAATAAGCTGAATGACATCTTTTTAGCCGTTCCAGGTGCTCCTATTGATGGCATCGTTGTCATAGCTAGCAGGATCTACTGGGAGGAGTATAGCGTGGAAGAAGCGGGGCACAGTGAGGTCAGAGGAGATTCATCTCAGCCGGATAAGAGAAAAGAGTCAGACACCATTGATATATAGAGGAGGCAAAGGCGCTTGAGTATTCGTCAATGCCGCGCACGGTACCCTTCTCGACTCTGCGACTTTGCGCTCCTGTCTTCGCTGAAGCCCGCTGCTGTCAAACACCACGAACTTCGGTTGTGCTTTAAAGCTTGCGCTTTTGCTCGGCGTCAACATCAGTCCACCTTAACATCAACTGTTCTCTCCTTCTTCCTCCTCCAACAGGTCTTCCCCCTCCGACATACTGTCCTGGTCTGACCAATACTCCTGCTCTGACAGAGTATAAGGATCCTCGTTAAGTTCATCATACAGCGGCACCATGTCTAACGCGACACTAGCAGGCGTATCGGCTGTGACACCAGCAAGTTCCATCTGCCTCTCAGTCAAGAATGCACGGTCGGTGCGGAGTGTGGATCGTCTAGCAATTTCCTTTGGCACATCGACCCCTTCTCGCATAGCCTGTTGGTCTCGGGCTACTCGGTCTTCGTCGTCGTCGCTCTTTGCGGGTGTGAAGCATAAGCTTGCGATGTAGTATCGGATTTTGCCGGGCTCTGCATCATCTTCGTCACGAACCCATCGTTCACCTTCCCAGCTTGAGCTGCCTACCCAGACTTTCGAAGTTGGCCCAATTGCGACAGGGACCATATGGACGTGGTCAGCTCTTGTGAAGTACCACCCTGTCTGAATCTGTTGCATGATATTGTCAACCTGCTCCTTTTTGCGTTCGAGACTCTCAAGCTGGAAGCAAATATTCGTGACAGTCGACGGGAACTTGCAGGACCACACCCAAGTTGATGTGAACATCGCAATAGGGGCGTTACGTTCCCAGTCCCAGATGTCGGTGTGGCGAACAGTGATTGTAATGTTCTTGGGTCTGAATAATGAAATGTCTAAGACGTCGGAGAGAGGTCCTCCGCATTCGAGCTCACAGAGTTGGGCGAAGACTTGGACATTGGCAATCTCCTTGCGTCGTTCGGGGACATCGGGGTGGAGTTGCTCGATAAGTTGAACTGTACGAGCCACTTGCTCAGTACTCGTCGACTTCTCAGGTCTTCGAGGTGCCCCAGCAAGGAAGAACGTCTGTCGAGCTAATGTCCATGGCATGAACCAACAGTCGTTGTAGATAGCTTGACAGGTTTGTAGGAGGGCGGTGTGTGTCTTGCGAGGTCCAAAATAGCCTGGTCGACGGTAGCAGGTATCGAAATCGTAAAGGTTGTCAAGATCTTCGTAGTCTGCGAAGGTGTAGGAGTAGATCTCGTCCCGTATCTCGGCGGGCAAACGACTGAATAGAGGTGACTGAGTCTGAGGATGAGTTGATTTGGTGAAGGATGAGATGTGACGAAGGTCGCCGTCCTTGAGTACGTCGGCAGCTTCTGTGAAGCCTGCTGTTTCCTGTTGATCCATGATTGTTCAAAAGATATCGAACTCTGTGGTGAATGGCGGTGGTGACGAATCGGCCTATAACGATTAGCTTCGAGCTGATAGTATGTGGAGCTGCGATGCTTACCCTAAGAAGGGAGACGGAGAGACCACAATGATGAGTCTGAAGTGCTTGGAGAAGCTTGAAAAACTTGATTTGACAGGATTACTTGGCCTGCGACAAAGTAGAAGACATGTCAGAAGGTTAGGATATCTGGTAAGTGACAAGGAAGCAAATGCCAAGGCTGCTGCCGTCAGGTAATCAGTGCGATCGTGCCTGCTCACTTGCAGGTGTGAACATAATATGATGTAGCTAGTCCAGATGTGGTTAGACTCAAACTTTAGGGTGCAGGCAGTTGGGCGTGGCTTCTTCTGTCCTTTAGCTTGTGATTCTTTGAAGGCATCTCGACTTGCTCGTGGCATATCTTCGTAGGTAGCTCGTTTTCGAGGGCAGAGAGTGCGTGAGTTCCAGTCCCTAGACGGCAGTAGATGTAGGTCTTGCACCGTTGTTAGGTCAGCCACGGTACACTGGTACCCCATGCTGGCATGACCCTCTCATACATCCGCTCGACCCTCCACATATCGTTCTTCCTCCACACCTAATACCAAGCAACACATCGATTGAGTTGTGCTGCTCGATACGAGGACTTGAGTCGCCTTATCTTTGTTGCGGCAAGAGCATTGCTGGCGCCTTCCCAAGATACTTTCCGTCCATATTGAAAGCATACTGAAAGCAATGCCATCCCCTTAAGCCCACCTTCGACATGATCCATCATCCACTGAGCGTTCAGGTCCTCGCACCAACTGTCGGGAACCGGCAATGTGGCATTGTCAACGTCAGCTTTATTTGCATTCCAGCTGCCTGAACACACGTTTTTGAGCGTTCCGTGCCACCATGTGATCCTCGGCTTCAGCACCCTGATGAAATCGATTTCCTGTGTCCGTATTAATGCTTTTAAGCACCTCACATCGCGCTCTTTTGAGTTGACAAAAGTAATTACTAGCTGGTTAACTGACGCCACTCGAAACCCATCGAGATTCATCCTTCATGCTCCCTCAACACCTTCAGTCGCCCTATCCGACGCTCAGATCAAATCCATGAACACCCTCCGAGGCTTCCAACCACAATTCCATCCTCTAACCCGCACTAACAGGCGGCACAACCCCAACCTCATCCCCAGCCTTAATCACAACCTCCTCCCCCTTCGTTTCGCGCTCATCCCATTCGCAATCTACATAGTCAAGATTAATGACCACCTGACTCGAGCGTAGAATCTTCTCGCCGACGCCGAGATACCGCGTCTCGAGCTCGGCGTAAAGTTGCCGCAGGGTTGTTGGAGCGGAAAGCGAGAGCGATTCTGTGTTGTTGCAGTAAGATTGCGCACTGGCGAAGAGGAGCAGGGTGAATGTGCCTTTTTCTGTGTTTGACTGTTGAGTGGTGGACATTTTGGATTGTGGTGGTGATATGTGTGATAGAACTGGTATGGCTGCTTTGGGAACGCGAGTCCGAACAGCGGCTTTCGGTGAGATGGCAGGGTCGCAGACGTGTTGTGTTCTCCTCAGCTGCTTCTGTCGGTCGCAACGTAGCCTCTACGAGCTGTGGTGTCAGGTAAATATGGGGATCAATCTTGGATTTCAGTATGGATGTCTCTACATAGTAATATGTGATTATGTGAGTTTGCTCGACCGAAACACCAGGCATGGAAAACATTGCCGGGGCCGCCAGGCTTCTAGTATTAGCCTTAGAAACCATCAGCGGCATAACCACGCTCTTCTCCGGGTCTCTTCGGATGACTCCCACACCCGTGGCAGCTGACTGTTTTAGGGCCTGGCTGCCACGTCGGGTTTCTCCATGTCTGGTGGAAGCAGATCGATAGCCATCAAGGCCACCGTCTGACTCAGCATTGAGCCGTGAACATGCATGAAATTGACCTGTGTTTCCTTCTAGTCGCAGCGGAACTGTTGACAGATTAAGGAGTTGAGGTTCAAGGACTTAAGAGCATAGGTAGGCGTCCTTCAATCCTTCAAGCGTTATGTGCAATTGCGATGATTTGTGGTACGACATCACTGCGAATAAATTTGACAGTCACAGAGGGCTGGGATGTTCAGGCCGACCTACCCATCGAGCGTGAAACTTGTGATCTAGCAATTACAATTTAGGATTCGCATAGCGCTGGGCCCTGCAATACCGTCTCACCATGATCTCAACGTCAAGATTGAGTGGAAGAGAACAGACCCTAAATGTAGAGAGAGCAACTTTAGAACCATGCAAGCAAATCAGGAATGGGATGATTTCACTGCCATAGTCTGGCAGCAATGATAGTATTTCATTCGGCCTGCCTTGATGGAGACGAGCCCAACTGGGCCCCAAGGGGGACACCGAGTCCTTCAGCATCGTCTGGTATGAAACCACTATAGACCGGGAGCTACGAAGCTACCCAGTCATACGTCTCACAGCAGCACCTTGATGCTGGATGTATCTTCAACAGCAGTACTGCCGACCTTTCGTACGCCACTACATACATTTGTTCGACCTACCAGTCTATAATACCGTCCTTTTCCCCCTTCTATTGCATGCTTGAACTCCCTCAAATGCGTCTCGTAATTCGTAAATGTAGCTCGTGAAATTGGAACAAGAGAAGGTGCTAGTGCGCAGCAATAGCCAAGCTGTTTTGAAATGTGCCGGTGTCGTTGCCACGTATTGTTGCTGCAGTCATTGCTTTTTCAAGATCTTCAGCTGTAAATGGTTGCTCGGGCACGGTCGCTTGTCTCTCGAGTTTTACTTCAGGCACGTTCGTTTGTTGCTTGGGCGTGTCGAAATTTGCGGTCCCTCGTCGTGATACTCCTGCTGTAAACACCATCAGTAAATGTGTATACACAGAGTGTGTCAGTCTCACCATTCAAAACGTCGGTATCGTCCTCGGAGTTCTCCCTGATCAAAGGTGCAGGCGGTTTCTCCGAGGCGGTACCTTGTCTACTCAATGGGCTGTGACCATCGTGCGGGCCTGGTGTGCTTGGTACACTTTTTCTGCCATCTTTGCTTGCCTTGCTCATATGGCTCATGTAACTTGGCCGTCGACTCTGCGATTTCGTGCCACCAGGACTCATTATGCCAGATAGTGCCTGCGACGATTTCCTGCGCACGGTAGAAAAGGCATCCGCGAAAGAGTACGCCTCTAATCTTTCTTTGTGTTCGGGGTCAACCTTGCCCTTGTACTTTGACTTCGGTATCTCATGCGGCTTGTAGTACTCTATGTCTGTGCGGCCAGTATAGTGGTTTGGGTCCGAACCTGTGGAAGGTGTCGAGCCACCTGAGGAAGTGCTGTCCTTGTTCCTCTTGAACGTTCTCCGGAGTCGGTCTCGAATGGCCATTTTGTATATGTCGAACTTTGTACCTGTGGTCGGGCTTGAATTGGGAGGGTAGTCTTATCGTTAGAGGCTAATAGTGAAGAGAAGCTAGTATCCTGATAGTAGGAGGGAGCGGACTATGTCGGACATAGACAGGTGTCGCATGTATGTGGTTTGGCGAGGGTAGGCCAATGTTCTTTTGAGGCTCTTTGAGTGATCGTCAGCAGGCCCATGACATCCTGGGTTACAGCATTCCGGAAGAGTGGAAGGAAAGAAGGCAACAAGTGGACAAGAGAAGGGTGGGTTAAGCATAAGATGGAACCGAATCACGTTAAGCCCGAAGAGTTATGAACAGAGCATGGGCCTTGGATAATATATCCCGCCAAGAATGCTGGCAAGAAGAGGTGCCGTTTGCTCCGCGAACTTCATGTCGATGGAGCATGGTGAAGACTGATGGCCAAAGTCAGAGGTGTGCAACGTTGATGCCCCCAGTACTAAGGCGTTTCCGGGGCTCCACTGCTTCGACCAAAATGCTCCAGCTGGAGCACTAACGGAACGAGGTCTTCGAGAAGTGTAACGTTACCTGCATAGAAGGATTGGCAAGCAAGGCAAGCAGAGCAAACATAGTAATCGTATCTATACATGCCGTAAGATATGCAAGATCCGGTGATGGTTGCAAGGTCACCAACAAATGGTACGAAGCATGATCTGAAGCACCGAAAGATGATGCCAAACCCAGCGTACCTTGCAGCTGCATGTGGCGGCTAATATTGATGCGGAAAGCTCGTTCTAACTTGCAGGGACACTGATTGCTTCTGTTTTCTTGTTTTAGCGATACTACATTGATTCCTTCAACCGTGCTTACTGCTTCTTTTGATCTTACGATAAGTGCCAGGTCCTCGTTCGAATTACGGTTATTGTATTTCTTTTGGCTGCAGTAGTCATGGCTCATGAAGTTGATGGCCACCCTAGTCACGCAACATGATCCCACAGCATCCGAACGTCACTTGATCTGGAAGTCTTCTAGAAATTCTCTTGGAGGCTAAAGAATTCTAGCTCCAGTGAAAGCACACTGATTGGTCTCACCCTTATCAAGCTCATCTTGGTGATCTCGTGGTTCCAGCCGCCAAGAATCGAACAAAAGCCGATGAAGGAGCGGCCGTGGTCGAGATCTGGAAACCAAAAGGCGACTTCGACTCCATAACTCGTCACACCACTTCTTCCTGCTCTTGCGTTCTTTAGGTTCGTGGTGAGTTTCAAGTAGCCATGCTACGGCAGATGTGCAAATAATGTACACATCGCTCTTGTGACTGTTCTGATTAAAGAACTAGACCACCGCCTCAGAGCTGCCTTCTCTGCATCTGGCGACAGATTGCGCGTGTGGCTGTCGTCATTGCACCAATCGTTCACGTGCATTGCACTTCTCTTCAAACTTCCACTTCTCTATCACTTTCGCCCAAACCTGCTGTTCTCGGTCGCACCAACGCGGTGCGCGAGATACCCCTCGTACGCGTCAAGTCGTTGGCTACTCGTATGGCGTCCGGTGTGAGACCTGGGCAATTGTACGACCACCTCTGCCTTGGTCGAAAAGCTGTTCCTGTCGTCAATAATGACGGAATCCGATGTTGTGACTGCCCAAACTGGTGCGCCTTCGAGGTCAAACATGAATAGCTCTTTCCATTGTCGTCGACAATAGTTTTTTAACACTAATTGCCTTTGGAACCCTGTTCACCATTGCTGTCAATTTAGTCACTCTCGCGGCATTGTGAACCGAAGGCGCAGAACTTATGCTTCCACGACCATGAACGCCCTTAAGAATGTCCTGTGAGAAACACAACACAAGAAGTGCTCACTCTTTCACTGACACGTCAAGGAAATCTGACACTCCTACGAACAAGCCGGAAAATGTACCCGGGCTCGCAGGACAAGGCTCTCACTTCCGAAAGGACGACGACAACCTCTACTCGAATCCAGCCGAGCCAGAAACAGTCGGTCCTCCAGATACCTCTGCAGCTCCTGCGTCAGCATCGCAACGGGACAACACCACAGAACCAGAAGCCGGTGCTCAAGAGCACGTTGATACTACTTCCAGCAGCGACGCGCATGCGTTTGGTGGCCGAACAGGCGAGCAGCCATCGCACTCTACTTCTCGCCCTTCTTCCTCTCATCCATCAACCATGAACGCTTCAGGACCAATTCAAGGGATGTCAACAGACTTCACTCCAACAGAACATTCAGAAGAAGAGACTCCTAGCGGCACCGCAGCTATCGGCCAGACCACCACATACAGCTCCAGACCTCTGGCTTCTGGAGATCCAACCGGCAGTATCGTGGACCACGAGTCTAGTGATCCAATGACCTACAAGCTACCAGAAGCTGGAAGTCATTATGCTAGTTCTGCGGCTAGAGGCGCTAGTGACACTGGAGTTACGTCATCTA
>Ga0139313_100021_pt2 | contig 13820 bp, 10 predicted proteins | sample In1P11_FD_99375 | JGI IMG/M metagenome (GOLD analysis project Ga0139313, IMG submission 99375) | reverse complement strand
GGTAGGCAGGTAGGGTAGGTTAGGCAGTATAGGCATCTAAGTAGATAGATAGAGCTAGCTGGGGATATAGATGTGTATAGCTATATAGAAGGTAGGATGGGTATGGAGATAGAGTGAGTATAAGGGTGGTAAGAATATGTGGGTTCAGGGGCTTGGTCAATCGTATTATTCGAACTAATATTTTGGTCCTACCCATACCCACGGGCACTAATCTCTCGTAGCAGCGGAGCAACAAGGGGTATCGGAGATACATAGCTATCAATAGGCGTAGCGCGGCATACTCCCCAAATTGCATGTTGCGCCCATCTCATCCAGCTGGATCGAAGGGATCAACTATAGCTTTTGGGGAAGGGATAGATGCAGATCGGGCCATAGATGCTAGGTAGATGTATGCAGGCCATAGAGAATATCTAATAGATAGATCTATGCGAATCGAGCACATTCTTCACCAGTCATCGCTTCACTTGATCGAAGCGCTCCCACCTTCATAATAATAAGAATAGGTTCCACCCGGCAAGGTAGGTGTAGCGAGATTCCCTGTGCTTGGTTTAGCAAGCTCGGTTAGGTAAAGAAGTCGAAGTTTTATTCATTTGCCGGGAGAAGGAGATTTATGCACTAGACCCGAAAGGCTTTCCCTGGACGATCCGTAGGTGAATGATTGTTTCTCCATCGTTGCCCGGCTCTGTGAAATGCACATTAATGATAGATAGGGCAGTGAAACACCTTTAAGAATAGGGAAGGGGGTTCGATGTCAGAAACAAAACAACCGGCTGCCCCCTAATGAAATGGAATGCCCGCCTTAGAAGCATGGAATGCTTACCCTAGCATATTACTTACGAGCATGCCATCCTCAAACAGCACCTTACCTTACTTTTCTCCTCTTTCGATGCCCACCGATCAAATCGAGGCTTGTAACAGTTACCCATGCGGGTTACTCCTTACCTTATTTTACCTTTGTTGCAACCAACCCAGGCGCCTTACCTTTGGCAACGCTTTCGTGGAGCGGTAGCGAGTCATCAATGGCAGGGAAGAGAATAAGCCCCAGGTTGGTCAAATAGGGGGAACAACAGGCCCGGTAGGGGCTCACTATTCATATGGTGAGGTTTTCCCTAAGCATTTAGATCTATTTATTTGGTCGAAGACTGTAGTCTATTTCATAGTTCAGAGCAGGAATTCCACTATCTTACAGTCGGAAATCATTGCTCATCCGATAGGCAGATAACCCCATTCTGAAAGGTGCTTACGTATAGGGACACTCGGACCTCGAAAAGCAAGGGTTGCTGTTACTGCCGAAGCACTTATCATAGCGGTTTAGGAACCATAAACCAAGATCATCTTTCAAGATTGAGGAATGATTTCAAGGTTGAGGAATAGGAATAGGTAATATAGCCCCTTTCCGGTATTAGTAGCTTGAACCATACCTATTGATTGGGACCTATCTTAATAGGAACCCATAACCAGTAGCTAGAACTAGGAGCCAAGGAAGAGGCTAGGACCGGGTTATTCAGAATACACCATCTATGAAATACACACATTTGCCTCCCACCTATCCCACCTTTTTCCGTCACTAAAAGGCTGCTGGTGGAGATTCTCAGGTAGAAGATCGGCAGATCTACGCCTCCCCATCTCCACTTAGACCTATATTGACGAATCTTCATATTCTTCCTCCCTAAGGTTTCTGGTGCGTACGGTAGACATGTGATCGCATCTGTTTGACCTTTCAAGTTAGGATCTGCCTCCTGATCGTCCTTCTTGCTATGCCTCCCTGCTGGGACTTGAACTGCTAACGGTGCTGCTTAAACCGCCTCTGCCTGTGCCGGTGGTGATTCCACTGCCACTACTACTACTGGGTCTTAAACCGTATAAACTCCAGCTCGATCTGCTTCTGGTAGCGGCTTTGCTCCTGTCTCTACTACAGCTGGAACATCATAAGACATATAATCGCTTAGTTGCTAGTCCTGGCTCTGATGCCCTTGCCTCTATGGCTTCTGCCTCTCCTATTGGGATCTCTAACCTAACCTGTAAAAGGAAAGCAGAGGAGCTCTGTAATAGGTACATCAAATAGTTCACTCTACCTTTTCCTCTTCCATCCACCGGTGCTGGGTCTTGTTCTCGATCAACTGAATCAATAGCTTAAACCGCTGGTAATACAGCTACTGGATATGGATATTCACCTTGACCATCTCTAGTTCTCAGGCATCAGGGACTAGTGGATAAGCAGGATTTATACCTAGTCGATAAGCAGAGGGTTTATACCTGGTGAAAAAAACCAGTCTACCTGGTCAAGGAAACAAGGTGACTAGGACTAAGGAACCTAACTATCAAGGCTAATACAAGGATACCCTAATCCCAACTATCGACATATCAACTTTCTCTATCTCTAGCTAGCGGGAAAACAACCAACAACTATAGCAGCAGGTACACTGGGAACAGGAGAGACTACCTCTTTGCTAGCTGGTGAAATTCACAAGGTTACATAGCTATCGAAAGCAAGGATCAGCGGGGACGAAACAGAGGAGAAGCAAAGTAACCCATAGCGCATGTTGAGCTAACAAAGCAGGAACAAAGGAGAACTATATATATAACGGCATCAAAGCTCTACTCCTCGCTATCAAGGCATCACGAAAGCAATGGAGCATCTCTAGTTCTAAGACATCAGCAACTAATTCGACTAAGAAGCAAGGAGCGGAACCAATTGACTAAGCATGTCTAACTGAACTAAGCGATGAAGGCTAGAGGAACCCATAATCAAATCCATGCATCGTAATAGCAAGTCACGTAATCTACCTAGCGTTTTCACCTCAGTGCATCTCTAAGAAATGGATAGGAAGAAGGATAATAAAAACAATTCATATTCATAGTAATATCCCTAAACATCTGTGTCGTAGGTGTGGCAAGGGTGCAGCTCCAGCCCTCATAGGCTTCATGTCACCTCCGTCGTAAGCATCAGGAATAAGGTTGTATACCCGGAATAGGCATCAGTCATCTCTATAACAGGTCATCCATTCAAAGGCTACAGAGGGTCATCAATCTATCTTTTTTCACTTTTAGGGACTCGGCCGAGGTTACGAGGTCGAGGAGAGGGCATATAGTTATATTGATTCAGGTAGATAAAGAGGTGGTGTGGAATCAAGGGAATATAGGGGATTCTAATAGTGCTGTACCCTACTTCGATTCCTGGCTGAATGAATGGGTTGGTAAGGGCGCACTCCATTAACAAAGGTTGGATAAAGCGGTAAGTCTGGTAACCAAAATAGGTGGATAGCATGCACGTAAGTAAAGGTAGGCTGAGTAAGAGAGTACTAGTGCTGATACTGCTACCACTAAGAATCTTAAAGCAAGTGTTATTTATTGAAGCCTGCCTGTGAATGCTGTATTTGAAGCCCGTGACCAATGCTCTATGTTTAAGTCCAGCTCTCTCTGCTCTATGTGAAGCCCTTCCATCCATCTTATCAAATGCTTGCTGTAAGTCGTCTAAGTAAGGCAGGCAAGTATCTATCTATCTCTAGGTGGGTAAATCTAAAAGTAAAGGCACTAACGTTATTCAAGCATATCCTAGCAATGCTGGCTGTCTAAATCAATCAATTGTATCTGTAAGCTCGTCCCCCGAAAGCTCAATAGCGGTACCACTAACTAACTAAGATTCCTGGCTGAAGCAAGTGGTTAGGGCAGGTAGCACTCCATGCATTAACAAGGGTGGTTAAAGCAGTAAGTAAAGGTCCGGTAAACAGGTGGATAGAGATCGGGCAGCAGGAACCCGGATCAATCACCAATATGAAGGCAGGTAAGAAGGTTCGATGGGTGGCTAAGAAAGCTGGTGTGTTAAGAAGGACTGAAGTACTGATTATGAGGAAGGCAGGTGTGACTGGATCATAAGGCAGGTTGTTCTACTGAATAACCACCCTAGTCTGTTTGCTTGACTGATGGCTATAGACCCTCTGGTACCTATCCTTGATTCCTTGATTGAGTGAGCTTGGTTGGAAGGAGGAGTCTACTGAGTGTAGGTAGGTCAAGGTAAGGTGGGTTGGGTAGGCAGGTAGGGTAGGTTAGGCAGTATAGGCATCTAAGTAGATAGATAGAGCTAGCTGGGGATATAGATGTGTATAGCTATATAGAAGGTAGGATGGGTATGGAGATAGAGTGAGTATAAGGGTCTGAGTATAGGTGGTATAAGCGGTATAAAGTGTCTTAGTATGATAGTTTTATGGAGGGTTAGTATGCTTCCTTGATTGAATGAAGTGTGGAAGGCTAATTTGTATTATGTTTCAATGGGTAAAACCCCGTTTGAAGGGTGTAAAGGTGGTTATGAATAACCCATCCCAGTTAGTAAGCCGACCAGCTAGCTTTCTGTCAAATGTGATTCTCAATGCGTGGATTCAGCAGTTGAGTACATGAATGAATGTTCTCTATCCCATTCGATGGAATTTCTTTGCCTCGTCTACAGCTTGAAACACCTACCTTTCATTGCGTTGAGAGGGAGATTTAGATTCAGTTCCACAGCCGAAAGAAGTTTGGGAATGATGTGTACGCCGGCGGGAGCTCGGACTAGCTTATTCACACAGAAAGGGGTTTCTTTCTTTCTGCCCAGATCCCAATTCTGTGCTAGGGCCAGATGCAGTTATATACGTAATAAGGCGGATGTATAGGATGGATGATATGGCTGGTATTATTGGTCTTGCTGGATGGTACGACTAGGTGGGGCGGATGGTAAATGAAATACAGAAAGATAGCGTTGTGAGAATGCTTGATTCGTTGAACTTAGCAATTGAAACTGGTCAATTCACGAGTGAGAAGGTGGCGTCTCCAGATGATAGAGAGTGCGGACCTATCGACGAGTTCTCCTCTGTTTACCTGGCCTTGATTGAAGTGGTAAATTAAGGAAGCAAAGGTGACGTATCCAGATGAGAGAGAATGCGAACGTAGCCTATCAAGTTATCCTTCCTATGTGAACCTGGTCCATCCAGATGGTGGGAAATTCACGAGTGAGAACCTGGCGTTGCGAATGCTTAATGGATCGTTGAACTGAGCAATCGAAACTGGTCAATTCACGAGTGAGAGGGTGGAAGCGACGATAGGCCCGGAGGGACTCGACTGAGGTTACGAGGTCGAGGCCCGGAGGGACTCACTATTCATATGGTGAGGAGCTTGCTCTCTGGGGGAGGGGCCCCAATAACAGAGAGGGGGGAGATTCCTAAATTCATTCATTAGAGAATTCTTCAAGTTGGGAGCCACCAGCTACTTAGAAATAGGGGGATGTGAGTGGTGGGACTGCACAGCAGCAGACGTGATAGCACCAGTGGTGTAAACGTCTTCAAATGCCCTTCTTATTCAATATAACGTAACCTTTCGTCAATTTGTGACGGGAGTAAATTGAACGAATCTGAATACAAAAGGTGGGTTGTTCCCGTTCGGAAACGGTTCCACAACGTATATACGAGATGCCGATAGCTGGCCGAAAAAGAGCCCTTGTACCAACCGATCGATCAAGGATGGGTGAACTGGGAGGTGGAAAAGCAGAGAATCGGGGCTGCGGTAGGAGGGAAAACACGCTTTTGAAGCTATGCAGTCGGGGTGGGAGGGACGAAACGTTACATACGATGCACCAGAGGATCATACTACATTTATAGCCAATAGACGCTAGTAACTGCTGGTTAACATTGCCAGTTCTCATCGCTGATAGCCAGGAGGTCATTGCCTTTCATAACAGTCAGAGCCATAAGGTGGTCATAGTATGCCAGTCATTGACGATAGTTGATCAGCGCCAGAAGGTAATTGCCAGTTTTCATTCCCAGGAGGTGCCGATTACCACATAGCTTTTACCCCGAAGAGAGACCATGCCGATACCCAAGAGCCATGGATAACCACCCGTTAATGATACCCGGAAGAGAGATCCTCATTCCCAATCATAGCCCATAGCAGCCATTGCCCTCGAGCCCTCGACCTCAACCTCACTTACGCATATGAAACACCAGGTTCCTACATCGAATGGATTGAAGGTCCCGGAGGGGCTTGCGCTTCCTAGTGCAAGGAATTAATAGCAATGCGTTACATACAATGCACCTGTCGAGGATCATGCGCCAGACACATTGTGCCAGTAAGGGAGGTGGGTTATGTGCTTGCCGGATAGTGATTGATCGATAGCCCACATCCTTCGAGAAGGGTGCCAGATTACAACTGCCCAATCTACCGAGATAGGCGATCCCACGGGTGGACAACAGGCAACATCTACCGAGAGGGGCAAAAGGACGGACGAATGCTTGAGCGTTGGTTACCGATTGATACAGAAAACTATGGGCCTACAGGGGCCTACTCCTACAGCTACACATAGTGTACACATAATGCCTACACACACAGATAGTTATATAAAAATATTTACAGATATAGCATAGAAAAGAAAATATCTAAAGTACAGGCACGCTACGCATTATTGGAACTGATTCTTTCAAACCTTCTCATTCACTGGCTGGCCTCACTAGTCTTGCTTGTTAGCTTGTTAGCTCTTGATGGTTAGCTTGATGGCTTATTGAGCTTGCTGCTTGCTGGCTGGGAGGGGATATGAACCGAGAGCTGGTCGAACCCATCGGCTGGTTGTTGAACCCCGGGCTGGGATAAAGAAGAAACCCGGGCTGGGATAAGAACCGAGGGCTTGCTCGCTATACGAACACGGCTGCTTGCTGCTTGCTCGCTGATCGAAGAACTGCTTCTCATCCAAGAAAACAACGGGCTGACTAGTTGAAGAAACAACGAACGGCTGGGAGAAAAAAGAAAGAAACGTAATTGCTTTGAGGCTAGAACCGTGATGCTACACGAACTAACCCGACGAGTAGGCTTCGCTTTACTTATGAGATTATGCTTTGCTCGATGAAACCTAACACCCTACGAATAACTTGACATATTAGCGCATGGGTGAGGAGGGAGCGGGGCCTCCATGGCCGAACTACACACTCCACTGGCCCAACAAAAGACCAGAGACTTTGAACCTCAAAATACACCACCCTGGTTGGTTCTTGCTTACTTGCTCGCTTTATTACTTGCCCTCCCACCTTTGGCCACCAAACTCCAACTTGTTGCGATTGCTTGCTTTCTTACTTGCCTGGAACCCCCAACAACTCCACCAAACAAAAAATACAACACCCAACATGGACCACCAAATGAAAATACTAACAAAACTACCAGGGCCAAACTCCACCTTGCTTACCGCTGGTACAGGTTTTGCTTGCAATGAGGAGATATCAATTTCATAGGCCTCGGATTATCAGTGCTTAGGGATTCTCATCAGTGCTTAGTGCTCAAATTCATGATTTCGTGACGGCCTAAATCTGATTTTCTCTTAGGTCAATTTTGTCAAACAAGAGCTAGAAGAAGCAGTTCGATATGCAGAAGTAGTGAAAGATGATGAAGGAGCAGCACCATATTAATAACCTATAGATCCAGGAGCATGGACACAAGAAGCGAAGTAATAAGCTTAAGTAAGTGGCGAAGGCAGCAGTGGGTGAAGCTGTAGATTCATAAGATGTTGACTCAGCCGATCCAGCAGAAGCAAAGGCGGGGGTAGCACCATAAGTCGAAGCGAAGGAAGGAGCATCACCAATAGCAAGAAAGAGAAAGAGAAATAGGAGCAGCAGCCGGATCAAGTTGTAGTAGTTGTAATAGTTGATTCAGTCGACTCTGTTAATCCATCGGTTGAACCAGTAGATGAAGGAAAGCTAGCAGGAAAGCCACCAGCGGGGAAGGATAGAGAAAGAAAAGAGATTATGGAGTCGAGGTTGCAAGCTCACCCCTGTTGATCCGGGGGAGGGAGAGCCGCATGCGATGGTCATGAATGAAAGCCCTGAGCGAATGAAGAGAGGTAGGGCAGACGATGCACCCATGGAAGGACAGGACGTCCAAAGAAGACAATCGCTATAGAGCTGGGGAGCGATTTCTAGTGATATAGATCGAGTAGTTGGGTAATCGCTAACGTGCCTTCATTCGATTGGGATTACGAAGTGTTTCTCTTTTGAGAATATTGGATTGGTTCGAAAAGAGAGAAAGGACCCGTTCAATCCAGACCCAAGAGAGAGGCCATACCCCTAACGAAACTTACATCTACGAAACACACGTTCCTACCTCGACTGGATGGAAGGAGGAATGAATTACGAAGCTTACATACGTTGATTCATCATTACAACAAGGCCACATACAAGAGAATGCTTACACATGTTGCTAGCGTTAGTTGCCTAGCTTTTGGTCTTGCTAGAGCTAGTCCATTCGAAATGCAATTCCATATTTAGTGGTTGAGTCTTGAACGATTATGAATATTGGCAGATTCACCAGGCGCGGAAGCAAAGATAGCATCTGAGCCAGGCAGCCTTGAGCAATATAGAAGTGATTAAGGCATCGCTCATTTCGGATCCTCCAGTGCCAGTAGCAGTAGTTCCAGCAGCTACAATAGCAGGAATAAAGACAAAGGCAGATCCAATTGATTCGGGAGAAAAAGTCACTTTTGATTTTTGAAGAATGGCAGTTTAACACGTTTACATAGCTAGGGGAATGGACTCGATAGGATTGGATAGTCTTGCTTCTTGAAACCTACGACTTCCCCCTTTTAGGCTTCGCTCAAATAGACCCAACGATCCTGCCTGAGACTTGATACCTTGCCGCCTGCTGATCCCGCCTACTGCTTGACCGCATGCCTTATCGATATTACTCCTGATATCGACCTTGCGACCTTCTTACTTTTCAACGGCGAGAAAGCAACGGCAACTTCCATTACTTCAGTTCCTTGGTCCTTTATGAAGTCAGGTTCATTAGCACTTAGTTTTATTGATCGGTACTTTATGGTTGAGGAGGATACATCGTTAAGGTGGTGAAACAGGCGAGACATGGAACGGAAATGCCATTTGAGGAAGGTTTTGCTAGGGATGGAATTCACCTCTGCTGATACTGGTGCAGCGTTGGATGCTTGGGAATACTATGGGGGAACATTTCATAAATAGGCCTACGCATTAAGGGAGCATAGCGGGCAGTTCAAAGAAAGCATAACGGGAAAATAAGACAGAGCGTAGCGGGCAATAATGAAAAAGCGTAATGGGCAGAGGAGACAGAACATAGCGGGCAGTAATGAAAGAGCATAACGGGCAGAGGAGATTTAGCGTAGCGGGCAGTTCAGAGAGAGCGTAACGGGCAGTTCAGATTGATCAGATTGGGCAGAGGAAACAGAGCGTAGTGGGCAGACCAGGCAGAGAACGTAGCGGGCAGTCAAGATTTAGCGTAGCGGGCAGCTTCGTAACGGGCAGCTTAGATACTGGCGGATCAGAGTATGAGGCAGAAGACCCAGGGGGATGCAGAGGACCAGGCGTAGGCTCCAGCATCCGGGTTGGGCAGCAGAGACATCACACGGGGTTCGGATCCAGCATTCGGGGCTAGCGAGCCAGCATACAGGCAACCGATACATCATCCTGGGCGAGGGTTCATCATCCTGCAAATCACCTCCATCTTCTCACCGTTCCAGCAACCTGAAAATACATCATCCTGGGCGAGGCTACGGGAAATGCTTCCTGGGGCTCCATCATCCCCGGATACCGCTCCCTCAGACATGGCGGCAGAATCCTAAACTAAGGCTACGCATCAAGCATCTAGCTCAGACCTAGCCTCCTGATTCTACGACTTTTCCCATTTCCCTTTCTATCCATGTGTGATGAGCCCTGATTCTACTCTCTTTGATACTTTTCCACCTCTAGCAGAGGAGAGGGAGGTTCACTCATTTAGGCTGATTTGGGACACACCTTTCCCAGAAACAACGCATCTCCCATTTACAACCTTACCCCACTTGGCTTTCATGAGTGAGCACTGATTCCAAAACTGAAGCATGAAGGAAGTATGGAACCGCACACCGCATTTGATTTGGAACACTTTGCCGAAACCTACTACTGCCTCAGCCCTCACTGGGATTGAATGAAACCCCGCATGGGACTCCAGAAAGCCCAGAAACTAGCCGAATGAAACACTCCCGCCAGGGTATTACCCTCGATCCAGCCTACCTGCCTACCCCCAATGAACTGGACCTGGAAACTCCGATTTGAAACAACTTATCACCTAGGCAACTGCGGAACTGCCTTAGCTTACTCCCCTGCTACTTACCCAATGAAGCACCCTCCACACCTCCAAACCGCTAAATCCACAAGCTACACTCCCAATGCTGAGACAACACACATTTCCGCAAGCACACCCAGCATTCTACACTTCCTCCAGATTACACCAAGCATGCTTGATAACATGAATACAAACATGCTTCCAGAACCAAGCATCCTATCGAAGTACTTCAAGGTCCAAAAGTGATGTTTGAATGCCTGAAACATGCCCGTATCATTTCTTTGTGATAAACTCTTCATGGTGGCTTTCTTTCTTGCTTGCTAGCTTTGTCTGGCTGGCTGAATGGGCTTTGTCCGGTTGGCGGCGGCTCCCCAATGAATGAGTAAGTAGCGGCTGACTTTACGTATCCCCAGAAGTAGCTCGCTCATCCACTCACCCAACCTGAAACGGCTACAGCAGTATGGCTTTTCACTCGTCCAGGTAAGTACAGTCTTGCGCTTATCCAAAGAAAGTCTGGTGCTTAAAAGTCAATGTTTAAGCATCAAAGACATCATTCGATGTGTCTCACAAAGACACGAACAAGATGCCTCTTCCAATCCACCATCCAGTAGAAGCGTTAGTAGAGCTGCTGCCTATCCCTTGTTGCCAAACAAACCAACTACTTTACAAGATGCCTTTCGGAAATCCATCAACCAGAAGGGCGTGTCTGACAGACAGAAGTGGTTGTCCTGCATAAGTTTACGTGTAGAGCTGCTTCCTCTTCCCCATTAGGGAGTTACCCATAAGTTAGTAGTTTTTTGCTTTATTACGTATCCCCCAGATATATTGAACCTGATTTACTGACCCAGATGTATGGAGTCACAAAGTGTCTGTCGAAGATCCTAAGGTGCATAGCAAGTAACGCATTATCTATCAAATTGAGTCACATAAGTTCCGTAGGGTGAGTTCGAGGGCTCTGTTTCCTCCGTCTAGGTTCTATTTCGAGGAATAGATCGAGGGTCGAGGGATATGGTTAGGTATAGGTATAGGTCGAGGGAGAGTTCGAGGGCTATGGTTTCAAGAGTTATGGCAACTATGGGGCCAACCTCCTGACAATGAGAGTCAATACCGGAAATAAGGACTGAAAAAGGGGATTGAATATAATGGGCTATCAGCATTGGGCTATCAACAATGACACCACCTTCTGTAAATGAGACTGGCTACCGTCGGTGACCACCTCCTTTCCTTATCGGTGACCACTGTCTATTGGCTTATCGACTGGCACTTGACGCCTCCTTGCAATTGACTTGACCTCCTGTCAAAGACTACCGCAAAGATGACCGGAAATTTGCAATGACCCTATAGCGATGCCCTTCTGGCACTGACCACTGTCTCCAGCCCAGCCAAGTAGCCTGGGAGCCCGGGTATAGCTATTGTTCCGTTCATTGATGTACTCGCTGTTTCACGTTCCTCGCTCCTCTCAAATGCAAATTCAATCAAGATTGTTTTTTTCGGGAGTCCAAGTCATATTATCCATATAAGGATAATGAACAAAATTTGTGCAATAGCGCCGCCACTCAATCAATTTGTAATGTTTCCTTTGCCCCCACTCAATTCAATCAGGGGCCTGGGCGCATTAATACCATAAGAAAGGAGCGAGGAAACTGCTTTCCTGAAGCACGAGGGATAGGAGTGTTAAGCCAAATGGGTGGAGGGCGAGGGGGAAAATAGATATTCATGCAGTGTTTCATTCCTGCGATACCGGTCTGAACCCTTCTAAAGCGTATCATTTCCTTTGTAGGTTATACCAGAGTGAAAAGCTTTCGCACTTTCAAAATGACCCGCTCATTTTTCTCTAAGGAGACCGCCGGGTTATCCCAACCCTATCATTTGACCCAGTAAGTAAGTCAAGTAAAGAAACCACCCAACGAGTCGGAAGTACACGAGGAATCCCTCAGGCACTTAAAGCAATGGTTTGATTCCGGAATATTGCCATTTAAGGATGTTTATTCTCTAGTATAGCCGGCGGGATTTCCGGCTGGCTGGCTTTGAGGCTTTACAAACAGGTGGGGAGTGGCTTCTGTAAGGCTTCTAATTAATGGCTGCTAAAGTTTCAAGGTTAGAGGCTTCTGATGAATGGTCGGTATGAGCGGAGGGCGGCACCACGGATGAAGTAGTCCCAGTGTGAGGTTCACCGATAGATAGAGGGTTATGATCCTGCTTTCTGGTATAAGTCCGGTATAATTGACCAGAGGTGTTGCAAAGGTGGTGGATTGATAGAGTGAGGTTTACAACAGCTTGGTTACTATTACACTGGTGGCTTAGGTGCGCATCAATTGATTCAATTCGCCCAGGACATGTTGATGAGGAAGAGAGGTGAAAATGACCCCTGTTACTGATGACAACGAGAGAACAAACCAACCCTGGAATAGACAGCCCAGCTTGCATGAGGAAGGATCACTACCGCTCAATTGATTATACGCCCATTACGCCTTCTGGAACCAATAGAGAGAGAGGCCTTGAATAGAGGCCTGGACGCTACCGCGGGAGGACTGATCGCTAACGCTTGCCCCTTGATTTGCTTGGTTTGATCGAGCCCGAGACCCGGGAGCACACAACCGCATAGCCGAGAGAGACAGTGTGTGAGCTGCCGCTAGTCAAGACACTGGATCATTCACCCAACAAGAATCCCTTCATGAGAGGCCCTGACTAGAGGCCACGATAGAGGTCTGGACTCACGTACGCTTTAAGTTACATCCATTCAATTCAATCCATGAAAGAAAGACGTTTAGTTCAGTACAGATATGGCAAGTATATATACGTGAAAGCCATTCCCCATCCCGAGAGTGTGAGTGTGAGTGTGAGGTGTATAGGTCAAGGAGGTTCTAGGGACTAGAGGGTGAAGTGGAGGGCCATGGAGCGGGTATAGGTGGAGGTATAGACCGAGGGTCGAGCACAGGCCTTATCCTTTCAAAAAGTAGATTTGAAACCCCGCCTAACCCATTCATTCATTCGTTAGCCAGGACCAGGAACCAGGACTCTTTAGGTATAATAAGTAAGTTGCCAATAGTTGACTTTGTTGCCCGAGCAAAAGCATCAGTAGCATAAGTACGGTTAGTATAGGCATAGGCAATTGAATTTCTAGGACCATACGCAAAGCAAGCAGCATAGGCAGCAGCATCTTAGCTAGTAGATCCAGCAGTAGATTCTTTTTATCCAGTTGATGAGCTTGACCTAGTTGCTTAGGTAGCAGCAGCGGATACTTACCCGCATGAAATGCAGTATTTTCGGGGTTCACCTGCAGAGACAAAGCTAAGAGCAGAGGTAGCTATGAATCATTCTCTTATACTTGATATTACATCATGGTGACTGAATGGAATCACTACATCTTGCTTCTAGAATCGAGATTGCATTATCTATTTGATTCTTGTTTCAATAGGGATGAACAGGGAGAAAGACCTATCAATTCAAGGCACATTGAATAACATAATTTCACATTCATTGCTGAGTCAGTCAACCCTTTTCTTTCTTGTGTTCGTGTAAAGGGGCAGATCCCTTCACTCCGGTATTTGGAACAACATTTGGGTCACTGCATCGTGGTTTTTCTATTGGAAAAAGCACGGTTTCCATCATATACATCGACAAGAGTGCATTGTCTAATCACACGAATGTGTGCTTTCCCTTCGGCAGGTTCGTTTCCTCACCCGTTAGGGTGATTTCAATTTCTAATTTGTTCCATTTTGAAATGCGAAGAACTCACACGTCAG
>Ga0139313_100035_pt1 | contig 13835 bp, 12 predicted proteins | sample In1P11_FD_99375 | JGI IMG/M metagenome (GOLD analysis project Ga0139313, IMG submission 99375) | reverse complement strand
TCACTCACTATATTATATATGAAACACGGTTTTCCAGATGAATCACTTGGCTTGGCCTTCAATGAGTGGGAAAAGGGAGGGAAGGTCCCGGAGGGGCTTGCGCTTCCTAGTGCAAGGAGGGAGATGCCTACTCTTATATATGTGATTTCGATTGCATAATGACATATGCCCATAGATGCATGATCTGCTAAAGCGTAATTACGTATATAACGAATGAATGCATAATGACATATATAATGATATCTATTTGTATACGATATTACGGGTACGATCGATGATTCGAGCTACGATCCCATACGACGCTAAAGCGTAATGACATAGAAAGAAAGAGGCCTTACTTTGCTGAGCTAAAGCGAAGAAGAATCAGTTTTCTCCTCTCCTTAGTCCCATGAGCGGAAGCGAAGCTATGCAATTGTATCCACACATTAGAGCAGAGCCGTTAGTGGCTAGTCCCCCGAGCTCTAGCGAATAAGCTTTCTAATTTGTCCGTGTAGTTCCAAAGGATACTAGCGGGGAAACCTAACCAGCAAACCTCCTCATAGCAGCCAGACCTACAACTACAAAACTATTCATTAATATACAATATCGCATTGAGACGTTTCACCTTTCCATTCCAATGGGGTGGTTTACTCCTACAGCAGTGATCCCAATGGGTAAATAAACAAGATATCTAAATAGAGTGCCAGGACCTTACCTTCTAGCTAGCGATTTGAGGTACGTAGTCGCTCAACCAAAGGAAGGAGGTTAGGACTTGACCGGGTTGATCAGGACCTTACCTTCTAGCTAGCGATTTGAGGGGAATAAATCCATTATCCTCTCCCTTCGGTCGAGCGGCCTTACGAAAGATAAGGAGATTCTCCCCAGTCAGTCGAGTAAGTCGCTACAGTAAGCAAGCGGTGCCCGAGTGAGTGATAGACCCCTTTAAGCGATAGCGATCTGGTATACCAAGCCGGCCAATCAAGTCCGGCCAGCAAGCGGCGTCATTGTAAGAATCAAATAAGTATCGGTGACCCGCCCGCCTCACTAACACTCGGGTTCTGGCTGCGAACTTCCAATGTTGAACTGAAAGCGGATGTCAAGGGGTAGGCTGTCGAGGTTTGTTCATATGCGTGCTGAGGGAGTATGGCTGAGTGTCAGGTCCCGAGGAGTCATTTTATAAGGCGGTTTCCAAGGCTGAGTGTCAGGCTATTCCCAAGGCATAGGTGAAGTTCCCAAGGAGTAGGTCTGACGCACAGGTTCCAAAGGCACAGGTTCCAAAGGCTAGTCCCACCCAAGGCTGAATAAAAGGTCCAAAGAAGTTTCCAAGGCAGAGTGTCAGGATGTTCCCAAAGCGGAGGTATAAAGCATAGGTTTCAAAGTCTATTTCCACCCCACCAAAGGCAGTAGGGCATAGGTTCCCAAGTAAGAGTGTTAGTAGGGTCCCAAGGAGGTATGAGTATGGCAAGGTTCGTTCCTAGGGTAGGTGTAGTAAAGCAAGGTTGGTCGGAGGGTAAGGTTGGTTCGTTTCATCGGTGACCACCTTCACACGACTTGGCTTCGGTCCCCATTCCTTTGTCCGCTCCAATACGGCCAGCATAAGTGTAAGAATAAACAAATCATAATTGGTGCAGCTACCTCAAACACACGCTCGGTATGGTTTCTGGCTGCGAACTTCTTACTATGGTGAACGAACAAAAAGCGTGTATGTCAAGGGTAGGAGGCAAGGTAGGAAGGGTAGTAAGGTTCGGTCAGAAGGCAAGAGTCAGAAGGGAAGGGTCGGGAAAGGGAAGGCTAGGGTTATAAGGAAGGGGTTATAAGGAAAGGGTAAGGATTAAGTTGGTCTGATCCCGTCCTGATACCTGCTGATAAGAGAAGGGGTTAATAGCTGTCCCGTCCCGACTCACTAAGTTATTCATTCATCCAAGTGGTTAAGGGGTATTCAGGTGGGCAGGTAGTTGTTAGGAAACACTTCAGTAAGGGATAAGGGTAAGGTGGTTGTTCTAGAGCAACATTCCTGCACTCAATGGGAGTGAATGCTTCACAATGAGGGGAGGTAGACACATAGTGCATGGGCACAGTATGAGTAACAGAATTTGATATTCTGTCAGGTGAAGCCTATATATGGCAGTTAACGATACGGTCTCAGGTAGGTCATCTATTGGGCTTTGATAGCTAATAACAACTAGAGCTTTTCGTCCATTCACCACAGCCCAGATGGAAAGCTTTGAAAAATACGGGTAAAACAAAAATTGAACAGAGAATCCCGACCTCACCGAGGGGAAAAATAGAAGCTGTCGAAATGACGGGTTGACCGGCCGGGTATAAGGGCTACTAATGGATAACTGATAGGCCTGATAGGTTTTATTACTGAATTTCCCCACTTTTACGGGGTGGTCCACGGAGGAATGGGCGGGGTAGCAACTAACTATACGCCACCTTTCCTCTCACGAATTCCCCAGTTTATTGGGCCACCTTCGCACTATCTATCATCTTGATACGCCCACTTTATGTACCGAAATTCCCATATTCGCTTGGGCCAGGTTCAAACTATCTATCATCTCGACACGGCACCTTTCATTAGTGAAATTACCATCTTGATAGGACGTAGGGCTCGCCTGACATAAGGAGGGCGAGGACGCATTCACAGCTTTTTACTCATAGGCCGCGTTCACATTATCTCTCTATCATCTGGATACGCCCACTTTCGTTAGTGAAATTCCCATCTCTCTCACTCGATCTATCCCCTACGGTTCTCACCCTACCCCTTACGCTACCACACGCTTACCAATGATGCACTACCTGCCACCTCTTGATCTCTTACGATTTACGATTCCCATCTCTCGATCCAATCCCTCGACCTCGTAACCTCGGCCGAGCCCCTAACGGGCCTTACGGTTCCATCTCTCGCTTGATCTCTCCCTTACGGTTCTCGCGCCCCATACCCTTTACGGCTACCACACGGCTTAACGGCTTACCTTCGAATAGCAATAATGCTAGTGATTATGCTTCACCTAGACTTTTGATCAGCTCAGTAAAAGAGAGAGAAAGCAAGTAAGTAAAAGAATATAAAGGAATGCTCCGGCTGCTCCCTGTGTGAATGCCATCTGTCATCTCTATCATGTCTGGAAGCTGATATCTGCTCTCTCTGAATCTGCTTAAGGCTCTCCACTATATGCTCATTATCTGGTTCTGCTGGGACCTTCAAGATTCTTTCATTATAAGCTCTTACACTCAGGACTTCCCTCCTGAGACTTATCATAGTCTCCTCCAAATCTGCATGCTCCACACTGCCTTTGTGCCCATTAGTCCCTTTATCTAGATTACCAGGCCTGAAGTGCTCTTCTCTGATTTCCCCCTCTTTACTGTGATAGCCCAACTCTTCCTCCATCCTGCTTCTGAGATCTGCTTGCTGTGGCTGTATCTGTACTCTGTCTCTGTACTGCTGTAACTTTACCTGCCAATACTTTTTTTAGCTCCTTTCCTGTCACCTGTCTGTAGCTTCATGCGGCAATCACATAAGCATCTGCATGTCTGTATCTGTTACAATAAATTATGAAATGCTGCGATGTGTTCTTAGTTTCTTAGTGAGTATTATTAATATTATCATATTAGTTTATGAAATATAATAATAATACTTTTTGCATTATTGTAATATCGTAAACGTCGTTCAACATACCATAAACGACACGGAAATGGATCACCCAGGAACGAAGTGCTCGACCAAGGGGAGAGGAAAGTGTTTAAGTAGCTCTGAATGTACTGCTTGCTATAGATCGACAAGGCGTAACCAAGAATAAGGAATAAGATAGGTTTCTTTAGATAGATGGCTGGCTCCCTGAATAGAAGCGGTGGCTAGCGTTACTAAGGTCAGGTTGGTCTCCAGTGTTCCCACTCCCATCTCACTCGATCATAGTTAATCGCAGTTTCATATATAAGGTTAAGGAGCTTATCTGGAAATCGGAGGCCTGTCAAATAGTTGGGGAGCATTCATTTCGATCTCGTATCAATGGCCAAAGCCAAAGAAGAATAGTTGGTTCGCCGAGAGATATGTTAGTGCACTGCTGCCGGGAACGCCGTTTGTAAGATGCCCGACAAGCTTAGGGGGTGCCCCTACTCCTTATTTCATTTTTGCGTACCACCCACTTTCTCTTCGTTTTCAATGGTTTGGTCTAGCAAAAAAAGAATGGAGTGATTCGTCGCACCTGACCAGAGTGAAAAATACCCACCTGATACCTACCTGGTCTTGAGTGAATCGATATACATCTGCCATGTGAACCGAAGGCCGAGCGAGAGCGAGGCACCAAGGCAGAGAGTTAGTGTTTCCCCGCCGTCGTTTAAAGATTCAATCTGTTCCCGAATTGGTCCAGTAGGAATAGCGATGAAAGGGACCAGCCGGGGGGAGAAACGAATCACCTTTGGCCCGGCCCCAGACAGCAGTCAGTCAAAATAGAAGGCCTGAGCCTTCCTCACCTTCCTTTGTCAGGTGAGCCATCCTTCATCCTTGATGGCGTTGGTCGAGCTTGCTTGCGCATCCTCTATTTAACAATAGAGCGGCCTTACGGCACCTTTCCCGATGCGGGCAAGCAAGAAATTCCTCACCATATGAATAGTGAGTCCCTCTCCTTATAGTCGAGAGTTCGGCAGGCTCACCCTACCGGGCCTCGACCTCGTAACCTCGGCCGAGTCCCTCTCCTTTGTCGAGAGTTCGGCAAGCTCACCCTACCGGGCCTATATTTTTTGAATATTTATTCGGTGTAGTGCGGTGCGGGGGTCCTTGCCCCAATCTATAGCCCTAGCCCCCTGAACTGACCGTCTAGATTCACCGACCATATAGATATTGACTGACCAATAAGAGATGCCAGCAAAAAAGACAAGCTAAGAAGGAAACAAGCCACTAACCAGGATTGAACACGAACGATTGACTGCAATCTGGTTAGATCGACCTACGACGGATAATCAGAATATGCTTGACGGAGGAGCGGAGATGCTTGACGGAGGGGAAGAAGCATGACGAAGAGGGGAGAGAAGCATGGCGTAAAGGAGAGGGAGAAGATCTCTAGATATTATATACGTAATTCTAGCTATTCTTTCTTAGAAGTGGGGGATGGAGAAGCGGATGGAGGGATGAACAAGAAGATTACTACCGGTCCTACTGGAGCCCCATACCTCATGGTAGGCGGGGATGGCACATCAGTCATGTAGATTAGAGTATAGTAGGCCGAATGAAGGGTACAGTCAATCTAAGATATTAGGGTTATTGCGCAAACCGAATCGAACCCCCGCCGTGGGAGTTTATGTCTTTCTTTCTCGTTCAATCCCACGGCCCTAACCCCGAATGGTTCGCCTCCACCCTGCCATCGGTTTGCGCACACCCGGTAAAAAGTAGTTTCCCTCATCCCGTTCACCGGGAGGATGAGCCTTAGATCAGGATCAGTTCTGTCTGTCCAGTCTGTTGTTCATCCCCGGGATTATGGGCCATCGCCCATTCCCTTCGAGAGGAGAGTGGGACGATCAGAATCAATGCAGGTAGGTTGAAACCGCTAAACTGATCCCTCGTGTTCGGATTATGCATAAAGAAAAGAATTTGATCCGTCAATTTGATCGAAATTATCATCACGCGAAAAGGCCTGAAATGAACCGTACACTTGCAATCCTGCCCTGACAAGGATCAATCCAAGCCAGACAAGCCATCAGTCAGATAAAATGAACCACCCTGGTGAGAAATATCCTACAAGAATGAAGATAATTCCCTACCGGACGTAGCCAAATGTGGATGATTAGGCGAGATCAGGGAAAGAGAGGCCGATAGGCGGAGCAGTCAGGGGGGGGGTATCTGAGGAGAGAGAAGTGATGTTATGAATTACCCTAGAGGGCCTATGGTGTCTCTTCCCTATCGAGCCGGGATGATGAACGGAGTTGGCCTTCCCCACCTTAGCTCTTATAGCCGAGGAAGAAGAAATGATGAGAAGGTAAGATAATCAACTAGGATAGAAGTGAAGATTTATATATTGGAGTTTCACGGTCCTACCACTTGCGGTGGCTGGATTCCGGCAAGATGATGTGAGCGGGGATCAGGTCCCCCACTAATAAACCGAACCTTTCTTTCTATAGGTAGTGGAGGATTGCTCCCTTTCCCGACCGAGGTGGAAAATCCACCCCACCTATTTTCCCCGGAACTATTGCGGTTTTCGGGGTAGGCAGGCCATACCGCGGAAGGGGGGACTATATCTCGCAAGGCTCTCCTCCCTCACGAAGCAGGACGGAGCGGATCCTTGTCCTTTAAGTGCCTGGGGTTCCCCCCTGGCCAACCTTTGGATTGGGCGCCATTCATCTGATCCTTATGCGCCCACTGAGGGTTTTGAGAACCGACATGATTATTTGATGCAGCAGCTTTTGACACTGCCTGATCGCCGTGGTCAATGAGTTCTGTGAGGCCCGGTAGGGCTCGACCAACGGGAGAGGTAATTCATCATTCATTATATATGTCATTACGGTCATGATCAAATTCATTCATATTCATGACGCTCTCCCTGCCTGAATGAGATAGGTAATTACGCTTTAGCAGAGCATGCATATATTATATATGTAATTATGCATTTCTTCCAGTCATGACTCGATATATGTTATATATGTAATGACTTCCTTGACCACTTCTGACCCACGAATGATAGATTGGGGGGATTGGGGTGGGTGGGTAAATAGTGGTCGAGAGTTCGGCAGGCTCACCCTGATTTTTCCTTTTTCCAGTTGAATTGACAGGTTTCATTGCTTAGAGCCAGTAGTTGTCGTTGCCAGGAGGTCGGTCATTGTGACAAGGTCAGTCGATAGCCGATCACGTAGCACAGTTGTCATAGCTGAGAGCCGAGCATAGCCAGTTGTAATTGCCAGTAGTCATATACAGTCGTAGCAGGAGCCAGTCATAGTCAATAGTCACGCATAGTCAGTTATAGCCATATAGACCTACCCGGGAGAGAAGTAGCCCATCAAAACATACCCGAAAAAGATGTCCCCATCACTGGCCGAGAGAGAAGGCCCCCCTTCATAAGCGAGAGAGAAGGCCCACATCACTAGCCGAAAGGATATGTCCCCCACCATCATATGAGAGACCCGTTCACCGTACCCCGTGAAACATACCCCATTCAAACACCTTACCTGAGAGGAGTATAAGAGACCTATCGAGCCACCGAATGAAAGAAAGAAAGAAGCACCATATCATTATCGCCGCTACTTCCCACCTCAATCGCGTGATCCAAGCTGATCCTTTGCATGTACTAGGAGACACCATTAGGACCCATGTGGCAGGCTACCAATTTGACTACATCCCACATCCTGTACTCACAATGTATTATATAATAGGATCTGTCACTCATTCTCCCGGAGCTCCTTATAGATACTTTGATAATACCAAGAACGACCAATACTACGATGAGCCTACGGAGAGTAGGATATAGATGTCTAGCCAACCTAAAGGATACATGAACAAGCCATCGATAGCTACACAAGTGCTGACACGATCGGACCATTTGACTCTATATACGTCGTTCTAGCCATCCATCTTGACTGATCCCGAGCATCGTATCCAATAGGACCAACCAATAGCTGAGCTAACAAATGGATCAGTATGCGCCCGAGCAGCTTACTAATGTCAAGATCAAAATTCTAAGGATGCGTAAGCAGGCTCGACTGATAAGGAGAGGACCGGCAGCTAGTTACTTATTTGAGAGGGGCCACCCAATAAGTAAAATGAAAGGGCGGCTGCTGGCAGAAGAAATGGGCGCACAATAAAGAGAAGAATAACAAACGACGGGCGCGCTTACTTACGTGCTGCTTCCTGCCTGCCTTCATCGACCTTGCGACCGAACCGGAGACCTTAGATCGAACTCTTGCTGCCCGTCTATCTCTTGCTAACTGGAGACGATGAACTTGACACGGATGAATTGCTTTGAGGCTAGACCCTTTGGCTAGACGATTCCAAGTGAAGAAGGCAGATGTGTTAGTGGAAGCTCCAACAGATTGTGTTAGTGATGAAGGCACCTTGTCAGAAGGAAGTCGGAAGGAAGCAGTAAAGATCAGGAAAGGGAGAAGAAGAAAGGTCGAGATCAGCAGGTAGGTCCCACTATGGCTTTAGGTGAACTGTGTAACGATGGGTGCCAGCCCTGATATAGGTGTGTGGTATGTCCAGGCAGGTGAACTGTGGAACTTTAGGTGAACGTACCAAGAACTTGTTGGGCTGTGTCTCCAGGTCTCAAGGTATAGGAGGTAGATATATAATCGATCGGGCATTTGAAAATTGATTCAATCTGAAGTTAACACGAAGTGGAATCAACGTCTATAATGCGATGTGGTCTCTGCATCTTTTTATAGGATGCCTCATGTAGGCCCATGGATCTTGGCAGATGGGTTTTCATGAGAAATACCATTGCATTGCTAGGCGTCAGAGACCATATTTAGCACTATGCTCCTTTCTCATGTTGAACCATAAATTGACTAGGATCCTCGAATAGTATATCAACGTATATAACGCCATGTTGTATCTGCATCTGGGTGTTATGGTATCATCGCTAACCTATTGGTGACACATATTCGTTTGTAGCACCTCATTAGCAGCACCTGTTCGTATCACCTAATTGTTCACTGCACATAGCCCGCCCCTCTCCCTGGTTCTAGTCCCTCCCGGAATACTGGCTCTAGGCCCTAGCCCCTCTCCCTGACCCTAACGGCTCAACCTAATCCCCTCTCCCTGCTGAGGTTTAGTTCTAGGCCTTTGGTAAACAGATCGTATATCTACTTTGCATATGATCCTCAACAGGCTTCATCATATACACTTATAGCTTTCAGGTTATATATGAAATTATGCTATCGAATTCATTATTCGATCGATAGAGCGTGAATGCATATATTATATATGTAATTACGCTTTCTCGAATCCAATCACCGTACTTATCTGTTTGTTCCCCCACCCAATAAGTAAATTGAAACTTGAGTTGCTCGACCAACGAGAGAGGAAGGCAGGGCTCTCAATATAAGGAGAGGAATTTTGATTGAAATAGAGCATTCCCCAATAGGGATTATGCACATAAGTTTATACAAACAAAAAGGGGTGGATAGGTGTGTTTTTTTTGTGGGACTAATGACTCTTGCTAAGCAGCAGATCAATATGAATTTGGTATTACACACAGCAGCAGATGTCCAGTGAGATATCCAAGCCCAGGGTAAGAAGAAAGGTGGCGTTACGAGATGATAGAGAGTCTGAACAACGTGGTCTTCTGATAACTGGTAAATTGGGGAAGGAAAGGTGGTATATCCAGTGGATCCAAGTGAATAAGCTCTTACAAGATTCGTTAGGTAAAATTTTCATATTGGGCACTCGCTTATCATTATTATGTCAATACAGCAGACTAAGGCTGCTCCGGCTTACTGTACTGACTAGTAGGGCTTTCACTCTAAGCTTAATACGGTATTCACACGGATCAAAGTAATGGACTAAGACAGTCTAAAAGAGTGTTTAATGCTAGACCTATTGACTAAAGCTCTAGTGTCCATAGGGCTCTCCAGGCAGAACTAACAGGGCTAATAAGAAGCTTGTCTCTTTAGGCACTTGTTTCCGTGGCACTGGGGCAAAAGGCATTCCATCCACATATAGGGGGGACTAGGTCCAACAGTAGTACACAGGCTAATACAAAAGCTAGTGTCCATCTCCAGGCGGAACTAACAAGACTAATAAAAGCTAGTCTATTTTGGCTAGTTTCCATGGATGGCACTGAGGGGCTTAAGGCTTGTGTTTCCGCATAGGGAGGACATAGAAGAATCATTTTGGAGTGAAATCTATAAATACGCTGGAGACTCTACTATTAAGGCTTGGTTTCTCTGGCACTGGGGCTTAAGGCATCATTCCATCCACATAGGGGGGGATACTACCTATAGTCCAGGTCCAAATAGGCTAAAGACTTCAGCTAGTCCAGTGCAATCGGCTTGAACTCTACTAAAGCATATGTCCATCTCCAGGTGGGACTATTTTGGCTTGTTTCCATAGAAGAACCGCTGTCGGCAGGCTTCTTGCACTTTCTGCTAGTCCACCATAGGATTCGAACCTCTAAGCTTAATACGGTGTATTCACATGGATCAAAGTCATGAAGTAGGTACAATAAAAGAATATATGCATAATGATTTAGAGCTTTGAGAGGGCTTAAGGCATATTCCATCCAATGGGGTACTATATCTCCAATAGGTTACTTCAGCTAGGTCCAGGTCCAATAGTAGGTGCTAAGACGACTGCTTTCACTTGCTTAAGACTAAAGGTGGTGTCCATAGGAGGCGGAACTAACAGGGCTAAGCTATTCTCTTTAGGTGAGTTTCCATGACACTGGAGCAAGACCAAAAGGATATGCAAAGAAATGAAATACATAAAGGTGACGTGTCAAGAAGAGACGGGGAAGAAAGTGCGGGCCTATCAAATATGGAAAATTCAGAAAAGAAAAGTGGCCTATGCAGAAAAACCTATTGGCTTATCCAGGTTGCTAGTGAAAAACGATGAAAGGGATGGTTAATTCAGAAACAAAAGGTGTATATCTGGTCACGAGGAGCATGAGAGCCTATCTCTCCAGATGGTAAATGAACTACTTAAAGGTGGCCTTGTCAAAGTGGGAAATTCAAGAGTGGGGAGGTGGCCTGAACTTGCCCTCCTACGATAGAAGCAGTAGCAGAAGGAGAACCTTTCAGTACAAAGGAATCAGAGGAAAAGAGTAGCAACAGCGAGGCATGAAAACTGGACCGGGAACTATCCATGGGTGCTACGGGCTATCGAACGGGGTATGCTCTTGGCTTTAGTACTTGACGCTCAGGCGAGAGGTTGTATACCTGGCTGGATGATCATGGTGGCTGCTATAAGCAGCTAATGTCCCGTACTACACAGTAATGATGAAGATCCCTCTTCTCACCGAGAATGCCGGGGATGCGGATTCGAAGAACTAAAGAAGAAAGGTTTCCTGGCCGATCGATCTACCTACCATTTGATTTGATCCCGTCTCGGGCGGGGGAAAGAAGGAGCAGGCGCACCCTGCAGAAACCTCGCTTTTGCTCAATTAGAAAAAGTACTTATTTCCTCTCCTTAGATTTACTATAGTCGCCTGCTTCCTTGATGCTTATTGGGTGGCCCCTCTCAAATAAGTAACTAAAGGTTGGTCGAGCTTGCTTTCGCATCCTCTTCGCCTTCCGATTTTCCTATTCCTGATGATGATGATGGTGGTGCGGCTCCAGAGCAGAGCTCTTCTGCCGGGCTCAAGACGCTTGTAGGCGTCCTTCGCCATATCTTCCTGTCACAGATGCCATTATTCTTACCTTACCCCGATTTCACCTGCCTACTCCCCTTTTGTCCACCTGACCACAGGATGTGTAACCTGGAGCTGTCTCTTAGGGCAGGTAAGCCGGACCAAACCCATCCCGACCTCGACTACTCCGACCGCCTGAACCTGACCCGACCCTGTCGGGCAGGACCCTAACGGAAGGTCCAGCTGTGCACCCGTGAGGGTGTGGCCTCACTCGATTGAGATGCTTCTTCAATCTCTCTATCGGGCTGGGGAAGGAGGGGGAATGGCGGTGGTCCCCCTCCACCTTGTGTCTTTCAGTACGCAGATGCACGTATTTGTACCGGTTCCCTTCAGATCCACCAACAAACAGTTTCAACCTCGCTCGTATCTGGCGGCTGGTAATCGCATCGCTTCGCTTCGCTGGGAATTCATTCTTGTGAATTCTTGTGAATTGTATACGTAATTTCGTTTGCATAAATCTGACCTTACCTGATGCCATTGAAAGAGAGAGATTTGGGTCATTTTGACCAAATGATAGATCTCTTTTCACTTCTTTTCGTATCAGAGATTGGGGCACTCATTATATATGTTGCGGTAGTTTTCACTAGATTTCTCTCTTTTCCAGTGATTTTCCACTAATGGAATGAGCTCTTTTCCTTAAGGGAGATGCCTCATATCATTATATATGAAACACCACTTCGTGTCAATGAGTGATTTTCCACTGTAACCACTCAATCATATATAATGTCATGGCACTGCCATGCTAAGAAGGGTAAGAAGGGAAGGTCATCCAGCATTGGTACCCGAAAGGATATGGCCCCCACTCGATTGATGATGTTTGCTCGCATCTCTCTCGGGCTGCCCACAACAAGATAGAAACCTCCCCTATATGGAGGCGGCCCCCACCACACAGATGGACCCGCATCTGACAAAGGATGCGCAAGCAGGCTCGACTGTTAAGGACCTTTAGGTGCTCGACCATAAGCCCCCCCACCCAATAAGTAAATTGAATGCGCAAGCAGGCTCGACTGATAAGGCCGCCATCACCTTTAGGTGCTCGACCATTTTTTGACTTATTTGAGGGGCCAATAAGTAAATTGAATGCGTAAGCAGGCTCGACTGATAAGGATGCGCAAGCAGGCTCGACCATAAGCCCCCCACCCAATAAGTAAACCCTAACCTTTAGGTGCTCGACCAAAAGGGAGAGGCCGCCATCACCCTTTAGGGGGCTCGACTGATAAGGACCCTTTAGGGGGCTCGACCATAAGGACCTTTAGGTGCTCGACTGATAAGGACCCTTTAGGGGGCTCGACCATAAGGGATTTATCGCTCGACCATAAGGGAGAGGGCCGCCATCAGAGGATGCGTAAGCAGGCTCGACTGTTAAGGACCTTTAGGTGCTCGACCATAAGGACCTTTAGGTGCTCGACTGATAAGGACCTTTAGGTGCTCGACCATAAGGGACGGAGTCACTCACTATTCATATGGTGAGGGATTTCTCGCTCGACTGTTAAGGCCGCCATCGCCGCCATCAGAGGATGCGTTAGCATGCTCGACTGTTAAGGCCGCCATCACCTTTAGGTGCTCGACTGTTAAGGCCGCCATCGAGAGGATGCGCAAGCAGGCTCGACTGATAAGGCCGCCATCACCTTTAGGTGCTCGACCATTTTTTGACTTATTTGAGGGGCAAATAAGTAAATTGAAGAGGACCTTTAGGTGCTCGACTGATAAGGCCGCCATCGAGAGGAGAGGAGAGGACAATTGAGGATTCCCGCTCCTACAGAGACCCAACCAACCAAGGTCCGGAGGGCTTGCGCTTCTGAGGGCAAGGAATTGATTGCTTGCTTGACGTTAGGAAAGCAAGGAAATCCAAAAGCTCTTAGAGGCTAGGTTTTTCTAGCCTATAGATTATTCCGAGTGGCTAGCTAATATTGTTCTGGTCATGAAGAAGAATGGCATAGTTTTAGTTTGCATGGATTATCGGGACCTAAAGTCTACTAGCCTAAAAGACAACTTTCCCTTACCCTCCATTGATCAGTCGGTAGATTTAGTGGTTGGGTATGAAATGATGTCAATCATAGAAGGCTTCTTAAGTTATAACTAGATCCTAATATCCAATGAGAATAGACATAAGATAGCCTTTCACTAGGAGTGGGAAACTTCTTATTATAGAGTCATGCCCTTAGGCATCAAAAACATAGGAGACACATACCAACGTGCTATGACCACCACATTCCATGATATTATCCATAAGATCTTAGAGTCCTATGTTAATGACCTACTAGATAAGTCCCTGTTGTGTAGTGACCATCCCAAGGACTTCTGTACTATTTGATTATGCCTTCATACCTATAAGATCCTATTAAGCCTTGGCAAATGTGTTTTTGGTGTTACCTCAGGAAGGAACTTCAAGTTGCTTTCCCTCTGAGGGGAAGGAACGAGTGAGACCGTAAGGGAGAGGTAAGTTGCTGGGTTACATCATGTCCTGTCGAGGTATTTACATAGACCCTACAAAGGCTAATACCATCATAGAGATGTCGTAACCCCATA
>Ga0139313_100034_pt1 | contig 13978 bp, 8 predicted proteins | sample In1P11_FD_99375 | JGI IMG/M metagenome (GOLD analysis project Ga0139313, IMG submission 99375) | reverse complement strand
CTGCATGAACTAGTGGCTCCCGGTATTGGTAACGGGCGGCTATCTATCGGCTAGCGGGTATCGGAACCTCCCGGAATGAGGGTCTTCTCTCGGCAGTGAGAAAATACGAGTACTCCCAGCAATAACAATTGACTCTAAGCAAATACACCAGGCTATGTCAATCGGCTATTACTGGCATCTCCACGTGGCCATATTCTCGTGGGATCAGCAGCATCGAGTACATCAACTCTTGGATCTCCTCTTGGGATCTCTCCTACCAGCATCGAGTACCGGCATTGAGTACCGGCATAAACTCATGGATCGACAGCGTCGAGTATCCCCATGTATTAGCCCCATGTATTTTCCCCATGGATTAGCCCCATGGATTAGGCCCCTTCCCTGTGTCAACCGACTAGGAATGACCCCGGTGGGTCTGTTCTCCCGGGTATCGTCAACTGGATATCAGCAACTAATCGGGACCTCATCATCGTGTAACCTCATCCATCGTAGCTCTACGTGTACCTCATCGAACCTCATCGAACCTCATGCATTGTGTAGCTCTACGTTGTAGCTCAGAGAGTACTCCTCTACGTGTAGCTTTATGTGTATCCCCATGGATTAGGCCCTGTGAGTAACCTCTGCGGCTTATTCCCCTTTGATTATTCCCCTTCGATTAAGCTCTAAGTGTTGCTGTAGGACCTCGCGTTTCGTATCGTTCAGTGAACGTCTACAGGTAGGAACTATGTTTCCATATCGTTCGGTGAACTGAAGCTGTAGTGCCACCATCTCGTAGGTGGTTTCCTTCTCTGCCCTTGCCAACGCCAACACCAATCAACATCGAACTAAACATCCTCCATATCAACATCGAATCCATTTCAATATCCACGTTGTAGGCGCTTCTGCTATGTCTGGCTTGTAGGGTGTCTATGTGTTTCTGTGAGGTGCTGTATGTGCTGCTACGTCTGGTGCTCTATGCGCTGGTGATGAAGGACCTCCTGTTCCGTGTCGGTAAGTGAACTGCTACAGGTAGGAAGGATTGTTCCCGGTAAGCTCTAGTGCCATCGCGTAGGATCGTTCTCTCATCGTGGCGACTTCCTTCATCTATCGTCGTCCAACCCCGGCTTCACTAGTCCGCCGGGGTGCAAGTATATAAAGAAATCGGTACATCAACTTGTCCTTCCACTCGGCGACCACTAGTGACCGGCTTTTCAAATGATCGGCTATCAAAACAATGACTAGCAGCACTTCCTAGAGCTGAATGCATTGACAAGAGCTTCATTCATGCACCGACGGAGTAGACTTCATTCCTGCATCGACAATAGATTCATGCACTCACTGAGTATAGGTTCGATGAGTGCTTCCCATGGAGTAGACTTCATTCCTGCATCGACAAGAGCTTAATCACTGCCTAGCTGCATTGTGACTAGACTTCATGCTGCACTGACCAGAGCATCATTCATGCACCGACTAGAGGTTTTTGCTGCACCTTCTAGTTAATACTAATTAACTCAACTATTGCGAATACTGCGACTATTGGATCGACAACCTACTGGCGACTATGGCTCTTGGATCAACTATCGGCGAAAGAGTCCTGGCATCGAGTGATTGAAACCTGGCATCAAATCTTGGCTCTCCTATGGCATCCTGTCAATGCCCCTCCCTGTGGAAACCTCCTGGTCGGGTGGGTAATGAGGATCATTCTTTCGGGTATTGGCAACCGGGAATCGGGACCTCTGGAAAGAGATAAGTACATTAATAAGTAGCGGAGATAAACGACTATAGGAAGAACAGTAGGGGGTGTTACTAGCCGATGGAATCAGTAGTAATGGAAGAGAGCAGTACTCGAGCCAATAGTACGAATAGGATTCCAAGCCATTACGGGTTTCTTAAGATCAATTCCCTGAAAAAGAGGTAGACATCGTTGGGTTTTCTTTTATAGATTCTTTCCTGATTATTTCAAAAGGTGCGAAGCCGCCAGAGGAGAAAAAGGAGGGGCAAGGGGTGATTCTGGGTTTTCCTTGGCACTGCGAGTAAGAATGTATACTAGGTTTTCTAGGTCGATTACGAGGTGGAAGATCGATGACCAGGTCGATGACTCGATTACGAGGTTGATATACGCAGTAGAGAAGTCTAGGGTTATACCTATTATGTGACTCATTTCATAATCCGCCTATCTCTTTTCTGATATATATAAGACTGGATAACCTATACCTAGATAAGCTGCAACAGGCAACTGGCTGCCTGGCTGGAACCAAATCACTCTTTATCACCGTAATGGATGAACTATCCCTAGATAACTAGAGAAACTATACCCAGAGGAATGGGTCGATATGAACGGGTCTATATGAGTAGATTCTCTATAGCGAGTGGATGACCAGGTGGATGACTTCTTCAAATGTGATTTCCTTCCCCGATGCGGGAAAGTAGCTCTCGCTTCCTTCCCTTCCTCCTTCTTCCTTCTTTTCTAAACCTTCTGAAGTAGGTAGCTTAATCTTCTTCCATCTTCTATGCGTCTGGCTGTATTTCAAAAGGCAGTTCCACGATCTCTGCTGAAGTTCTGGCTTTAGTGAATCAATCCAAGCGGTTCCAAAATCTTCAAGTCGGGAAAGGGTAAATACTCCAGGTCAAAGTGCCAGCCCAAGCAAGCCCGTCCTCCAAAGGGTAGGTGGCACAAACATTCATCCAGTAGGCTGAAGCATGAATTATCTCCTCCCAAAATGGGCAGTATAGTAGTGTCTAGGCCTGAACAATGAAAAAGTAAGCCGCCTTTCATCCTTACCTCGCCCCATCCATATTTTCCGAACAGATTCGCTCATGGTTTTGGTGCTACGATATTCTATGGACCTATCCAACACCATGGAGGGAGAACAAAACCTTCGCATCACCCTACTACAGTCTACAGTACCCTATATAACCGCATGAGATTCACGCTATTACACTGTATAAATCCGCACAGCAGAGCCGCACGGAGAGAACTTAGTTAGGTCGATGAGCAGAGGAACACGGGGGAACACGCCCACTTCACTAGAGTTTATGATGCCAATCAATGTTCGTCCAAAGAGTTGGGGGTAAGCCGCCCTACATAATATAGTAAGTCTGGGAGCGGAACTATATAGGGGGGTAGGTGCTCATCAATAGCTATATTGTTCCCTCCCATCTAAGCTGTATGTGTAATATGCATCCATTGCAGGAACAAGGCGATTACAAGGCAATAGGTAGCAGAGCCACAGCTTCTTTCCTAGCGGCACTTCCTGTTCCTACTAGTGATGTTCCTACTGCACCAGGTGTTCCAACAAGTCATAGAGTTGATTCAGTTGATGGAGCAGTCTATGAACCAGGACCAGCATACCAGCCTGTTCCGACTTTATGCACATTCCATCGAAAGCTTGTTCCAGCGGACCTTGATGACCTAGAGTGAGCACCAGAGACAAAGGTAAAGGCACCAGAAGCAAGAGTGACTTAGGTAGATATTGTAAAAGCACCGGCGGCAGAGCCTGTCCCAGAGCTTATAGATACAGGTCCAGATCCAGATCCACCAATAGCATCTACGTAAGCACCATCAGTAGCACCATATTATCTGGTTGAAGTTCGAGCTGCAGTTCAAGATTGAAAACCAGTAATGGAAGTAAACCACCGCCCCCCCACCCAATAAGTAAATTGAAGAGAAATATGTGAAAACCTCCGCCATCTTATCGGTCAATAATGACATATATAAGAGATATTGGGATTGGAAGCCACTGCTGCTCGAGCAAGTCAGTCATTCTTATTGCTATGGGCATATGTCATTATGCATTCATTCATTATATATGTCATTACGCCTCAAAACCTCCGGGGATTGGGGTGGGTGGGTAAATAGTGGCCAAATAGGATGCGTAAGCAGGCTCGACTGTTTTGGTTACTTATTTGAGAGGGGCAATAAGTAAACCCTAACCTTTAGGTGCTCGACCAAGAGGACCTTTAGGTGCTCGACCATAAGGTCCGGTAGGGGCTCGACTGGCCGCCATCGATTTCTCGCTCGACCATAAGGGCCCTATATTCTTTAGGGGCGGAGCCACTCACTATTCCGATGGTGAGGGGTCACTCACTATTCATATGGTGAGGGATTTCTCGCTCGACCAAAAGGGCCCTATATTCTTTAGGGGCGGAGCCACTCACTATTCCGATGGTGAGGGGTCACTCACTATTCATATGGTGAGGGATTTCTCGCTCGACTGTTAAGGACCTTTAGGTGCTCGACCACCGCCTTTTAGTTACTTATTTGCCCCTCAAATAAGTCAAAAAAAAAAGAAGTCAATTGAATGCGCAAGCAGGCTCGACTGATAAGGCCGCCATCACCTTTAGGTGCTCGACCATAAGGACCTTTAGGTGCTCGACTGATAAGGACCTTTAGGTGCTCGACCATAAGGGACGGAGTCACTCACTATTCATATGGTGAGGGATTTCTCGCTCGACCATAAGGGACGGAGTCACTCACTATTCATATGGTGAGGGATTTCTCGCTCGACTGTTAAGGCCGCCATCGCCGCCATCGCCGCCATCGCCGCCATCGCCGCCATCGAGAGGAGCTAAAAGTTCAAAAACCTCCGCCGCTGATACACCATTCCCTCATACGGGAATAGCTCGATCGCTTCAATCAAGAATCAACATAGGTAGGTGAGAGGGAACGACCCGGGCGGGGAGCTGTCAAGGTTCGCCTTGCCTCCCTCATCAATGATAGATGGCGTTTCCGATTACGTATTGTTGGGGAGTGACTACGACTGAAATCATTTCTGCCCCCAGCCAGGAGGTATGTATAGGTCCGGGGGGAGGCCCCACCTTTATAGATCGAGTAAGGAAAGATAAGATCGAGGAACGTTATCGACCGATAGGGAGAGGAAAGATGAAAGAGAAGATCAAGTAAGTAAGTGGACCGGGGATGCGGTGAGCTCAATAAATTAACCACCCCTCACCCTCCCTAAAGGCTGACTGCTTAGTTATAAGCGCGTACGTCAATAAATTGATGTGAAACACTCAATCTCGATCGCACACGGAAATAACGTACTATGATGTGTGTGATGGATGAACCATGAAATTGCGTCTTCTGATGAACCATGAAACCACTACCATGCTGTGATGGATGTGTGAAATTGGAAAGAGGCAAAAATGATTTGATGTTTTGAGTAAGGTTACTTCGGTTCGGGCGGGATGGATATGGGTAGGTGGTGGCCGAACGAGGGCTTGAGGCGAGACCATAACCCGAACAGGAAGCGTGTGGTGTGGGGCGTGTCAACGCGAACACGACCCCATACATAGAAGCAGCGAGCAAGCCTTCTAGCAAGCAATTGACCGAGGTTACTCATTCCACCACGGCCCTAATAACCTGCCTGTAAAGGCAAATTTTTCTACCACCCCAACCAAAAAGAAAAGTTCCACTTATCAGACACGGTGTACCGTGCGTGACAGGAAGCGCTATTCGACGATACCTATAACACCTACCTTCATACACACAATAACGAAGGGAAGGTTCCCGTAGCGAGAGGTCAGGTTATGAGCAAGCGGCTAGGGACCGACCTTACCTATGCTCAGGCAGGCTCGTGCTCTATACTCTGTACCTAACCTAAGTATGATCGATCGGACTAAACCGCCACTAGCTATCTATGATCGAACCTTCCTATGATCGAGCGAGCTAGCTATCGATGCCTATCGTAGAGACGGCAAGAAGCAATAAGATCGATAGAGAAAATCAATCTTGGTTGGGTTGGCTCGGCTTGTTGTATTGGCATATAGCATATTGTTGGCTTATTTTATTGGGCTTTTTGGTTGCAGGTTCAATAAAGTCCTGCTTGCTATACCCAAACCACTCTACCTACGTGAGAAGAATGCGTTGTCTTTGGTTAGGGTGGAGTATAGAGAGTAGTTGCTGGCCTCATAGAATCAAGGGGCGCAAGACAATTTCACATATAGAGGGGATTGGGTGTTCCACGTCTTACCGTAGTGCCTAGTGATCGATGAACAAAGGCTATATAAAGGGTCTGGTCAACCCGAATCTGGATGCATGCGGAAATATTACGGAACAGGTTCAATTTACTTATTGGGTGGGGGGGCTTATGGTCGAGCCTGCTTGCGCATCCTGAAAGGTTGATTCTTCTTTTTGGCTAGCGGCCCTTGAGGGAATAAATATAGGGCCGGCACAGTCAGGATATAATATTTTCTTCCCCTAAAACTGAAATATCTTCCCGAACTCTATTTTTCACCAGATGAATAATAAGATCGAGGAAAGAGAAATAAGAAGTAAGTAAGCTAGAGATAAGCTGGATATAAGTAAGGCGTAACAGACTGAAAACCAAGCTACACATAGGTATATTGAAAGCTAGGTGTAACTAACATATATTGAATGAGGCGTAACGTAGTGATTTCAAGTAAGTTGAGGCTACGCTATTTGATACGGGCGTAAGGTAAGCCAAGGCCAGGAAAAGAAGAGTCTAATAATTGCGTATTGAAAGCTAGGCGATTCTATTTATTTCCCCTTGTTTGAATACAGAAACGAGGTCGGATTTGGTGAATTCGCATGGGAACTGCAGAAGGTTAATTCCAGTGAGAGTTCCCAGTGAGTAGCAGCACAGGTAGTGGACGGTGAAAGTGGTAGACAGTTACACAGTTGCAGCACTAACCACGGTGCTCAACTCTTGTGGGCATGATACCTCCGGGTGGTCCCAACTCTATGACAGCGATCCTGACTTCGCTACAAGAGTAGCACTTTGGAATACCATTTTTGTCATATCGGTATAACGTAGGTAATACATTCCCCTATACTGATTCTTGTGGGGGAAAGGGTGGAGAGGGACCACCAGAGAGTATAAAGCATCACGTCATGCTGGACGGTCTAACATGACAGGCTTACCATAGAGTACAAAGCGCATCTATCCATACATAGCATAGTACGTATACTTATCAAAGCGCATCACATGAGGGTAGAGGAAGCAAGCAGCATACCAATGGGCGGGTAAACGGTCGATATTGAGACCTGCAGCCCGTGGAAAGCGGATGGATGGGTGGATGAAAGGGAATAAAGACTCGAGTCTATTTTGACCGGACCTTACCGCAAAGCAAGCATGGCGTAACAGTGGGAAGCGAGATGTGGTCCCCTCCCTCCAGGGATATCCGTCTTTCACAAATATATGGCCCTCATGACCTAAGCTTTCCTCATGTGGGAACCACGTTAGTGAGATCGTGATGTAAGCAGTCCTTATATCTCTATCCTTGGGAACCGCCCAACCCAGTCCTATCGTACGGCGGCGAAGCTACACTCGCTCCTCCTTTCAACTATGGCGCAGTAAAGTAGGAGAACCAATTGTTAGATTCTATCGTTCTATCATGGAACCACATCCTTCTTCCCATCTATCATGGCATGGAAAGCCCTTCCTTCTTCAACCCCAGCCCAGCTAGCGATAGAATCGATAGGGATGACCAGCCCAAGAGCTAGCTAGCGAGGTAGGCCACCAGACTGACTAGCTTAGTAGGTAGGGTTTGGTCCCAGTGATTAGACCAACTAGCACCGACAGATGGAATTAGACCAATTGCTTGGGTTCGGTAACAGCTTATCACTGACTAACTAGCTTAGGAACCAGTCCAATAGCAACACGAGGCCTGGGTAACAGATGATGAGCCCAACAACCAGCTATCTCTCCCTTGCAAGTGATAGTCCCTTGTGAGTGCTTGCTAGTGGTATATAAATATATACGTGTCGTTGCTGTTATTGATGCTTATATATACGTTACTGATGCCATGTCTATGGTGCCCTTATGTTCTGCGCCCGGCTGAGCTGAATATACGTTACTTATGTCATGCCTATCTATACATTACTGATGCCTACCTATATATACGTTATTGTGATGCCGGGTGGGTGGGTATATTAGTGATGCTGCCACTATCTACATTCGTTCGGGTGATGGTGACTGATTGATGCGGGGGAGTTTATGCCCTTATATATATGGGGGTCGATGCCCGCCGGTAAAGGGTTTATGCCGGGGCCCCACAATCAAACATATTTTGTATAGAAAGACACAACTACGAGCAATACGAAGCACGGTTCACACCCAACACACACTACCTGCGAGGGATATACCCCAAAAAACACAGCCACTTTAGCGGACATTCCATTACCTCGGCCCGAAGCCCACCATACCCAATATCTAATATGAAAAGCCATACAAACCCCAGTTACTTAGACATGCAGTATTCCGCCATATATATTTGCAGCCCACCCCTACACTCCTCGCCCAGGTCCTTACACCCTTTACACTCACACGGGACAAGCCACACACATTCCTTGCACTAGGAAGCGCAAGCCCCTCCGGGACCTTCTTTCAGCCATGCTAGTTCACGTCCACAGACACATACCCACTTTTATCATATATAATGACACAGCCAGCCCTTCCAACGGATTCCATTCATTTGACACAGCCAGGGGATGCATGCGCCGAATATATATTATCCACACACAACTTTCCACGGATCCACTATTCATTGGCGCTTACCCACACACTTACCAACGTTTTGATGCGAGGGAAACACAGGGGACAACTACTTCAAACACTACCTTACTACAGGGCAGGTTGAACACACACATACACCACATTGACGCTTTCACCCACATACTACATCTCTCTTATTCACAGTAATACACACAAGGTCGCAGCCATCAGAGGACCGACAGGGGCTCGACTGATAAGGATGCGCAAGCAGGCTCGACTGTTTTGGTTACTTATTTGAGAGGGGCAATAAGTAAACCCTAACCTTTAGGTGCTCGACCATAAGGACCTTTAGGTGCTCGACCATAAGCCCCCCCACCCAATAAGTAAATTGAATGCGTTAGCATGCTCGACTGTTAAGGCCGCCATCACCTTTAGGTGCTCGACTGTTAAGGACCTTTAGGTGCTCGACCATTTTTTGACTTATTTGAGGGGCAAATAAGTAAATTGAAGAGGATGCGTTAGCATGCTCGACTGTTTTGGTTACTTATTTGAGAGGGGCAATAAGTAAACCCTAACCTTTAGGTGCTCGACTGATAAGGCCGCCATCGAGACCCCCCCACCCAATAAGTAAATTGAATGCGGAGCACGCTCGACCAGCGGGCCGCCATCATGCCCCCGGCAGGGTGAGGTACGAACGCTCGACTAATAAGGACCCTTTAGGGGGCTCGACTGATAAGGACCCTTTAGGGGGCTCGACCATAAGGGAGAGGAGAGGAGAGGGCTCGACCAGCGGGAGAGGAAATTAGTCATAGTCCGGGTGAGACTTAAACCAGGGGAAGGCCGAGATAGAGAAAAAGGATAAGTTTAGAAAGGCGGGGGGAGGGGGGAGTATAGTGGCGGGATGGGTCTCTAGATGGAATTCCTTTACCTGTCTTCTAGAGTATCCTGCAATTCTTTTATATTCAAGGTGGGCGTCCTTAAATAATCGTTACTAGCAGTGATTGCTAGCGAGATTTGATAGAATAGCTAAGCTACGATTGGAAATATGAGTGTGAGCGGAGCGCGGAAGTATGAGTTAGGACGGGTAGTTCAAGTGCCATTGGAAGTGAAATAGCTGTGGGTTATACCGATTGATGTTTCACACAGCATGGGACGTTGCGAGAGGTAGTTGACGGTGCAGTATGATGTTGAGCGGTAGCGGACGGTTCTTTCTAAATAGCTTGATCGGACGTAGTGTACGAAAGCTTAGCTTGCCCGAGGGAAAGATCTATTGCTTGGTGAGATGGCTTGAGCTATGGAAGATCTATTTCAATTGCTTTTTAGATGGCTTGTGGGTAGGTCATTTCATCAGTGAATAGAGGTAAGCTTATAACTGGACGGACTATTGCTTGACAGCTTCCACCAGACGGGTAGGCGAGTAATGGTTCCCACAGCTTGGTTCTTTCTTTTGCTGGCTTGGGCGATGTATGATTTCCTCCGACCGATAGGGAGGGACTCAAGGTTCAGTTTTATAAGAAGTTAGGAAGGTAAGGAACGAAGTAGCTTGTCCGCATCGGGCAAGGTTGCTTAGTTCAGTCTCAATCTCAGTCTCAATGACTAGCTTCGCTTTACCTTGAGATGGCTACACTTTGCTCTTGCTCCGCTTGGTTCGCGAGATACTATTTCTTCCCCATTACACTGTTTCACGTGCCACTGGTTCGTCGGGTTGGACCGTTTCATTTGGTACAACATCCCGGTTAGACTATTGACTTTTTATTGGACAACTCCCGGTTAGACTATTTGTTCGTGTACCATTTGTTGGCGGGACGAGGTATTGGGTGGGTTATATAGCTGGAACTATTTCGATTTCTATTGTCAAATTATGAGCCATCGTGCAGGAAGCATCCAACGAACTAGCTCGCTCGGTATGACAGATTATTGTCCCAATAGCAGCAGGAGGTCCGGTTTACAGATTAGAAGCCCAGAGAAGCTAAGCGCTAGGGGATATCAGCTCATAAATAGAAGTATGATACGAGGTACCTATAAGCGCTAGGGCGTATACATCTTACCCCGGCTATCTATCGAAGCGATAGGGATGATAAGCCCACGAACTGGCTTAGGGGGTTAGCCCGTGAATGAGCATAGGTAAGTAAGTCGATTTTATTTCCTTATATAAGGAAGCATGTGTTTAGGAGCTTAAGGATTAATTGGCTTCATTATTTTGTACAGGTAGCTCTGTATCGGCCACGAAGATGTACAGGAGCTATTATGAGCGGCCACCAATCGTAGAGGAAGCAATCAATCAATGTAGCCAGCCGGCACCGAACTCTTATCGTACGGGTGAATATGTATCTTAAGTGCGACCTAAATCTGGTACAGGGCTAAAGGATGCGTAAGCATGGCTCGACCAACGGGAGAGGAGCGGGCACCAAAATTGACAGGTTTAGTAGGCGATCCCAGCCTTAGTAGAGCCAATCTAATCGTACAGGGGTCTACTTAGCGGCCTGCAACTCTAGCAACTAGCACGAGGTGTGGGTCAAAGCGCGTATACCTTAACTCTTTGCTTGGACTGAGGGGGATTCTTTAGGGCACATTACTTTATCTAAGCGAGATTCTCTAAGGGAGCATGTTTCCTCCGTGTTTAGGTGAGACTAATAAAAGTAGTACATGTCTATAAGGCAGCCGGCACCAAGATGTACAGGAGCTATTAAGAGCCGGCACCAAGATACTTGCTTTAACCTTTGTAGGTTGAACGAAGCGAGCGTAAGTATGCATAAGAAAGGTTGAACGGGTCTTTCTGTAGTGGCCACAAAGATGATAGCTATTTATTAGACCCGAATTCTCTTCTTGAAAGACAGTCTATACTTGTTTTAGGATAACCTCAAGATAGTACGAGCTCTTTCTTTAGCTTTAGGAGCGGGCACCTCTCCCTACCGGTCGAGCGGCCTTACGGCACCTCTCCTATATAAACTTGCTGTAATGAAGCCAGCAACAAACAATAACGTAAAGGGAGGGGGCTCTAAAGGATCTGGCAACAAGATTGCTCCTATCCTATCCGGGTCAGTAACTAATGATACTAATTGCCAGGTGGCTACTTACCAGCCCGTAACTATAGAACTTCCTGCCTTAGTGGACCAAATTATGGTACGAGCTCTCTTGCTTAATAAGGTACGAGCTCTCTTTCTTAAGGAGCCGTCACCTAGTACTTGCAAGATTCTGTTCTGTGGCCGTAACCTCTACTTGCAAGAGGAGGTGGGACGAGGACTCGTTCATAAAAAAGCGTTTCAAGGCCATTCTTTCTATCTTTATCAATTTCACTGGATAAAATAGAGAAAAAAAAGTTTGATAACGTTCGTAGAGTCTGCTGTTACCGGTTCTTTTCCTTGCACTAGGAAGCGCAAGCCCCTCCGGGACCTTCTTATCTTAGCAAGCATGGGGAGCTCCAGGTTGTTGGGCGAAACCCTGACGGCTGCTGTACAAACACAATTTGGCTAGGCTAGGCCCACCCAATCCAATAAGGGTTTCGGAGGCCTTCAACAGAAAAGAGCTAATGCCTCTCGGAGAATATATTAGGGGTTTCAGAGCATCTATTAAGGGGGATACGGATAATCCATCGAATAACATAGATATAGTAGAGTAAGAAGAAGGGTGGTAATTTCAAGAGTGAAAAGGTGGCGTAAAGGAACTGAATGTTCCAAACTCGCTCGAGAAAGGAGGGAAGGAGTACGTACGCCATGCTAATCTTAAAACATTTCACTATCGCACGAGAGCCGAGGGGGATAAACCATCTCACCCGCATCGACTACTCCTTCCTTTATCCCTTAGTCGACGCTACTCCCATAGTTCACAGAGGGGGGTCGAGCATCTCACCCGCACTTTAGCACAAACTTGAGCTCGGTAGTATATCGTATAGTAGCTGCGGTGCCTCTTCGCCCGCCCTATGTTCAGTTCAGGCCCGAAATTGAACCCGCACCTGCTGATGCTAAACCTCCATCTATATATATAGATAGGGCTGGAACCAACCTCCACTCTATAGTCCAGACTGGACTAACCTCTAAAGTGAGCTTCTGGGCGCTCTACTCTATATACCTCACCCCGACCTCCAGATAGATAGGGGCAGTCGAGTGCATCAATGCCCGCATCTACTCTTAACGTTCAGGGGCGGACCGGACAAGAGGGAGAGGCCCGCCTATGCATATAGGGGCGCGCGCATAAATGACCGGAACGGGGGAGTGCCAACTGACTATATAGAGTAGGCTATATAGATTATGAACTGGGCCTCGCATCGCATTGAAACTCGCCCTTGCAGACTAGACTAGAAGATAGATCGGTTCCAACCCAACCTTCCCCACCTTTTACCAGTGAGTGTACCGGCTTCACATAGAGCAGTGCCAATGGTTCACGGGCGGGGCGGACGATACAGCACCTGCGTTCAATAACACACACTTGCCTTACATATTCTTACTTCGGGGATGAATTCTTACTATTTCTCCTATATCTCCCTACTTGCTTTGGTAGGTGGGCTAACCACATGTGGAATACATTCTAGTTACCTAAGAACGAAACCTCCCTTAGAGATACCAAGTGCTTAGGATTCTTAGTAGCAGCTATCACCATATTCCCTTGTAAGGATCCCATTTAGCTTATACTTCCTGTAGCTCAACACGTAGAACTCTCACGGAGAGAGCCCTATCACTGATTATATCCTTATTATACCCCTTACTTAAGTGTTTACTAACCCGATATCAGATGAAACGCTTAGGCAAGGGACGGTATCGCTATCAACCCGAGCAGAGTTTATGACATGGCAGGCATAAAACAACAACTTGACTCTTACCTTTGTACCGTCACCCTAGGAAAGGAGATTGGAGTGGTGCTACCCGTTGCTGAAGCCCGGAATAAGATCAGTTACCAACTTTATGGAATAGCTTCAGGCAGGGCTAATGCACTATATACCCTTAGCGGGTCGGGATTAGACCTTACCCATTTTCTTATTGCCTTACACCCTCAAACTAATTTGGGAACTGGCTAAGCTTCGGGCATAGAGCTCATCAGGGGATATCCCCCATGTCAATGGGTGTTTTCTTCCACTTTGGTTAGCGCCGCGCATACGGAGTTCCATCCCTTTCATCTTGTTATATGAATATTTCCTTGAGCGTTTCCAAAGAAGCAGGTTTGAACCTTTCCCTTGGGAGTGTAAAGTGAAATCGCGTTAATACTCAAGCCCACCATGAAGATTTGTCCATTCGCTGTTTTTCTATTTACGGCTACTAGGATGCTATCACCTCATACTCTATAAAATCCCTGTACCCTATACCTTGACTACTTACTCGTACGAGAGTCTCTTTCCCTATAGTATAGAAGAGATCATATAGGAAAAGGAATAAAAACAGAACCGAACAAAGATATGATTGACAGAATCGTATTTAAGCCCTGCACGAAAATGAATTTTCCCGGTTCGTCACTGTATTCTTTTATTCCCACTTCAAAAGGTCCGGAGGGCTTGCGCTTCTGAGGGCAAGGAAATCTCCTGCACATAGAAAGGAATCAAGCTATAGAAAGAAAGT
>Ga0139313_100033_pt1 | contig 13992 bp, 13 predicted proteins | sample In1P11_FD_99375 | JGI IMG/M metagenome (GOLD analysis project Ga0139313, IMG submission 99375) | reverse complement strand
GGGTTGGAGACTATAGATACAGCACAGCATGTCTCATCTACCGCATACCGCCTTGCCAGTCCTGCTGCAAACTGCTTGCGCACGATCGCTCATCTGTCACCATTTCCTGTAGCTTTTCTCTTGACCGTCGCTGTTAAAATGCCCCAAATTCCATGGCAGGTCCGCGTCCGCGACCATCCCGGCAGCTCCAAGGAAGACATGCAAGCCGAGCCGGACTGGTCCAAGAACATTTCGGAGCACCGTATCGGATTTAGGAACCGGCAAGACCGCAGACCGGGCTTCACACACGTGGACGATGAGCAAGAAGACGATGTTCCCGATTTATCGCGCTCTTCGAGCAGTGAAAGCGACTCAGGCTACGATGCGGAAGCCAAACAAAAGTATGAGGAGCTCCTATCAGAAGAGCATCAAGGCCAACTCGTCAACTTCCGCAACGTTGTTGAACATCAACCGGATTTGCATATTCAGCATCCAGAAAATAGACCGCTCGGGTGGAGGTATGTGCTCGAGTGTTCGGAAGATTGGGTGAAGAGTAAGGAGGAGTGGCCGGCGAATGTGCAAAAGAGGAAGAAAGAGGAAGAGGCCAGGGCCGAGGAAGAAGCAAAGACGAGCGATGGCGTGCAGATCGAGCAACGCGATGATCAAAAAAATGGCGATGAGCAGGAGGAGAATCGTTGGCGACGGAAGGGGGACGGGAACAACAAGCACCATGACGCCTATGCTGCAAACAATGGACAGCCAGGTCCTGGAGACACGACACCCAACAATGAGCCAGAGACGGAGTACGAGAAGCTGCTCGAGAGGTACACGCCTCAAGAAATTGCTCTGTTGCGTGCTCTGCAGCACGAGAAAGAGTATCGCAAGAGCCTGAAACACAATGACGGGAACCATAAGAGTCCACAGACACACAACCGCCAAACCATCGCTATAGATGAGCAAGATCAATTCTCACCTGATAATTGGCTTCCCCGCTCAGACCACCTGATCAGGTTGACTGGAAAGCATCCATTGAATGGCGAAGCAGACCTGGCGACTCTGTACAAAGGCGGCTTGATTACGCCGAACGAGTTGCATTATGTACGAAACCACGGTGCCGTGCCCAGGCTACTGTGGGAATTCCACGAACTTGAAGTAGAAGGAGGAAAGCTAGTGCTTTCGATGAACGACCTCAAGCATAATTTCGAGGCGATCAACATTCCCGTCTCTCTGGCTTGTGACGGGAACCGACGCAAAGAATTGAACATGATCAAAAGGTCCAAAGGTTTCAGCTGGGGCTCCGGAGCGACGGGCTGCGCGTATTGGAAAGGCCCGCTGTTGAGAGATGTGCTTCTAGCCGCTGGTGTCGAAGAACCACCAATTACTGGCAGCGGCGAACCTCGATGGGTGAATTTCGAGGGCGCGGATGAGCCAAGCGAAGGCAAATATGCGACCTCGATACCCCTGGCTTACGCCATGGATCCGACCAACGATGTGATACTGGCGTACGAGATGAATGATGTTTACTTACCCCCGGACCACGGCTACCCGGTCCGAGTGATGATCCCTGGATACGTTGGCGGTCGATGTGTGAAATGGCTGAAGAAAATATGGGTATCCGCAAAAGAGAACGACTCGTATTATCATATTTGGGACAACCGCGTGTTGCCAAGCTTCATCACAGAGAAAGATGGCGAATTCGCCGCGACCATGTTCAATCATCCTGACACAGCTTGCAATGAGCAGAACTTGAACTCGGTCATCGTCAAACCCTTGCAAGGCGAGAAGCTCCCGCTCACCAAAGCGCGCAAGGGAGCCACGTATCGTATCGAGGGTTATGCATACGATGGTGGTGGGCATGAGGTCCAGCGTGTCGAGGTCTCGCTAGACGATGGTCATACCTGGCTGTACTGCATTCGCAAATTTCCCGAGTATCCCATCCGTCATGGCAACAAGTTTTGGACCTGGATACACTGGCACGTAGATGTCAGCCTCTCGCACATCTTACAGGCTAGGAGCATCTCCGTGCGCGCGTGGAATGTCTTCAAGAACACGCAGCCGGAGCGACCTAGCTGGAATACCATGGGTATGATGAACAACTGCTGGTACGTCGTGAAGCCAGAGCTCACCCAAGAAGACGACGAAGAGGTACCCTGCATCATGTTTCGCCATCCAGTCGAGCCCGGCACTGGCGAAGGCGGCTGGATGAAACCCTCGGTGGAAAATCAAATAGCCAGCGCGAAGCAAGCAGCCGGCGCGCCCCAGAAGCAGTTCACCCGCGAAGAGATCGAAAAGCACGACTCCGAGTCCGACTGCTGGATTGTGGTCGATGGCAAAGTCTACGACGCCACCTCCGTCCTCTCCTGGCACCCTGGCGGCAAAGCGGCCATAACCTCACACGCGGGCAAAGTCCATCAAGATACCAGCGACGAATTCGCAAGCATCCACGACGACTTCGCTTACCAAAAGTTACAAGAATGCGCGCTAGGCGTCGTCACCGAGAAAGCAGCACACTTTATCAAGGCCAACGCCGAAGCAGCAGCCAAAGAGAAAGCCGAAGCCGCACAAAACACAAGCGGTGAAGTGACCCTGCAAAAGCACAAATGGGTCCCCATCACTCTCGCCTCTCGCGAGTCCATCTCCAAAGACACACGCAAATACATCTTCAACCTCCCCGACGGCTCGAGCGATCTCGGCCTCGGCACCTGCCAGCACATTCAACTCGGCTTCCATCTGCAAGACAAGATGCTCATCCGCTCCTACACCCCCACGGCACCTTTGCTCCCCAAAGCCGGAAAAAGCGACCCTCATTCCACCCAACAGCGATCCAGCAGCGAAATCAGCTCCCTCCGCGACGGCCAAGGCACCTTCGAGCTGATCGTCAAAACCTACCTGCCCACCGCCACACAGCCCGGCGGCGCCATGAGCAATATCCTCGACACCGTGCCCCTACACTCATCTTTCGAAATCCGCGGTCCAACGGGTGAAATCGTCTATCACGGCGCCGGCCGCTTCACCATCTCCGGCCAGCAGCACGTCTTCAAGAAAATCTCCCTGGTGCTCGGCGGCTCGGGGATCACGCCTGGGTATGCTTTGGTTGCACGCGCGGTGCTCGAGGCGGGCAGGGAAGAAGCCGGCGTGCAAGTCAGGGCCGTGGACGCGAATAAGACGGAGGGCGATATCCTTCTGCGCGACGAACTCGCGAAGCTAGAAGACGAGTCCGGGGGACGGGCGAAAGTGACGCATGTTTTGAGCCATCCGAGTGACAAGTGGGAAGGGTTGAAAGGCCATGTGAACGCGGACATCATCAAGAGTAATCTGTTCCCGCCGGAAGAAGAGAGCGCGGTGTTCTTGTGTGGCCCACCGGGTATGATTCAGAAAGCTGCTTTGCCGGCTTTGAGAGGTGAGATTTTCTTGTTCTTTTCTTTTTGTTATGTTGGTTTGGTTGGCTCGTTGCTCGTGTCTTTGCAATCGAATACTAACTTTTTTCTCTTTCTTGCAGATTGGGGCTATGAGGACGACAAGAACCTGTTTGGATTTTGAGCGATCGTCCATGCCCACACGCTTAGTCATGACAGTATAGGACACGGTAGGCTCCGTCAGTGCCTCAAGCGATATGTTTCGTACACGAGACCTCGTCGCCTGCGAGAGGAGCAGCTTATGAGGAAGCATTGAGGCGGCTCCGGCTGCTTCGCGGAAGATGTTAAGCGGAGGGCTTGCTTGGTGGGAAGAGAATGGAGAGGAACAGCTTGTGTGGAAGACTGAGAATGCGGGAGGGGAAACAGGCGATGTTGATGCTGGGGAAGACGAAGGTGAGTTTCGTTTTGTGCGATTGACTTGGAACTCGTTTTGCTGCTGCTGCGAGCGGAACCATGTGCCTGTTTTGGATGTTCAAGGATCTTTGATGTTCGGCCTGGGCAACGCCTGTTATTTTTGATTTCTGCTATTAGTGAGCATTACGCGTTGTGCTCGCCACATGTTAGCATAAGCTTAAGGAACGAGACCACAATCATTCACCGAAAAGATGAACCACCATCAAACAACTAAGAAAAAAATTGACAGTCCGGATGAAAGTACGCAAGTAAAAAGTGATCAAAGTTTGTGAACCCCAAGAGGTTTTGATCGTTTCAATGTTCGTTACTTCCAATAGTAAGTAGTATCTACTTCCGTAAGAAAGAAAAAAGAGAAAGGGCTGCCTTTCATCTAATCAGCCCAGCACCGACTCTTGGAACTGGGCCAAGACAGGCTTCCGAGTCGCCAGAACATGCTATCGACGGTGCCATTAAACTCCCGAGTTTGCCCAATGTTGAGTATCTACATAATCCATTCTCATCCGAAGAGAGAAAGCCAAACGCCATGTTCATGCCCAAATGCCGATTCCAAAGAGCAATGGCAAACTGATCCAATGTGATAGAAGGTAGAGAGAGGGGACGCATTTCGTCCTTGATGTATGTGGCGTGCCTGTACATTCCGCCGCGATGTTGTTTGTTTGTTTGTGTGGGTCTGTTGTTGAAACCCTCCATGGTCGGATTTAGCTTTTGCTACAACTGCGTGTGCTTTTTATCCGTGACGGGCGCCTAGTAAGCCGCCTGGGAAGTGTAGCTGTTGCCCCTAGCGTAGCCTGGCCTTATCGACTCGCTCGCGCGGCGTGATTGGTATCCAGTCTGGTACTTCACGTCCTCTGGGCGGTATTGCTGGTGGTAAGCCTCGGCGCTTGGGGGAGAGTGTCTGGCTCGAGTTTGCCTAGGTGAAGCCCTGGAGGTTGGAATTTCGCCGTAGAGTGGCTGATCAGGGCGCAAGGTTTCGGCGCGGGCGAGAGAAGGTCGTCCGGCTGGCATGTCTTGCAGGCCTTGTGGCGTGTAGACATAACTGGTTGTACGAGATGCTGGCATCGGGGGACGTTGCGCCTTCTCGGGGTAACGTGAGGATGATGTACGACCACGCTCTTCCTTGGCGCGGTCTTCCTTCACGCGATCCTCTTTGATGGGTGAGGGCGAGCGTGTGACTTTTCTGCCTCCAGCTGCCGGTTCGTGCACCTCTGTGCGATAGCCGTTCGGGGTTGCGAATTCGTTGTCGTCTGCGTACTCCCGTCCGTACGGGTATTTCGCATTGCGAGGAGTCATAGGCTCCGGCGTTGCGGCAGGGGTGGGCAAGCTGTCGGTTGTTTCAGTCCTTCTCAGACCGGATGACTTTGTAGGTTTCCTGGCCGATTCGCGTTCACGTCTTGCGTTCACTTGAGTGGGCATTGTGTCAGCACGTCGCATGGGCGGAGGTTGGAAATCGGTTTCGGTCTTTGTGTCGGTCTGCATGGAGTACGCACGACGAGGCGCCTCTGGGATGTGAATCTGGTCAGGCGCAGATTTGGTGGAGTTGAGCGGTGGCGTCTTGCGAGGAAGTTCGCTGTAGTCGTGACTTGATCGGCGAGTTCGTTCGCGGTCGCGGCGTGGTGATTCACGACGTGGTGACTCGCGGCGTGGCAGCTCCTCTGGTTCGCGACTTGCCGGCCTAGGCTTTCCAGATCCTCTACGCACCATGACTGGTGGTCGACCCTCACTTCTCTTGATGTATTCCACCTTGTCTTTTGCCGATACACGTTGTGGTGAAGGTCGGCGCGTAGACTCCTGGTATTGTCTTGAACGTCCTCCGGAACGCTCAATGTAATCTCTGGCAGACATCTCATGTGACTGCATCTTATGATGTGACCTGTCCTCCATGTGGAACGCGCGCGGCGACTCTTCCTTCTGTCGTCTTGGCTGCTCGTAGTATGGATCCCTTTCCCTTCGGCGTTCATCCTCATCCCTACGAGCATACCTGGGCGGCTCCACCACGCCGTCTGAGTCACTACTTGAGGGGGTCTCATGGTCGGCGTACTGGTATTTGAATTCGCGATCTCTGCGGGTGTCTCGCGTTGTTTGTCGTGTCTTTTCCTTTTGCTTTGCACGCTCGTTCTCTTTTGCGCTTTGCCGTGAAGCACGAACGCGCTCTTTTTCGGTCCTTGGAGATGGTGTTGGGCGTTTTGATGATTGGCGTTCGTACTCGTAGTCCTTGCGTGCAGTCGATCTCGGCCGGTCGAAGTAGTCGGGTTCGGCATCATATGGTCTACGCTCCTCGACGTGAACCCTTTCATTGCGCTCTGAAGCACGCGCAGTGTAGTTGGGGCGAGCGGGTGACTCTGGACGCATCTTGCTATAATTTGATGCTCGGACCTCCGATTGCGCACTGGCACCACCACTCTGCTTCGACATCATCTCCTTTCTGAGCTCGACGAGCTTAACCTGTGCATCATATCGAGCACGTCTGTCCTCCTCGCCGATGATCTCGTAGGCCGTCTGGACTTTGTGGAACTGGTCCGAGGCGATCTGCTTCTGTGCAGCATCCTGGACTTTGTCGGGGTGGAATTTGAGGATGAGTTTGCGGTATGTCGTCTTGATTGTGGCAGCAGTGGCATCCTTTGGGAGGCCAAGGGCCAAATATGGGTCCGGTGGTAAGGGCGATGCCATGTTGTGTGGTGTCCGGTGAGTGATACCAGTCAGGGCAGACCAGTCGAGGGTGTGCTAAGTGGTGATCTTGGGGAACGTAGGCATTAAAGGCCCAGGGTAGGCTCGTGCAGCGGTGTGTATCAGCGTCTGGGCCGAGAGGCTGTTGGTGCGTGCGCCGCGGTTGCGGAGACGGATGTTGATTGTGATGGCCTCGGCAGCGTTGCCACGACACAGCCTCGCTTGGTGGGTGGCGTTAAGTGTCGAGCAGCAATAACGGACAGACAGCGTGCGTCAGTGTTTTGCGTAGGTGTATGCGGCGCAGTAGTGATGGGAATATGCAGCAGCGAGGCGCGACGAGCCTTTCTTTGCAAGAGTGGTAGTTGTGAAGACGGAGTGCCGGACCTTGCCGATCCTGGCGGGAAGTCTAGCCACACCCTTAACCCAATATGACGTAGCGAGAATGTGATGGAAGTGCGTGTGTGTGTGTGAGTGTGCGATTGATTAGAGGGCGTTTGGTCAGCAGTGCAGCGAGACGGTGGTAATTGATATGTTTCGTGTTACAGACGTGCAACAGAGGTTGGCGCGGTCGGCAGCAGCGTGGGCAAATTGGTGTCTCGCGCAGGGATAGACAGGAGAATTGCAGCGATCTGCTGAGGGCGAACTGGGATGGGCGGTCTGCTCGGCGTGCCTGAGTGGCCCGGGGAAGAGAAGCCTCGAACTCTGTCCTGCCTTTCTGACTCGGCGAAAGGGCGGTGCACTGGCGAGCGAGACGCGGCCGACAGATGGGCGAGTCGAGAAGGCGCAAGAGGGCACGCGAAGGAGAAGGGGAGGGAAGAATGAGGATTGCTGAGACGAGGCTGCGCGCCGTGAGAGGCGATTGTGTTTGTACAGTAGCTGGTAGTGCGACGCCGTAATCATGTGCTGTGCTCTAGCTGCTACTGCCGAGAACAAGCGTGCAAGGCTATGGGCCTCTGTCTGCTGCGCTGGCTGACAGGCTGGCTGGATATCGTCACAGACGCAAGGTGGAGTTCGATAGGTCGTCTCGTCTATGCGATCGAATCTAGAGCACCGCAGGCGGTGATCATACTTACATACGTCGGCCTACATATCCTGCTCAAACATCTGCAGACCATCGCCGGCATGGCCTGCATCGCCACCCTGCCTCCTCATCTGCGATCCGCGAGCTGCTTCGTGCAGTAGTGCCAGAGCCTGTGGTGATAGTCTGCGAGTCCGCCCGCGGCCGCCCGTCGCGAGCGAGTGAAAGTGCTATCCACCCAAATCACTGGGCGCTCACTGCTGCCCACGCTCGCATTGTTCCATGTCTTTCGAGGCATACAGCAGCACTGTCAGCTAATCAGCCTCGTCTTCACCAGCCCATGGCGCGCGTGCGACATGCACACTCACTGCTAATTGCCCCGAACCGGCCCGTCTTACGGCGCGAAACGAGCGCCAACTCCTCGAATCAACGTCGCCAAAGCCGCCGCACACATCACATACAACCATACATATCACGCCTCCTGCCCACCCGCCTGTGCCACGGAAGCTTCCCTCGTTCTTCCTCCTACCAAGAGAGGCTATGCATCTGACAGCAGCAGCAGCATTGCCGAATCCCGCTGAGAGGCCACATATTGCTACTACCTAGGTAGGTACTCCACGCTTCTGTCGTGTCGTACAGCGCATTCAGCTGCATTCCCCACCGCCACCAGCGCTTGCGCTTCCGCTGTTCCTGTGGCACGTCTCAGAGCAACCGAACAGCGAACAAAGCTTCGCCTGTTTACCTCGTCGCCAAGTGTGGTACCAACGTGTGAGTAAAACGGTGGCAGGTGAAGCGGTCAAACCAAACACCATACGCCAAATCATCACGTCGCGTGTTGTCTTATTACCAGCACACCAACAGATACAATCCTCCTAATAATCCTCAGCGCATCAGCGAGAGCCCCAAGCGGCAACGTTCCCGGCAATCCTCCTAGGCGAAAACCGCTTACTTGGGCTGCCAAACGATAAAAGCAAGGATGCCCAGTCATGCGTGCGAAGCCCATTCGCTCAACGACTCTTACTACGCAGGTAGCGTCAGGTACCGCTGCAGTATCGTTCTCGCCCACTCACGTGCGCGAGCTGCACAAGCGCGCATGCCGCCGTGGGCAGAACGCGGGATCACCTGCTCACTACTTACAGCTCTATACCACAGATCCCGCCATACATATGCTTGGCCCGGCCTGACCTGACATGATTAGACAAAGCAACGCTGCTGATGTCACGTGTAACGTATCTATGTTAGATCGTCACGGGCCCTTACTTTCGCTTCAGGCGCACAGCATGCGTGAAGACGTCGTTCCCACGACAGCCATGCATGCAATGTAGCAGTGCTGTGGGGTGGCGCGTAAACGAAGCTATCTATAGGCGGACTTCAAGTCGAGCTTCTTCAGTGGTGTAAGCCACCATCTACTACGAGGTAACGTGCCATGCATGCTTGCCTGCGAGCCCTGATCTCATGTCACTGCTGCTGTATGGCCTCAGGGCAGCTCAATGTCGACGACGATAGGCTTGTTGAAGGACTTTACCCCTCGCCCATAGCTCTTCGCCATGATACTTGTATTGACTATCGCCGTCTCCTTGCCCAACTGCAATGCATGAGCACCAGCCCGTGACCCTGTCAGGTCAAAAAGTGACTGCTTCTTGTTGCCTGACCCTGGGTCCTGCCATTCCCTGACAAGAACACCAGTCTCTGCCTCAGCCTCGTCGCTCCAGCAAACAACTCGCCCGCCCCTTCCTTCATGACAATGCCCGCAAACATGCAACGCGGGTCTAATTCGAGAGAGTGCATTGGTAAGGGCTGGACATCCTCCTCGCGTCCAATGCGCACTCGAATCTAGGTGTCCTGCTGGTGGCGTGTGAGTGATGAGAATCGTAGTATCTGTCGGAGTGCTCGACCAAAGCTCTTCAGCTTGGTCCGGAAGGTATTGAAATGCCCATTTCTTCTCAGCAGAAGCTGGCGAATAAGGCGAGCCGAAGAGTGTGATCTCTGTGCCCTTCACCTTCACTATTTTGCTCTCATGCTCGAGATAGATGATCTTCTCGTCCCCTTTAATCGCCTCTCTCACCTCTACCGCTCCAGCTCCATCAGATTGGTCAGGGAAGTTTTCATCAAGAGCAATATCATGATTCCCGCCGATTACTATCTTACACTCGTAGTCTGTCTCCCTCAGCCAAGTCAAGGCTTTGCGGATTTCCCCTGGCGTGCCGTTGTTGGTGAGGTCGCCCGCGTGGATGAGAATGTCTCCGCGTGGAAGAGAGAAGCCTGAGCCGGGAGAGGCGTTGTGCGTGTCGGAGATGGTGACGATGCGGAGTTTTGGCATGGTTGTTTAGGGTTGTTGGGAAAAGGTGTTTGAGGGATTGGGGATGTGGTTTGGTTTTGATGATGGGCGTGGCGAATGTTGCATCGAAGTCTGGAGAGACCTTCGCTGCAGGCGGTGGTCTCATCACCTCATCGTTTTTCTTCCATTTGGATGGAGGGACAGTGAGCATGGATCTTCATGATCCGATCCTCTCGTCGTTATGTGGTAAGTACCATCCCTTCGAAGTGTTGGTGGAGGATTGAAGGTTACAGAGCCATGATGTAAATGCGGAGATAGCAGGCGTGCAACCTTCCGAGGTCCGTCCTACGTCAACACGATGATATAGACGTGAAGTAAAGAACAGTTGACCCTTCCTCATACATCTATGCTCCTCAGCTTGTTCTCGAGACAATTGACACGTTCCCCACGCACACTCTCAATCCGAGTAAGATTGAATGCATCCATTGCCATTCATCAACACCATCTAACCGTAACCACCCAGATCCCATCAAACCACAACAACAACCCACCCACAACCCACCTCGCCACTCTCAAAACCATGTCCACCACAAACAAACACCCTCAATACGAACTCCTCTACCACCCCGGCATCCCCGGCCGCGGCGAGTTCATCCGCCTCTGCTTCGAAGCCACCGGCGTGCCCTTCACAGACGTCGCCGTAGAAAAGAAAGACGGCTACTCCGAAGTCCAAGCCATCTGCATGAACAGCGGCCTAGAAAGCTCAGACGGCAACCCTCCCGTCTTCAGCCCTCCTGCTCTCCGCATCCCCGGAGCAGGCAAAGACGGCAGAGCGCTGGTAATTTCGCAAACGCCGAATATTCTCATTTACCTTGCTGGGCGACTGGGTTTGGTTCCCGAGGATGATGAGGCGGGGAAGTATCATGCCTACCAGATCGCTCTCACAGCTTTGGACCTCAATAACGAGATTCACGACACGCATCATCCGATTGCCGTCATGAAGTACTACGAAGAGCAGAAAGACGCCGCTCTGCAGAAAGCCACCGACGTTCGCGAGAACAGGCTGCCGAAATTCTTCTCGTATTTTGAGAGAGTTCTCAAACATAATGCGAAGAACGGCGGAGGCCAGCATAAGCACCTTGTGGGAGGAAAGCTGACTTTTGCGGATTTGGTGGTGTGGCAGGTGCTGGATGGGGTGTCATTCTCATTTCCCAAGGAGATTGAGGCGAGGAAGGAGGAATTCCCGCAGTTGTTTGGGACGTTCTATGGGAGTGTCAAGAATGAGGATCGGGTGAAGGAGTATCTGGGGAGTGAGAGGAGGTTGCCGTATAGTGAGGGGGTGTTTAGGTATCATCCTGAGTTGGATAGGCAGTGATAGGCTTGACGGTTTGGTGGGTTCGTGGCTAGAGGGGTTGTGGTTAGAAAGCTGGAGCTAGGGTAGGAATGTTTTTGGAGGAAGTGTTGAATGCGAGCGCTATTGAACGTGCTATCAAGCTATTCGGGGAAGGGCATCAAAACATCGAACTGCGGTGCCATGATCTCTATTCGTAAAAAAGACGATCCATGCGGTCCTGGTCGTGTGCTCGCCTCTCAGCGGGACAAGTAAGCTTCAGCCTTCTCACGGGCACAATACAATCGAGTTCTCGTGCTCGTCGTCCGTCGGCTTGACCACTTCTCGTCCCGATCAGGCTTGAGACGGGAATTGCCTCGCTGCAAGCTCCTCACGTCAATATCGCCCTTCGACCTGCCGCTCAACAATGCTGCCAGTCTACGCGTAGCCTAAAATGATGCTTGTCCCGGTGCGATGAGCCACTTTCTCTTCGTATCGTCGTTGCCGGGTCGCACCGTTTGTGCATCTGGATGTCTCGTGACGTCCAGCTTGGTATGGCATCCACTGTCGTTCTTAGGGTTCCCATGGACAACGCGCTTATCCCCATTCATGCTTATGCTGACAAATGTATACATTGCTGATATTGCGGCGTTCGTTCCCGTCAATTGAAGGCCAACCGGTGAGCTTGAATCGCACGCGGCAATTTCTAGAGGTGGTTCCTGTAGTTGATGCGGTGGTGCAGGTACTTCCTTTGGTGCAGTGCTCGCTCTGATGAGGAAGCCGAATCGTAGTTGTTGAACTATGTTTGCCTTCAACCTGTGGGCTTGTAGAGTGAAAGGCTTCTCTTTGCCAGGCAACGTTCGTTTCGTGCGATTGAGCGGGCGCTTCGTAGATGTGATGTTGTGGTATCAGATCCAAACTGTGTTTTGTTCGTCCAGACAAGTCGGGCAAGAGCTATTGTGTTGCCATCGGTCGGCCATCAGTCGGTGCTCTGCTATCGGCTCCCTCCCATTTGAGATCTCGTTGCCTCTCCTGGACTGGATATGTTCGAGACTGGGCTTGCGGAGCGGCGCTGGACTCAGAGGACATTGCGACGTTCCGGGCAGATATGTAAAGGAAGAGGATGGCGTAGTCGATACCGATAGAAAGGAGGATCCTGGATGTGTTTTGATGCTCACAGAGGATGTATGAGTCGATCACAATCAACAGTAGAGTGACGATGAGGAAGCCAGCGATGTCACAGACCATTTGGCATGTTCCTTGCCAAGGCAGCTCCAGATACAGCGTTTTCGTCATCTTCGGTATGTGACGGTGATGCTTCGCGTTCCAGGATCTGATCAGTATATCTCGAGTGGATGGAGAAAACGATACTGCCTTTGCTTCGAATCAGGCGAAGGTCTGAAGCAACTTTAAAGTACTACCACTCATGAACGGCGAGGAAGCCATTGGCTGCGGCAGTGCTTCAACCGAATCGACAGCATCATGCTGCCTAAGACACGGTAGATCTCGGCTTCGATATCTAGAGTTCACTTATTGGTGCTTCTATACGAACTGACTAAAGTCTCATTTAGCCTAGTACAATCACAGGGCATGCGTGGCTGATGACGACTCTGATTGACTTTGCCGCTGTTGCATTTCCTCGTTGTTGTTAGCCGTCCAATCGTCTTATCTGTGAGACAATTTTGTTGTTCAGATAAACCTTGTGCGAGGAAAGACTGGTCATCAGCGTTCTGTCATTCGATAATGAGAAGAGAAGGGCAAATACTCCAGCGTGCCCTGTTGTCAAAACTCGGCTCACTGCCGTTTCCACACGTTTCATGCGGGTGAGAGCATGTCCAAGCTGGGAGAGCTGCCGTCACCTAGCCTTTAGGTCAGACTCTTCAGCCATTCGAGCCATTGAAACGAGACGACACAGCGCTAAACCTCGCTACCACATCCTGCCGCGCGCCCGCGATCGCAGCCATCCTACCTTAATCTCGCTAGGCAATGCTTGTTACGACTATTTCTGCCTTCCAGAGCGCTAGAGCCACGGCGATACGATTGTGGAGAGGAACCAAAGATCAAACACGGACAGATTGACAGAAAGACCGAGGGACGCGACTGTGGGCCGCGCGCCTCGTATTGCTGCGGTCTAGTAGTCCACGCCTCCACGCCAATAGAGTTTCAGTCCTGAACGGAGGCGGGATCCGCGGTCTCCTTTGTTGCCAACAGGCGAGCGCGAGGGACGCAATAACTGTAGACACAAGGATATGCCGAAAGGGCACGACGGTCAGTAAGCAACGTAAAATGTGATGTCGTGGCTCAGGAGGCAGAGTCTACAGCCGCTTAGCCTTTCCCTCCTAATCAAGATCGCACTCCGCCAGTCCGCGCAAGGATTTCATCAAACCTCAAGCCACCAACTCAAACACGGGCACAAATATCTCACCCTACCAGGCTTCTGACCATTGCGTACGCGTATTTCCAGTGATTGGTGGATTCTACGAGAGCTTCTGGGCACGTGGTTCTATTTTGTGTTGTATGAAAGAGTCAGGAGTCGAGTGCAAGTTTGAAGGCGTCCACGGAGCTGTTTCAAGAATGGAACGAAAGTTTGCGTACCGCTTGCGAAAATTGATGGGTTGGCAGGGTTAGTGTTCAGAACGCTCGCCGTCACTCGATGTCTTTTCTGTATTCTATTGACACCTCTGAATACATGTACCTGCCAGTAGCATATGGGTTCCATGTGTAGCGTCATTGACACATCAGAAAGTACCCTAATTGGCAGTTGTTGGTTGTCTTGGACAGGATTTTCAAGTTTCACTGACCGCACTAAGTATCATTCGAGAACATTCATCAGTCCAACTGAGCCAACAGACGGTGAAGTTATAAATTTCCATCTTCCACCGCGAGACTAGCA
>Ga0139313_100030_pt1 | contig 14312 bp, 15 predicted proteins | sample In1P11_FD_99375 | JGI IMG/M metagenome (GOLD analysis project Ga0139313, IMG submission 99375) | reverse complement strand
CTTTGGCCTGGTCTTTTGTGTTCTCATGCTGCATTTCTGCTTGTGAGGTTGTGCCTCTTGTGACTGGATATATTGAGTTGGGGCGTCAATTTGGTAGCTGGAAGACTTACTGTCCATCTCCTTGACAGCAACTGCCGCCTGATCGGCCGAATCTGTCATGATGATGTTGCTGCGAGGATGGTGACAATCGTGCTCGTTGTGTTCAATAATTATTTGTCGATCGCCGAGGGGAGAGTCTTGGCAGGAATATGACGCAACCACCTCCATTGACTTCCTGTCGAGCACACGATCACGACAACACCCACCCACAACTTCACCATCATGTCCGTCTGCTACATTCCTTTCTCTTGTCTAAGAACCTACACAATACCGCGGCATACCCTTTCCTATTCCCTAGCCTCCGCACCCTTAGACACACGACCCCGACATCCGCACCGCCACCACCGCGAGCAGCATCACTCACACCATTCGCACCATCGCCTCTTCCACACTACTCGCTCTCTCCACGCAACGCACGCAAATCCCTATGAAGTCCTCGGCCTCACTCCCACGTGTACCCAAGCAGAAATCAAAAAGCAATTCTACACCCTCTCCAAAGCCCACCACCCCGACCACAACCCCAACAACCAAGACGCAGCCGCACAGAAGTTCGTCGCAATATCCGACGTATATCACCAAATCGGCAATACCGCGGCACGAGCCAAATATGATCAGGAAAATGCCCCTCGCTCCTCACGAGGGGGCATGGGCGCCGGGGACGATGGGATGGGCGCACCTAGCGGGAGCGGCTTCGGCGCGAGAAGGGCGAGTGGACTTAGTAGACGGCGGACGCAGTTTCGGGGACCACCGCCGAGTTTCTACAAGAATGGGGGGTATGGGTCTGCGCAGACGGCGCAAGAGCGGGCAGCTGCTAGTGAGGCTTTTCGTGTAAGGGAAGAGGAGGCAGCGAGAAATCAGTCGGCTTGGGGAGGTTCATCTACATCTGGAGACAGTAATCCCTTCGGCAATGCACCGCCGGGAGGTGGAGCCGGTGGTAGCGGTGGATATGCGGGACAGACTGGCTCGTGGCCATTCCAGACGGACATGAACGATGTGCCTCATTTTGACCGAGAGGGGCACTTCCGGACGACGTCGAGTATTGAGGATCAATTACGGCAGGGGAGGAGCAAGAGACGGAAGGCAGTGCAGGAAGCGAGGAGGGAGGAGGAGTTTCATGAGGGCGGTGAGAGTGCGGCGGACGTGCTGGGGAAATTTGTGCTGTATGGGGGAACCCTCGCTGTAGGCATCGCAGGGAGTAGCTGGTTGATGAAAGCGACGCAATGAGACGAGCAAGGAGAGGTCAGAGCGAAAAGGAAATGAGTATTTGAGGAGGACGCGCTATTGATACCGACAGAGACTGCATTAGAACCAGAAGCCTCCATTGCTGTCGGCACGAAATTCATGTCAGATCAATTCAATCGCGATCATATTACATGGTCAAAAAACTATCCTCTCAGTAATTCCACACGCCTCAGACGTCCTCGACATCCTCTACCTCAAGCTTTCTTGTTCAGCGCGGCCAAGCCCATTAAGAGCAGTCGACTGAACACCGATAGCTACTTGCGCGTATATCCAATCTTTCAATTCATTTCAATCGTAAAGACAAGGTCTTAGCCAAAACTAACACTTTCCGCATGCAGCCACGATCCACTTATTGTCTCTACGGACAGAGCAGCTCAATCGGTCACCCCATCATACTCCTCCTTCTCCCCCTCGCTGCCCCTCCCCTATCCACACTCACCAACTTTCCCGCCTGATCAGTTCCTGCTATACTCAACGCTCTCTGATGCGCCGGTCCAACTATGGCTTTCGTTGTCGCCGGCGCCACGCCTGCGGTGCTGCGACTTTGTACGAGAGATTGTCTCCTACTCTTCAGTGCTTGTCTCGCGGGTTGTCCTTCGACTGGCTCAGTCTCAATCGATGGCAGCACTGGACTTGACGTCTTGACATCGAAGACCTCTAGTTCCTCCATCCTCCTCGCTAGATCATTTCGCGCTAATTCCTCGTCTTCCAGCACAGAGAACGCTTGCTCAGCAGCAGCACCGCTTGAAGTCCTCCTGTCTCGCCTTGGCAGTCGTCCAGACACTGCTGATTGCGCGCTTTCTTCCGCTGTCGGTTGAGTCGGACTCGTCGGTTCCGGCCTTGAGAGCTCTTTCGATGAAGATGAGGTTGTCAGTTTCCACTCACCACTCTCCTGCTCACGCTTGATCGTCACGATCTTCACCGGCTGTTGTCCTTCCCTCGTTGGCTCGGCACTCGATGATCGTCTCGCATCTTTTCCGACAGCTGCCACGAGCTCTTTCGTCGGTCGTCGCATTTTACTGATTAGACTTGGTTCTGCATAGTTGACCTGCGTTCGTGCTCGTCGGCTTCCCCGGGCTGCTGCACCGCCTTCAGCTGTGTAGTGCGATCGTGATAGGTCGGACGGTGGAGGCGTGTCGCGGCTGTCTGTTCGAAGCTCGGAGGGTTGTGTTGATGTTGGTGAGTTTAGTGCTGCGAATGCTGGCGTTTTGGGTTCGAGCTTGATGTTGCTGATGTCTATTTCTGCGACGTCAGGCTCGAGGATTGATGGTTGAGGTGCGGGTACTTCCAGTTGGTGCTGTCTTGCTGCTTTACGTGGCTTCTCTTCTACAATTTGCCTTTTCTTTCCGTCCTTGGTTGACATCTGCGGGTCAGTCTTCTTGGGAGACATATTGGTGGTTCTCGCGGTAAGCGCTAGTCGCGATGGCGAAGTTAAACGCCGTGGTGCAGCAAAGACATCCATGTCTGGCTTACTCTCTAACACATCCGGCTGGCGAATTAGGCGCTCCAATTGAGCTGGTTCCGTCTGTTTTTCAGGATCATGCAACTCCTTCCGCGTGAACACAAACTCCTGTGGCTCCGCGACCACTTCTTCGAGACTGAGCTGAGCACTCAAACGTCTCTTTCTGCTTGCCCGAATTGGCTTGCCTTGCAAACGCTCTGGAGTCTTCAGAAAGGGCTGTTCAATATGAGGCTCCTCGGTCTGTCTACCTTCATCAGGCCTGACATACGTTTCTCTACGTCTTTTCCTAGTCTCAAAGTTTGCAGAAAGCAGTCCTGTTAGTTGTGTTTCGATTCGCGCTTCGTCCAAGTCTGCTTGTTGTTCTTCTGACAGTCGTCTTGCATGATCGTCTAGATGCAATGCTGGAGGTGGTCCTACTTCTGACGATTCGCTGGACATTTCGTGTATGATGCTATTGATCTCAGTCGCACTATACGAAGTCAGTCGTAATTACAACGTCTGCCATCACAACTTCACATACTCGAGAGTGCGACGGGGAAAGTGTTTGCCTTCAACGATAGTCGGCAAATGTCCAGGCTGTGTCTCCAAAATTTCGCTCAATGTAGCGCGCGTTCTCCATTCTCTCGCATCTGGCGACGTCCTCGCGGGTTGTGCACTTCTGTGTTGCCGACTTCTCTTCTCGACGCTTCCAAGCTGTGCCACAATCTCTACGCATTCTCGCATCTTCTCTTCCAATTGTCTTTGTATTCCCGTCACATCTTGGAGAATTGCGCGTTGCCTGCTCTCATCAAGCTCGACCTGAAGGTGTATGATAGTGTCTCTGAATGAAAGGTTCTCCGAAAGTAGATTCGAGATTTGGATCTCAAGACTGCGGATCTTGGCTGTATGGGCGGCGTTTGTTCTGGCAAGGATTGTGTTTTGTCGGAGAGCTTTCCTTTTGACTGGCGGATTGTCAATACTCTGACAATTGACGAGAAATGTTCCATACACTCACTGGCTTCTGCTGTTTCTGTTGTCGATGTGGACGGTTCCGAATCGTTAAGTCGTGCCATTGTATGCTGCTACGTCGCGGGAATCAGGGCTGCGCACTGAGCATGGAAGCTCATTGCCTTTTCGAGCAAATGTATCTGGATGGTGTGAATCACGAGGGTTTCTGAATGAGATGGCAAAAGATCGCGATCGAATTGTTTGTAAACAACAAGTCTAGGCTAGCAACCTTATCGCGACGATAAGGATTCTGACTCGTACCTACACTTCCGCCTTCAACACGAAAGTGAAACTGTTCGACAACGCCGCGTAACATTCTCGGTGCCTCCCCTGCTGTAGAACAAACATGTCATCAATGAGACACTCAAGCATGCGCGGCACGTCTGGCTTTGGCGCCGGAGGTCCTGCTGGACAATCTCCTTTGCTTGTCGCGCGAATCAATGAGAAGAAGATTGAGCTTGAAAACCTCAGAGAGCTACGTGAACTGAGCGCGCAATTGGCCGGACAGATGGAGATGCTAGAAGAGAAGCTAGGCACGTTGGCAAATGGCACAGAAGGTGATTGTGTCCTCGATTCGCAGAACGTGCAAGTACTGACAAAATTAGCCGTGGCTGCTATTCTGTCAAACTGGCATAATGTGCTACGAGCTATCAGGATGGCCTCCAGTAAGTAGCTTGGAGCTCGGAGGTATTCGCCATGACTCATTGCTTGCAGTGAAAATACCAAAACCGACAAGCAGCCCGGACGATGCTGAGCTGCATGGTCTCAATGATGCTGGCAGCGACGTACCACTGCCACAGACTTTGATACGCATTCCTGTCCAACAGACCAAGCCATCAGGGACGTGAGCTTCGAATGTTAGCACTAGTACGACAAGCGAGCCTCAGCTTCTGACTTGCCAAACACGTCACGATTGGGTCTTCCTGCAACTAAAGAGCACAGCTGTGATCGCTAACCCGAAATCGTACACTTGCTCTATTGTCCAGCTCACCTTGCAGTCAGCTCGCTCTGTCGGTCTGCTGTCGGACAGGATACCGAGTCTCGCACTTGCTAGAAGCCATTCATGAAAAGCATATAGTGTAGTCGGGTTCAGGCCCGGAGGCGTCTCAACTCCTCTGCCTGCACCTCCGGAAGAATTGCCTGATTGTCTATCCACGGGCATGATAGAGCGCTTCGACGTAACTGTACTTGTCCACGTCCATTTATACTGGCACGAGTTGGCCCGTTGTCCGTGCAATGCCGGCGTACGTCCGCGAAGCGAATTGGCTCACCCGGCTAAGCGCAATCGCGATGGGCATGTCAATAGATGATTTGAAACATACCCTTGAAAGCGTCACCATGGCAAAGATACCTTCGCGCAACTTAGGCCTTCCATACTCGGGCGAAGGAGATATGTTCTCAGCAATCCTAATGGCCTCTATTCCACCAACCCAGCTTGCCAATTCCGACCACATAAATCCAATCACAGCATTCCCGACACCAGTCTCGCACCACGAGTGTAGGTATACCCACTGCGCAGCACTGAAAGGAGATGCATCCTGCGTCGCCATCACAAAGGGCCAACCCAGCACCTCATACCTCCTCAGTGCAGCGTCGTCGATCCTACACAGCTTCTCCGTCCTGGTCTGCGCCCCTTCCGATTTACAAAAGTCGTTACTCTCCATCATCGCTGGCAGCACTGTCAAAATCTGCAGCCTTAAAGTCCTCCTCCAGTATCTTCATGTACGGCCCATTACCAGATGATGTTGCCTCATAGATGAATCGTTGTCCTCTCTCGACACAACAGGACAATTATCAGGTTTGCTTCGATGTGGATCTGGCAGCACAAGTACAGCGCGCCCAGTAAGTGCATTGCACCATTGTATTATATCGCTGCAGTTCAACAAGTCGCGCTTGATGGTTAAGTAGGCGGCGAAGACGCTCGAGGTTCGGACGTCTTCTAGGGGGTTGAGTTGATCTAGCATGGGGGAGCGGATCTGCTGTTTGGCTATTATAAGGTCAAAGCGGTCAGTGGGTCGTCTATGCTAGTAGGAGACGGAGAGTTTGCGGTACAGGTGCTGGACAAGATTGCGGGCTTCTTCACTCAATACTGATCCACGCTTTCAAATCCTGCTGGGTCCGGCTCAGGCTACAAAGGGGCGAAGTTGCCGAGCTCTCTTGCGTCGAAGGGTGTAGACGTGAAGCGATGATTCTGTATTCAGATGTACACTGTGCATTCTCTGCGACCGCACACCTTTCTTGCATCCCCTAACTCGCTCGCTCAGATGTCGATGAGCACAAAGATGTCTTACAACCTCCACGACCATATAGAACACGTGCAGGCTTAAAAGTTAGTGGATCGTATATTCATTCAAAGCACAGTTTCGAGGGTGTTTATACGATCACGTAACGATCGATGTCTCAAAGCACGGAATCAGTTTATAGGCACGTTCGTAGTCACTGGCGTCGTACTAGTCACACATAAACGGAGGCTCGAGGCGACAGATCTTATTCATTACTATTATTGAAGCCATGCTAGTACAGTTTCGCGTCTCCGATATCCCAAACTCCAACTCCAGAGACTCCAGCGGCGAATGGTCTGTACGTCTGTTTAGAAGCGAATCGCAATTAAATCCTCCTCCGCTAATCCCAATGACTATTTAGCAGCTCTTGCCAGGGTCAGTGCGCTTAATGAGCACATTGTAGCTTGGGTTGATGTAGAAAGCCTGTCCCTCAACCTCGTGCTCAGAGGGCAAGGAGCAAAGGTTGAAAACAAAAGCCATGTTCTGAATCATCGTAGCGCAAGGAATGCTGATAGAGAAGGGGTTGTCGTTGCACATGAGCGTAGCAGAGTCGTATGAGCAAGAGAAGCGACCACAAGTTTTAGGACCAACACTGCATGTACCGCCGCCGAAGTGGGAGGACATCCAGTAAAGCCCGGTTGAAATCGCAGTCGAATCAGCTTGATTGTGGCCAAGAGGACCTTTCATAAAGATGTTTTGCCAGCAGGCTTGCGAGACGCGGTTAGAGCGCTTCTCGAGGCTTGATGAGTTGGGGTGGCTGGCGTTAAGGAGGTGAGAGAAGTCCAAGGTGGCGTTGTTAGCGAGCCAGTGTGGGTTGCTGGCGCGGATCTTGTCAGCGACATCGTGGTGGCGGCCGGTGAAGGATACATTAGGGCCGCCGTGGTGGAGCTGACCGGTCCAGGTGATGTCGCCCAGGGGGAGATTGGCGGCACCGAGGGTCGGAGCTCCAGTGGAATGGGGAGGCATGCTGAATGTCTTTGCTGGGGCGGCGCTGACAATGGCAGCAAGGCCGAGTGTGAGGAAGGTAAGAGCAACCATTGTGATATTGAGTCTGACGTTGATGATGTTGACAGCTGCAACAGACGTTTGTGATGTCCAAATATGTGTGAGAAAGACTTGCTTGATGAACCCTTGGGGTGTGATGAGTAGTAAGCCAGCTGGAGAGAGCCATACTTATGTCAAGTCGGAGAGTCATCCTCAATAAGATTGCCACGGGTCGTGGACAAAGACGTCGTGATCTTATTGACACATCAGTCCGGTGGTGTTGATGTTGTTGTAAGAAAAGTCGCTTTGTCTTGATTCGTTATTGAGACCCATTTTCATCATCGTCAATTATTCCTAAGCACACTTCGACATGAAACACAAAGCAAACACTATTGAGCACTGTTGCAAGAGCCGCATGTAAAACGAAACGCAAGAAGGGTGTCATGCAGCTGTGCAGCCAATCTTGCACAACTCGAGCAGCGCTTGCGCAATGGTCTTCTCGATGGTTTTTCAGTCAAAGGCATTTCAATCTGATGAGCAGCGCAGCATGGCCACAGCAAGAGGGTAGTGACAAAGCGTGGCGAACCATGCATATCTGTACCGCATTCTGTTACGTCCAACATTGCTCGTCATGGCAACCCGAGGAATGCAGCGGTGATAGCAGGTTACTTCGAAATTAGAGATAGTATAGTCCTGCTATGGTTATCGATGTAATCTCTGCTTCAAGCTCTTACTCTCTTCGCTGCAACTGATGCACTAGCAGCTGAGAGGACACTGGCACTACGTTTGTTGCCTCGCCTTCGGTCATTGCGTTCGGGAGCTATGACTTCCTGGTCATCAGCATCAGGATCCTCATTGCGGCTCGCATTTTCTTCCTCGTCGAATCCTGCTTCGTCCTCACCAGTCTCTTCTGCATTGAGAAGAGCTTGTCTCTCTGCTTCTTCTTCTGCCGCTTCCTCACTGTCTTGACGTTCTTCATCGTCCTCATCGTCTTGATCACCATTGACGACACCATCTCGAGCATCGTGAAAGGAGGGTTCTTCTTGGCCATCAGAATTTACTTCCTCTTCTTCTTCCTGCTCCTCTCCATCTTGATCGTTGTCTCCTTCTGCATCGCGGTCACCATCTTCTGAATCTCCGTCTTCGTCATCATCTTCGGCGGGCATTTCTGTATCTTCTTGATCTCCCGGTGCCTGGCTGTCCTCCATTTCGACATCTGGCTGCTCTGTTTCGTCATCAACCTTGGTCTCGTCAACCCGTGTATCGTCTACAGTTCCTCCCTCATCTCTCATCTTCTTCCTTTCCTTGGCAATCTTCAGATCGTTTTCTTCTTTCTCCTTGATCTTCCTCGCTTCAATAAGCATAGCCACTTTTTGCACGAGCTTCTCCATACCATTGACAACAGCATTCGTAGGCATCTGGAACAAATCTGGTACTTGAAGCTCGGCAAGGATAGCCGCGATCTTCTGCGTCTGCACTTGCGACTTTGCTTGCCGTACTTTAAGGATCCGGTCGGAACGAAAAGCTACACCAGATGTGAGACGGTCGTGATGAGAAACACCAAAACGAGCTTCTTCCCGGGGAGTCAACTGTCGACGAATACCAGACGGAGTTCCGCCAGGGCCCAAAGCCACAGATCCACGCTTAGAGTGACCTCCAGGTGTGCTACCAGCATTTGCTGGACTTTGCATCATGCTGTTGTCCATCAAAGATCGCCTAGGTCTCTGGGACTTCTCTTTGTTCGTGATCTTCTGGAACAACGCGTTGATCTCCGCACTGGATTTGTACTGAGGCGCGTCCGCCGGGGCGTCAGTGATGCCGTGATCCAGGCGGTCGCGAAGTTCTGCTCGTTCGTCTTCATTGCGCTTCTGTCGAAGATATATGCGCCGTAGTTCAGCAAGGAGATGTTCCTCCTCTTTCTTATCTTCGTCACTTCGTCCCAAGATCAATTCCTTATGCCGCTTGCGCGCGATTTCTTGCTTTGGCTCAAACTTCTGCAACTTCTCGTGTAGGTCAAACTCTGCTGTAGTCATATTTGTTAATGGCGTCTGTGCTGCCATGAGTGCCGCGGAGACTTGATAGAATCGCTGTTTCAAGTCTTCCATCGTCCGATGCGTTGGCTCAGCTTGGATCGCTGGATCTGTTCCTAGTGTCACATCATGGGCCACGAGAGGCTTGAAATCATAGCGATCTGTGATGATGTGCCACTTCCCAAAGTATTCTTTGTGTGTCTCGAGTAGGTATTCTGTCTCTTCCTGGCTCCAATCTGCGTTCTGGAGATGCTGTTCATAGAGTTCAGGGTCGTAATTTGGCACTGAAAATGGTACGTTGTATTTGGCAAATCTGTACGTCTCAGTGTCCATCATCTGGTCCTTGCCGTTGATTGTTGCGGGCTGAAGAATGGCATCCTTCGTTTCTTCCTGAGCTGAACGTGCATCTTGTGTCAAAGGCTGTTGTATCGACTTCCAGTGAGATAGGACCAGGCCATCTCCTCGTGCTTGATTCACAAAACGTGCACGATGCCACGCGGTCTTGACTGTCGGCGCGATCTTCCTTCGTTCTTTGTACTTGACCGGCTCCTCGATCAGGATCGGTGGCGCACGTTCTCCTTGTAGAGCTCGTATCTCTCGTTCGAATCCTTCTTAGTGATGGCATTAGCAAAGGATAGGTGACGTTGTGAATGTAATGCGCACGTAGCCTTGGACCACCACTAGGTCTGGACTTCTTCCTCGATCGTGGTTTTGGTGCAGTGCTCCTGTCGACAGGCAACCCTAGAATGTCCTGGACATCTCGTGATGCCATGACGAGGTAGAAGTGGTCGTAGCTTTTCGAGGTAATGTCATGTTTGAGGTTGACCTCGCGATCCACAAAGTTTAAGATAGCCGTTGGAAGTGCCAAGTGAATATGCCGCTGCAGCCTAAGCGAAGAACAGCCTCACAGCGAAGAGCAACGAGCGGAGAATTGACTCACAGCGAAGAGTAACGAGCAGCACCGTCCCGATCAGCACCCCGGGTTAGATCGTGTGCTGTTCGTTCAACTCGATGACTGTGGAACACGGCCTGATGTGGCAGTCTTTGTTTGAGCAGACTCTACGTCACGACTCATCCTCAGCCATGAAAAAGAAGAAGCTGATATCTTGCTCAATTTCCATACCCGTGATGTCGTGCTTCGAAAGCACCCTCGAAGGTCTCAAAATGTTACAATAGTCTTTTAAGCTTGAGTGTAAAGCGCAACACGTCTCGCTCTTTCCTTGCGAACTCAGAGGTGGACTTGCCTCCCTCCACACACGGCATTTAACAGTGCCCTTATCCTCCAACAACGACGCAGCTTTCGTCACGCTTGCACTAAACAGCTTCGCATCAGTACTACTTACATACTTGGCATGCATTGAGACTAGTTCAATCATGGCCAATATCGATATGACGCTCAGTATACCACCATCGACCCATCGTCAGAAGACATTCAATCTCACCGTCGTCAGACATTCCCAGTAAACTCACCCAAGACCATGACATTCCATTCCATCAACGCCATTCCTCTCAATCTCACGTGCTTCATACATCACTAAGAGACTATCATAGTGGTTTCGACACGCTTGGAATAAGACTACTTCAACGACAGCTTCACACTTTGCTAGAAGAAATCGCTGTCCGGCTCCGCTCCGTGCGTGAGAAGTCTAAATTCTTGGCTTTTGTTTCTGAATAATGAGACATGTTTCCTCCTTACTGAACCTGCGTTTACTGATATGTTGCTTCCCGTTTCATCATGAGTATATCATAGCATACACCATCTTTCGTCCCACCTATTATAATAGTGCTTGCATTGAAGTCATTAGCTTCGGTTCGACCTCCGTGCCTGAAGCGGTAGTTCAATTGCCTTTCCAATCGAACGGAACAAGTCGGACCCGGACCCTGTTTTTCAGCGCTTTGCTTGAAACACCTCACGCGAGCAAGACACAAGACATCGATTCACAATAGAAAGAAGCTAAAGGAGCAAAGTCTCTATTCACGTACATAGCACAGTCTCTACTGCTCATCACGACTCACGAATCAAAGATACCGCAAGAACTGAACAATCTCTCTGCAAGCACCTGGCGTGGGACAAAAAAGATTGCCGTTACCTTGATCGATTGCCTCTTCTTTTACCCTCCCTACACGCTACATCATACACAATGAAGGTTTACTCATCAACACACGAGTTCGACTACTCATGGGAGGAAGTCTCAGCAGCAAATTGGCGAAAGTACTGCCCGTGGAACAAAGAAAGCACACACGTTATCGCCGTCGACACTTTAAGTAGAAATCTCGACCTCAAAACTGGTGTGGTATGTCAAAGATCTTACATCCTATTCCTCACTCCTCTTCCTTTTTGTAGAATCAAGTTGACCTGACTTTCCCACAGCTTCGCACAGAACGCCTAATAACCTGCAAACAATCCGCGCCAAAATGGGTCTCTTCCATCCTCGGTGGCAGTGATGTCTCCCACGTTTACGAAGTTTCCTACGTCACACCACCGTCCGCCTCCTCACCACCCACTACTTCCTCTCTACCCGCGCCACCACCCGCACACCCCTCGCCCTACCCACCTTCTACCTCCGCCCTCCCAGGCCCACTCTCCTCGCATCCAGCTCCCCGCAGTCCCAGCGTCACGATGGTATCATACAATCTCTCCTGGGCAGATCTGCTCAGCGTCAGGGAGACAGTGACGTACACGCCCAGTCCTTCTGATGTCAAGGGACGCACGCGTTTCGAACAGAGCGCACAAATCACGAGTTTTGCGGGCGGATGGCAGAAGATCAAGGATAAGATTGAGGCCGCGACGGTGGAGAGGTTTGGCCAGAATGCAGAGAGAGGACGTGTGGGGTTTGAGGCTGTGCTGGAGATGAGTCGGAGGGCTTTCGCCGATGAGAGACAGAAGAGGGATAAGGGCGAGAGAGCGCAGGGAGCGAGGGCGGCGATGTAGGCGAAGTGGTAGGGATGGGGAGAAAGGAACGAGGATGTGTTATGATTGAATGGCTTTTCTTTGAGTTTGGCATCGTTATGGCAGGGCGTCCAGGTCTCCTTCGACTCGATTATGGCATAGCGAAGGTGTTTCAAAGAGAAAAGCTGGGATGATTTGAACTTCGGGAATAGACTACTACGGCGTACTAAAATCAAGACTGGGCAGTCTACTCTGGGTATGCATACTTCAACTTACGTCGACTGCAAACAAATTACGACTTCTACTTTCTCCTCCCACAAAATTCGATGCGGCTCTTCATCGTACTCGTGGATTCAGTTGTGTCCAAGAAGGTCAGAAGCCTGACTAATATCGATCTGCGAAGGACGCTTGTGTACGTCTTCGCCTGTCTGATACTGTAATCGAGAGCACAAGATGCGGTAGCGACCATCAGCGTGTCTGTACCTGGAGCACAACTGGCTAACTGGCAGGTTCTCTACCCAGCAGGTGGTCTTGCAACTCGCCATACTCCGTGGAATCAACTGGTCTCAGCTCTTCGATCACAACATTCCCAGCAGAGCTTTTGAATCAGAACTCTGCTATCTTGTTTATCCTTGGATTCTCGATGTCATTGCTCATTTGCGACTCTTGACTTTGGCCATCTATTGCACCGGCATCTTCACCAACCAGTCGCTCTATTACCTTTACTTTCGATTGAGCCTTCTTCAGCCGGTCATCAAATTCTGCTACGTCGTCGTCCGTATTTGCTGGCGATAGTGTGCTTTGGTCCATGTAGACAAGGAGCTTCTCGACGTGTTTCTCGAGTGTCTTCTGCAGCCGCTCGTTTGCGTGTAGCGGTGGGAGTTCTGATCTAGGCTCTTTATCATCATCGTTGGCCGCCTTGGTCTCTTTAGTGTCGTCCTGTACCCGTTGCCTCGCGGCACCCAATCGAGCCTTCCACATCCCAGCTCTAGCCATTAATCGCCCCATCGCTACGCCCTTCAGATATCCCTGCTCTACACCGAACACTCGCGACTCGAATTGAGACTGTCGTAGCCCATCGCGGTGACCTTGGGTATAGCCAGTGTCGTAGAATGTAGATTCAAGGGAAAGAAGGGTATCGAAGTCGAGGTCGTCTGTGAGGTCGTCTGTGAGGTCGTCGAGCGGGGTATTCATAGGCTTGCATGGAGAAGCTGAGCTTGCGGATGAGCTCTGGACCATTGCACGGGGTGTCTTAGTACCTGGCTGCGTGATCAACTTGCAATGGAGAAAGTGCTCAGACTTATGGAGTCCATAATCTGAAACTCGTCTGATCTCAACTTCAGATAAAGCTGGATGCCAAGACCTGACTCACAAGCGCTGGAGTTTCAGATTTCTGAAAGTCGACCAGCTTCACTACAATCAAATCTGCAAACATGGTCGATCGAAAACGAAGCAACATCCTCCCAAAAGACGGCGAACGCAACATCCTCATCACCAGTGCCCTCCCTTACGTGAACAACGTGCCTCACCTTGGGAACATCATTGGAAGTGTGCTTTCAGCTGATGTATTTGCGAGGTGGGTAGTGCTCGGATAAGTCCACGCTGGTCATACTGACACTATCAGATACTGCCGAGCACGAGGTCTGAACACTCTCTTTGTCTGCGGTACAGACGAATACGGAACAGCCACAGAAACCAAGGCAATCGAGGAAAAGACAACACCGCAAGAACTCTGCAACAAATACCACGCCCTACACAAAGAGACCTACGATTGGTTCAACATCGACTTCGACATCTTTGGTCGCACACCAACGACGCAACAGACCGAGATTGCGCAAGATATCTTCAACAAGCTATATCAGAATGGATACTTGAGTGAGGAAACGAGGAAGCAGCCATATTGCGAAACACATGAGTCATATCTTGCGGACCGCTTCGTGGAGGGAGAGTGCTATCTATGCGGTTATAATGATGCGCGAGGAGATCAGTGCGACAAATGCGGCAAGTTGATGGACCCGGAGCTGCTGATCAAGCCACGATGTAAGCTGGACGGTGCAACACCAATACTGAAAGATACCAAACACGTTTTTCTGCAGCTAGACAAGCTTCAAGGACAGATTGAGGAGTGGAATGCGAAGGCGAGCAAAGAGGGAGCCTGGTCGTCAAACGGTATTGGTATCACAGAAGCCTGGCTGAAGGAGGGACTGAAACCGAGAGGCATCACGAGAGACCTGAAATGGGGAACACCAGTGCCGTTGGAAGGGTACGAGAAGAAAGTGTTGTACGTCTGGTTCGACGCTTGTATTGGATATGTTTCCATTACAGCAAATTACACG
>Ga0139313_100023_pt1 | contig 15175 bp, 9 predicted proteins | sample In1P11_FD_99375 | JGI IMG/M metagenome (GOLD analysis project Ga0139313, IMG submission 99375) | reverse complement strand
GGGGGGTTGTGACAAGGTACGTGTCCGTGGAGAGCGCGTAATGCCTTCGTGCTCTCTCTAGGCACTGTGACTACATGAAAAAACATCGTGCATCTTGATGGCTGTATCCGAAGACGTCTGGGCCTAGAACTCGGTTCTGGTTCGCAGTATCAACAGTACGCACCATTTACCCAACTAATAAGTATGCGTCTTGTGATCAGCTGGCTTTCCAAGGCCATTCCTGATCTTCTCCTCCTTTTCCACAACTTCCAATGGTAGTCCAATGCCCACGCCTGTAAAGACAAAGATGGCCCACTTCCATCTGAAGGGGTTGATGGTGATGCACTGTCCAAGTCAGTCAGAGTCCTTGTGCAAGATGTAGACACATCATAGACTTACGAAGAAGAACCACCACAACAGCTCGCTATAAGTAAAGAAGTCAAATGCCCCGGTTGGGGCACGAGCCTTTAGCCAGCGTGTCATGTCGACCCAGAACTCCATCCAGTAGGTTGAGGGGCGAGTCAGAGGGTCGAGGAGGAACATCAGAAGGATACGGGTGTAGACGCCGATATGGAAGTTTCCAACCGTGCCGATACCGCCGACATAGGTGCAGTTATTGGCGCAGATGGACTTGTGCTGCGGAGGGAAGGTTTGCAGGTACCTATTGAGAGAGTCAGTCGTTGTCGAGGTGAAGAAACATCGATTCACGTACCAGTTGGGAGCAGCATAGGGCTCCTTGAAACATTCTTCGGGGAGAAAACTCAAGCTAGGGCGCTTGTATCCTGTTGCCATAATAATGACCTCGCCTTCTTCCACCCTCTCATGTCCAGGGCCGTTCTTAGGGACACCTTGTTGACGACGGTTGAACCTGATGCCATTCTCTTCCACTTCCACAATGTCGCCTCGCAGCCATTCGGCCTTGCCAGAACGGATCTGCTCCAAAACATCGTTGTTGACCATGGGTGTTTCTTCGAAGATGCCGGCCGAACCCGGCGAAGGCGCGATGTCGGCCAAGTCGCGGTAGAAGAACTTGCGAAGGAGTTTTTCAGGGATCCACGAGAACATAGTCTCTTGTCCGAAGATGTTGAAGGAGAGAAGCATATCGATGACAGGGTTACGAGGAATGATCCACTTCTCAGATCTCGAGAGAATCTTTGCCTTCTTTGCCTTCTCTTTTGTGGTGAATTCCATGGCCTCGATGGCACTGGCGCCTCCACCAATGATCAGAACGGTCTTGTTCTTGACGTCTTTCCCGTCAAGTTCGCTCGAGTGGTATATTTGTCCCTTGAACTTTTCTTGACCAGGAATGTGTGGCATCTTGGGATCACCACAGCTGCCGATGGCGGCAATGATGCCGTCGAACTTTTCGCTTGCGTCGTCGTTGATGATCCATCGTCCCTTGTCATCCTCCTTTACAGAGTCAACCTTACAGTCAAACGTAGTTTTTTCAGCCAGGTTGTATTGCTTCCAGACTTTTTCGATCTGCTCGACGATTTCCTTGCGGTTGGGATAACCTTTGTTCCAGAAGACGGTCGGGAAGAAACGGTACATGACTGAGTGGATCTGCAGGCCTGATGTGTTGTTCACTTTGGCCCAGATGCCTCCGAGATGCTCTCGAGGGCCAGCCTCAAAGATTTGGACATCGAAACCATTGCCGACGCAATGTGCTGCGGCCGACACACCTGTGAGACCAGCTCCTATAATGGCGACACGAGGTCTGTGAAGCTTCTTGCCAGGTGGAGGAGGTTCCGGTGCGAGGATTTTGGCGAGCGTCATTTGCCAAATCTGGAAGAGGACCATGATGATTTTGTTGATGGCAGCTGCCGCGGTATCGATTGGTCCAGCCATGATAGATGGAATCGCTCGAACGCACCGAGATGAGTCGAGATGGTAAATACCAGGTAAGGGTGTAAGATGAAGTGACAATAGGTTTCGTTGAGGAAACACGAAAGGCTTCAATCACATGCAAAATGCGTTGGTGTTGATCGAAAGCATTCTGACGTCACGCGGAGCACAGAGCCGTCCTCTTCCCTCTTGAAGCCGCAGAAGATTGCAGCTTTGGCACCGACACGAATAGTATGCCATTCTGGCTCGAGGTCCATGTGGTGCAGCTGTGAAAGGCAAGACTCTTGTTCTCGAGCACATGTGCAGGGTCGTCGAGCTCCAACGCAAACACAAGCCGATCTTGGACAAGTCAAAGATTCATGTCTTGGTCAGAAGCTGCTCTGTGTTTGCGGCAATCAAGAAGATCAAGCTTCAGCCTTTGGGGGTTCACCATGGCTGTGTGAATAAAGTCGTACTGAGCTTTGTGATGACATTCCAAACGACAGCGAGAAGCTCATGAAGCAATAATGTGCTATCGAGTGGTCCTAGAATAGCATCTAGTCGCGCAATAGCCCAGGATGGAGGTTCTCGCGCGCCAGGTTTGCCAGGCTACTAGCACAAGTATGATCAGCTTCATCTTTGTGTATTCTCCGGCCAAGCAGCCAGCCACTATAGAGTCAATCCTGTTCCAAAAATAATACGGATACATCGCACCAATCCAGCTTGTGGGTTGATCGAACATCTCGACATAGCCATGGTAGCAAAATTACAAATGCCGAGAACCAGAAGAGTTTCGCTGTGTGAGACAGAGAGAGAGAGAGAGCGAGAGAGCATTGCTAGAGCGTGCGTGCCAAGTATGTCCATCACGTCGCGCGAATCGGAACAAAGGTCCGAAAAGACTGATTATTTCTCCAAAGTCTTTTGCTTATCGACACAAATCAATCCTTCCAGTCATCGGAACAAGGCATTGGTAGCCTTGTAAACCATGCTGGAGATACATCGTTCGCTCTTGATTTGACGAAAAACCCTGAGGTCCTGGAGAAGTGCCACGCATGCTGGCAGCTGAGCCTTTGACCCACTTCGACATACCCGTAAGCCCATAATGGTTTCGGGAATATGGTCATCCTCAAGCCTCGAAGGAGCGCATGTGTGCCACTATCGCCAACGCGATTCATGTAGCCATATCATGCTTTTCAGCCGCAGACTTGCTATCTCTTGCCAGTTCTCTCAGTATCTCCACGCACCGGCTCAGCTCCTTCCAACGACGCCTGAAAATGTCGATATCGGCCCAATCTTGATCCTGTCTCATTCGTCCACTCCCGTTGGATATTGTTCTTTTCCAACATCAGCTGAAAACCGTCGAAAATAAGCCCGAGAACACATGTGAATCGTGACGGCAGACGAAAAAATCTATGCTATGGGTGTTTTTCATGTGAATCTAGTACGCTCAAGTTGGTCATTTTTTCTGGAAAATAATGTCAAATCGGCAAAAGCAAGCAAACATTATGCAGGCCTCATCAATGATGATACAGGGCTTATAAGCATCAACCACTAGGATTCTTGAGGGACAGTAACAAATGTACAACTTGCAAAAATGCTTCGCTGGCTCCGTGGTTGTTACTGCCACGTAATCTTGGGTCAATCAGACTCAAACATTTCAGGAAAAAGATGCTGCTATTGTTAGCTATGTGCCTTGATACATGTCTTCACGCTACGTACTAATATCGCCATGATTCTTGGTACAAACCGGTACTACTACACTTTGCACGTTCACAGCCCAGCTGCTTTCTATATAATATGAGGCCGACCGCGTCTCTCGAAACCGTTTTGTACCGCAACGTTCGATATACCATCGCACCTGACCATGGCGTTTCAAAAGCTCAAGTCCTATGTGACATCGAGATCCGAATCGGTCGTCTCAGACACCGACATCCAACAGAACATTGAGAGTGGCAGCAATTCTACAAAGTGGAAACCGAGCAAGCAAGTCAAGCTTATAGTAGCAACGCAGGCATTTGTCTGCTTCTTTGTGGCGTTGGATTCGACCATACTCACCACTACACTACCGGCACGTTGTGCATCATCCTACCGGGCAAAGTATGTAGGCTAACAGTTCATAGACACTCTCGAAAGCATTGCACACAAACACCACCCAGACGTTCTGGATTGCAACCTCATATCTGCTGACCTCAGCAGTATTTCAACCACCTATAGCTGCTCTCTCAGACATCTTTGGTCGTCAAGCACTCTTCCTCTTAGCAATCACACTGTTCACCATTGGCTCAATAACATGCTGCGCTTCACACGGTATAGTCAGGATGCTTATTGGGCGTTCCATCAAAGGCATAGGCGGAGGCGGTATCCTCTCCCTCAACTTGATCATCCTGAGCGACATCATCCCTCTTCGTCAAAGAGCACAGTACCAGGGCTATCTGCAGCTTTGCTTCGCCCTTGGTAGTAACATTGCACCTGTTATAGGTGGGCTCATCGTACAACGGACGACCTGGAGATGGCTGTTCTATATCAACCTCCCGTTTTGTGCGATTTCACTCACGGCAGTACCATTCGTTGTAAGATACTCCAGGCCCAAGACAACGATCAAAGACCGATTGCTCTCTATCGACTGGGCCGGCATCACGATGAGCGTCACGAGCACAACACTGTTTCTGATCGGTATCAGCTGGGGTGGCACCGAGTACTCCTGGTCCAGCGCTGCAACTCTGTGCCCTCTTGTAATCGGACTAGCAGGGGTTGTTTGCACTGTCATCTACGAAACGAAGTTTGCTCGGATGCCGTTCCTTCGCATATCGCTCTTCCACAACCGATCGGCTATCGCAGCCTATGTCTGCACCATACTCATGGCATTCAGCGTCTACGCCACACTATACTATCTGGTCCTCTGGCTGCTGGCGGTCAAGGAGATGTCGGAGATCATGGCAGGGGTATCTATATTTCCTCTGGGAATGACCGTGGTACCTATCAGTGGCATAACTGGTGTCCTCATCACACGCTTGGGTCGCTACCAGTGGGCTGTGTGGACAGGATGGATGATTGCGACTCTCGGCATCGGCACCTTGGTCTTGCTCGACGCGAACACATCGACTGTCGCATACGTCTTCATGTTCATCTGTGCAGGAACAGGTCTTGGACTCCTGATGAACTCGCTCAGCGCGGCTATCCAAGCCATCTCGCCGACGAAAGACGTCGCTTATGCATCTTCGATGTTCGCATTCATGAGGAGTCTTGGACTCTGTCTCGGTGTCTCAATTGGCGGTACGATCTTCCAGAACTTCTTGCGTCGACGTCTGGAACACTACGGGCTCTCGTTAGAGCTCGCAGAAAATGCCGAGGTTTATGTCGCTCTACTGCGATCCACACCCACATCGCCGGAGAAGACTTTGTTGAAGGAGATTATCAACTGGGCATTCCAGATGCTGTTTGCGACGTTGTGTGGTATCAGTGGGCTCGGGATGGCTATAAGTATTTTGATTGGCAAATACTCCTTGGACAAGGAGTTGGACTCGCAACATATCATTGTTCAGAGCGAGTCTGAGCGAAAAGGCGAAATGTCTGGAAATTCTGCTGTAGTGGCTTGAAGAGGTTGTGCTCGAAGTCATACTATACTGTAACCATGAATGATTGATGAAATTTTATGTCCATTGGCGGACGAGAGCACTGAAATGGAATCGATTCTTGAAGGCAACGTGCGCAAGTGGCAGGATCGTGGACATCTGTTGCAGACAAGCCACACCGTGCTGTTGACAACGATCTCCAACATCATCATGATCGTCCTGTTTAGTCCCGTTTCATGAACTGTCCGAGCTCAATCCTTTGCACCTCCCTAATTGATCATCATAGCCAAACATGTCACAACACTCAACATACTTGCCTACTTATCCTGACTATGGCATCCGATGATAGTTTCAACAATGATACCATATATCTGGCTCGTTTGCAACCAGGCAACCTTGACGATGAGATACACGTCTCTACATTGAAAGCATCGTTCGCATCGGCGCCTGTATACTCATGTATATCATATGTCAGCTCTGGGCAGAGGAAGCAGATATATCGAGACAACGAGCTGTACCTGGTCGATCCTGCTCTGGCCAATGCTTTGAGAGCACTCAGGAATGACAAGGAAGAAAGCCTCTTGTGGGCAGAAGGCTTGACAAAGAACGAAAGCGGAGCAGCATCGTCAGCCAAAGAACTGAAAAACACATTTCAAAGTGCCGAAAATGTACGACTTTGGGTCGACAATGGAGATGCTCATGGTCCTCAGGCTTTCCAACTGCTGAAAGAACTGGCCGAACAATGGCGGGCATTTGCGACAGAAATGAGTTTACCAGACAATTGGTCCAAAGCAAGACCCGCTCAGATGATGCAAATTATCCAAAGAGTTCAGCAAATGATAGTTTCCGATACTTTACCCTTCACTGGGATCCAGGATACTGCTATCGTAGAATCCGCGACTGCTTTGGCGGAGTCGTTCTTCTTCCGACACGTCAACGCAATCACCAGTGTCGTCCTGGCAAAGGAAGCCATTTTAACAATAAACGGAGCATCTATGCCGTGGATCGATTACAGCGACAGTCTCAATCTCATTGGGGCAAGCGGAGGCACGCTCCCTGTCAAGTGCAACACGGTACATCTTACCCTCGTGAGAGGAATCAAGATTGCAGCACGGAGATGGCGAGAGAACAATCAACATCTAGAACTACTTCCTATGCTCCAGCAAACTCGACAGAGCGAGTGCACAGATCCACGTGATCGGATCTTCTCAATGCTACCAATCACCTCGCCCAGCAAGCGTATTGAACTTGGGGCTAGTGCTCCTCAGCCTCCGCTGAAGGTGGACTACACCAAAAGCCAACAGCAGGTCTTTGTCGAAGCAGCCAAGTATATCATTCATGAGAGACAAGATCTGCTTCTCTGGAATGCCATCCCTGCACCTAGCAAGCCGTCTCGCTTATCTGGTCTACCTTCTTGGTGTCCAGATTGGAGCGATACAGCAGATGTGTCAGCACTGAAGATAAGACCCAGCATGGCTCTTCGTACATGGGAAGGCGCGTCCTGCGTCCAACAAATTCAAAAGCCTCTCTTTATCACAGATGCAGGCGTACTCAAAGCACAAGCACACATCTTTTCATCAGTCAAAACCGTCGCAGAAGAGAGGTTCACAGACCAGAACTTCCAGACTCTCTTCCTCGAGTTGTTACATTTACTGCCGCCATCAGAAGCCATGCACGGAAAAGACGATCTGCCGCGAACCCTCATGCTTGATCTATGGCAACTCAACGACAAGGCCCCCCAATCAGTCATCCGGACATTTATCAGTTTCACCGCCAAGATCCAAGCCCTCAAGATGCTTGGGATTACGCCTGAGCAATTCATCGCCGACCCCAATATTGTGACGCGTCTGGCGCCTGCTACACCAAATCTCGCTCAACAGCATGTCTTCCGTCTGGCTGGCAAATACGATACCACAGAAATCTCCAAAGCACTCACACAAGCATTGGAACGCCGTTTCTTTGTGCTCGAGAGTGGGCATCTAGGCTTGAGCCATGTCGAGCAAGATGTTGAGAATGATGAGGAGTGTAGAGTCAGACCTGGTGATGTGGTTGCTGTTCTTGTCGGAGGATATCTGCCATACTTACTTCGTGAGTGTGGGAGGAGCGACGAGGGCGTGACGAGGTACAAGATACTAGGAGAGGCGCACGTGCAAGGGCTAATGGAAGCCGAGGCTTTGCAAGTCAAGGGGTGGTTCTTGAATAGCTGGCGAGATGTGCAGGTCGATGATGTGGAGATTATTTGAAAGCAGACTTTGGTCATAGTTTCGGCTCTGAAGTTGTGGTCTTGCCATGGTTCTGTTCGCATGTGAGTTCTTCTTAAGCTGAGCGGCACGCGGCGGCGGGCGAGATGGAGGTGGTGGCAGTGGTTAGAGCATGGTGGCTGTAAAAGACCCAGTGATAGCCGAAAACGATCAACTCACTTATGCTGACCCTAGGATTGGTCTTTCTGACTTGACATTGTGGCGGAACTAATCGCAGGTCTAGGAGGAAAGAGTTATGCCAACGACAAGTTGAATTGAAGAAAGAGCGTCGAATGACGAATAAGAGAGGAGCAACGGTGAAGCAGAGGCTTTTAGACGCAGAGGGAGGGAGTAGCTTAGTATTTGTAGATATACAGTGATATTGAGGCGACGGTGGCCAGGAAAGCGAGAGGGGCGAATGGGGATATCTTGAAATCATACCAACATGAAAGCACAAGCGAGCAAACGTTCAATACGAATTCCAGCCTCTGGCAATCGGTGTTCATTCTACCCAAAAGTAGATGACGGAGAGAAAGGTGAACAGAATGACTAAAACCATCCACCGCTGCTGATGTTGCCATTGCTCCAATTGCCAGACCAATTTACGGATTGGCCGGCTGTAGGATCCAATACTGCTGCGTTGTCCTCGAGCCCAAATTGACGGACAAGCTGATCCCAGTTCTGCCAATCGATATCGGCTGCAGGGTCAAATGGCGAGAATGCAGGCGGCGTTGTATTGTTGCCGCCGTTTATGCTTTGAGCCCGTTGGCTCGTGGTCTGGAAGTTGGTCGCTGTTGCCTCAGGCGATGGCCCTTGGTAAGGTGGGCCGCTAAAAGAGCCAAAGTTCCGCTGTGAAGAATTGCCCGAGGAAGTGTCCATGGCCATGGTGGTCGGATCCAAGTTTGTTGTGGTTTCTGGGGCAGTGAGTGAGATGTCCATTGGATCTTCGGTCATGACCACCGCTTTTTGACTCTTCGGTGAGTTCATGAGTTCCGTCGAGTCCAAGGGTTGCGTGCCGTACGCAGCAGGGCGCATAAAGCGAGACAGTTGCGCTGCACTAAGCGGGGCTCTAACCATGCGTGGCTTTGGCATCACTGGAGACGTGCCTGGTGGTGTCGCTTGCTTGATTGCTTCGTTTTTTCGAATTGCTTGGAATCTCGCCATCCTGGCTTTGGCAAGCAGCTTCATAAGTGGTTTCCACAAATGACCACTACGTGAGCCATCTTTTGTAGCCGACTCTTTCCAGTTGGCTCCGATACACTTTTCTACCGACGACCACGCGCGGTCGACTAGGTCCCCAGTCGTACGATGACAAAGCTCACCTAGGAGGAAGGCCAGCGCATGCCACTGCATGTATGTTTTGAAGAGCCATTCCCACTTTTTTGTTCGCGACTCGGTCTCCATAAGTAGCGAATATTCAATATTCTCAAGACTTGTGATGAAGAGCTTTTCTCGGGTCTCTTCTGAAAGACTCTTGCCGCCGTCTTTTCTCTGATAAGGATGGTAACTGTAGCTTATATTAGAAAACAGAGGCGACAAGGTCTCGTGAGTAGCTTACATCATCAACCACATTTTGCTCATCATCAGACGAGCGACCGTGGCCGAAACCCAATAGAGGGGAACTGACATATCGCAGTGTTGCAGGTACCTTTCTTCAAGTCGCTTATGGCATTCGTTTATCCAGCGCTCCTTGTCCTCTAGGGTCACCGAAGCAAAGAAATCTCCACACTGTCTGGGTTCGCCAGGCGGGATGTAGTTGAGGCGACGGAAAGTGTTGGCGACTTCAAACCTGATTAGGCAAAATGACATGTCTGTGCAGCCTTGACGTTCAGCAGGTAGTTGAGCCATAGCAGGATCAAGGTCCTCATCATTGATGTTGAGTGGCATCTTGGTATCAAATGCTTGTTCGGCTGAGAGATTCACTTAGCTATACGTCCATGAAGTGTACAAGACTCAAATGACTTACTGATTGTAGGATCGCTACCGTGATCTTCAGAAGCGCGTACATCAAGAATACATATCTGCCACCATAGACGTCTTCGCATCTCGATCTCGAAAGGCGCAAGTCCAAAATGCAAACCGTCCCGATGCACACCAAGAGTTTGGGCAATACGAACAACAAGACCCGTTAATGTCCAGATGACGCGAGCGTCATTGTTCCTGCGTAAGCAAATCAAGAATATCACGATTGCTTGAACCACCATCATTTCTTCGGTGGTAAGAAAGTTTGCTCTAGCAAGAGCCTGCTCAACACCAAATCGATAACGAGACAGAAGGAGACCCTTTTCTTCACCTAGCTTGTTTATGCAATCCTCTTCTGAAAGACTAGTAGTAGCACCGTAGTATATGGCAAACAGCAAGGCTTCGAAGCTCTTTGATAGATTGGCGAGATGGGAAGCGGAAGCCAAAATTGTTGGTTCGATGGTTGGTAAATGCAGGACCTTGACGAGAGGGTCCACACGTTCCTTGTACACATTCCAGTAAGATTCAATTTGACCAGCAATAGGGTGCAGAGAGAGGAGGTCGACATTTTGTGAGCTGAAACTAAAGATCCAGCCATGATGTTGATCGGGAAGAGATTGTATTGGAGATGGGTCATCGCCTTCGTCATCGGTATTCTGGTTCAAGATGCCCTTGAGATCTTCTACCTCGTTGCTGAGGTTGGCCCAGAAGGAGTTGTTCACATATCGCGAACGGCCTTCATTGATGACTAGCCGCCCAAATCTAGTTTCGAACTTGGCACTGCGAGACTCATCCACGTATCGGTTCTTGGCCGCCCACTGGTCGTCATCGTTCCCGTGCTTGTTGGTTTGTGTCTGATCCGGCGGATTTACACACTCGCGAACAGCAGGAAGGGTCGCTTCGTGGGTATCTGATAAACCAGATTCCAAAGGACCGGCTTCTACCAAGGACCCAGGCAGCGGCTCTGGGAGCGAATCGGGATTCGCAATATCCACACCGAGACCTTTGACGACGCCCTCCAGACGACGCAATCTAGCTAGCAGTTCGGCATCTCGCGAGTCGCTGACCTTGCGAGGCTTACGAGGGGCTCTTCCGGGGGTGGGGAAGACGCACTCGATGTGTGCGCGGGCGCAATTTGAACACGGGTGTAGTTTGTCGCATTTGACCTTGCGCTTACGACACGTTACACATGAACGAGGATTGAGCACACGGCCATGAGGGTCGCGTAGCGGTGCGGACGCCGGCGCCGGTACTGATGGTGTAGATGACGATGACTGGACGGGAGGCAGCGCAGACGACAGCGATGATGGCTGGCCCGAGGCAGAGGGCAGACGCGATTGTCCCGGTAGTGATATCGAGGGCGACTGGGTTGGAGAGGCGTCCGGGATAGCAGACATGCTGCGACAGGGTGATGGTTTGGGTGTTTAAAGATCAACCACTTCGACTGGACCCCCGATCCAGCAAAATCCACATCCACAAGTCATCGAGCTTCGACCAGTGCGGGGTGAGAGAAAGCCCGAGCGTTTCAGACTCTCAGAGAAAGGACCTTGGCTCCGACCAACGAGATATTTCAGTGAAGTAACTTACAGGAATTGGAGCCTCTGCTATGGCCATTCTATGTCCTAGATATTCTACTTTGAGTCGTCCAAAGGTACGACTCTCGAGCACCACAGCAAGAGCAAGAACGAGAACAAGCAAAGAAACACGAAAGGTTGCGCGTCAAGACTGAAACTGCGCGTGGATCCCTGTCGATCTGGGCAATGACTCGCGCAGCTGGGTTTATGTCATGACCCGTCAGCCCTCGAAACTGCCACCGGGAAGTCACTCGTACCGTTCCGCACCTACTCGTACAGCTTATCTTTTTTTTATCGCGACGCCTACGACTTGCGAGTACAGAGCAGAGATGGACAGTCTTGGTGAAGAGGAATTTGGGAAGGCGCGGCTTCCAAAAGCCGGGGAGATGATACCGACGGCAGGTGAGGTGCATGGAGCTAGACGTCCAAGGCGGTGAGATGGAAGCTCTAGAAAGACGGTGACGAGCTGGCGTTTCGGAAGCTAGGTATGCACTACTACAGAGCATCTAGTATGTAATGGAATATCATGCAATCCCTCAGCGTGTCCCCTTTGCGCGTCATAGCCATATCAGCCCCTCGTGCAAGAGTCGTCGAGCGTGCCAGTCGTTGAGAGGCAGAGAAATGGCCAGCCTTGCAGCCCACAAGTGACTAAGGTATCAACAGCCATCGCCGTTTCTGCGCTTTCTTGTTTCGCCATACGGCCGCTGCTCCACCACTGGCATCCGCAACAGCAATTATTGCTGCTCGTCCAGCTACACCGCCATCCCCGCCGACCAGTGCCCGTGCACCGTCGAGCTCTCAATTTCTGCGAAGCATACTCCGGACTTTGTACACGTACCAAAGTACAGTACTGCGTACTACCTTGGGCACGCGTGCTCGTCTCCTGCTCCCCTCCACCCCTCTCCTGCCGAGTGCAAGTGCCTGCCTGACCTGAACCATGCGTCGGCACCAACCTCCGTCCGCTCTGTCCCCCAACGATCCCCTGTCTCTCCTCCGCGCATACGACCACGAATCCAATCCCAGTCGCCCAATCCGCTCGTCGCCGCTGACGGCCTCGACCATCCACGGCCTACCACTCGAGCTGACGGACCGCCTGCGCTCCTTCCCGCTCTTCGCCTCTGCCCCAGACTCCTTCCTCGCAGCCATCGGGAAGTTCTTGCGCCCACAGCTCTTCCAGCCGCATGAGTACATTCTGACCGAAGGCGACGATGCCAAAGCCATGTACTGGCTGGTCCGCGGTTCGCTCAGAGTCACGTCAAGAGATGGAGAAAGCACATATGCCGAGTTGAAGCCTGGCGCCTTCTTTGGCGAGATTGGCATTCTGATGGACATTCCGCGTACCGCTACCATCATTGCTCAGTTGCGGTCGCTAGTCTTGAAGCTGAACAAGGAAGACTTGCAAAAGGTCCTTCCGTCCTTTCCTACCGTCGAGCGCGCCATACGTGACGAGGCCACGGAACGCCTGGCCATTCTCGAACGACTCAAGAAGGAGCGCGTCACGGCACCTCTCACATCCGGCTTGCGCAAGCGCTCGCGTGATTTTATCGAACGCGACGTCGACATGCAAGACGTAGGGACCCAAGACGACAGCAACAAGCGTCGCAAGTCTCCCAGCCCCAGCCTTGCAGAAGCAGCCGCGAACAGTGTGTTGGGAAACGCCAATTTGACCGTCCGCCAAATTCTACAAGAGTTGCCTTTGTTTGCAGGTCTGCCGGCAGAGGTCCTACATTTCCTAGGCGTCAATGCCCAGCCATGCTCATTCGGACCCTTCACGGATATTGTTACTCAAGGTTCACAGGGTAGAGATGTCTTTTTCCTCGTTCGAGGCGAGGTCGAGGTCGTGACTGAGACACCCGGCAACAAGACCGACGACATGACAGGAAAGCTATTACCTGTACAGCGTGTACGAGCTCGCCTCAAGCCTGGCCAATATTTTGGCGAAGTCACCAGTCTTTCGCTAGCACCAAAGAGAACGGCTACCGTAAGATCTATCAACGGGGTCGAATGTCTGCGCATCACGGGACAAGTTCTAGATGAGCTTTGGCGGAACTGGTCCTCAAACTTGCGCCAACAGGTTGAGCAAGAAGCCAAGCGACGACTGAAAGAAGTCGAAGACACAGACATCATCTTGCCAGACGCCCCTTCTGCTGTCGAGGCATTGTCCGCATTGCCGCAAGAAGACCAGTGGAAGAAGAGCGTCCCTACAGTCACTTTCAGCAACACAGAGGCCGAGAGCGCAATCACACGAGACATGTCTCCTGTGACGGCTGAACCCATGGATCCAGATCCTTTCTTCAGCATTGACATCGACAATGTGCGTGCAAAGTCAAGGAGAAGCTCTCTAGCGCCCCCTTCTCCAGAGCCCGTATTTCACGACCCCACACATCGCCAACCTTCACCTCCCTCTGCAGGTCGCACACTTCCATCATCTCCCTTGAAACCAAGATCATCCTTTTCGTCTTTGTCTCCTGCGTCTGAAAACAGGCGACCTATCAGCAGACGCCCCAGTGTATTTGGTAGACCGTCCAGCCGGTCAGGACGAGGTCCTCTCCCAGATACCGTTCTTGCCATGGTCTTCAAGCATCTTGATCTGCCCGATCTGATGCGTCTAAGACTGGTTTCTCCACACTGGACTCGCTTATTAACCACAAGTCCAGACATTATTCAGGACCTTGATCTCTCGCGATACAACCGTCGTGTCACAGATAACGTTTTGAAAGAGGCTATTTGTCCTTTTGTAGGCTCTCGTGCATGGCATGTCAACATCAACAACTGTTTCCACGTGACTGACGATGGCTTCTCCGCACTGGTAGAATGCTGCGGCGAGAGCGTGCGTAGCTGGAAGATGCGCAGTGTATGGGACGTGACTGGCCAAAGCATTCTGGACCTCGTCAATCGTGCCAAGCGTCTAGAGGACATTGATCTCAGCAACTGTCGTAAAGTTGGTGATAACCTTCTAGCACGCATCATTGGCTGGATTGTACCGCAGCCACCCCCTGGTCAGGCAGCGCCTTTACTTCCGCCTGTGGCTTCGTCATCACGTCGTCCGACAACGAAGCGCGGTACAAGCAGTGCGGTGGTTCCACAGGTAGACCAGCCTGTCCCGGGCACTGTGGTGGGGGCTCCAGGGCTCAAGCGGTTGACGCTGAGCTACTGCAAGCATGTACAAGACAGGAGCATGGCACACATAGCTGCGCATGCAGCAAACCGACTCGAGAGCATCGACTTGACGCGTTGCACTTCAGTCACAGACCAGGGTTTCCAGCACTGGGGTCTTTACAACTTCCCACGATTGCGCAAGCTTGTTCTCGCCGATTGCACGTACCTGACCGACCAGGCGATCGTAGGCATCGCGAACGCGGCCCGAGGGCTTAAAGAGCTCGACCTGGTATGTTCTCCAGCGCCTGATTCAATAACTTCTAATGACCTTTTCCCACAGTCTTTTTGCTGTGCGCTCTCGGACACAGCAACCGAAGTTCTCTCGCTGGGCCTTACTCACCTCACACATCTCGACCTCGCCTTCTGCGGCTCAGCAGTATCCGACTCGAGTCTCCGTTGTATTGGTCTCCATCTCCTAGAGTTGGAATACTTGTCCGTTCGCGGCTGTGTCCGAGTCACCGGTCAAGGTGTCGAAAGTGTCGTGGATGGCTGCCCTCATCTACAGCTGTTCGATGTCAGTCAGTGCAAGAATTTATTGCCATGGTTGAGAGCTGGAGGCGTACAAACAGTCAGACAAAGGGGTTGCAAGGCTAGGTTCGAAGTCGTGGCCGATGGATCGTGGCGTGGTAGTGGTGAAGCTTACAAGGGATTGCATTGTTCGATTTAAGCGAGCTGGACGTTCTTTTCATCATGGAAGCATTTGGGAGGAGTCTTGAACTTTAGATGTGTTATTATGTATGCGTTCTAGCGATCATGGAGTTTTTTCGAGTGTCGATCCTTGACGTTAATCAATGTCTCGTGTGATGTGCTTTCATGACAGACAGGAACAATTTCGATCAGGTTCAAGCTTCCAAGTATAGTATCG
>Ga0139313_100022_pt1 | contig 15384 bp, 6 predicted proteins | sample In1P11_FD_99375 | JGI IMG/M metagenome (GOLD analysis project Ga0139313, IMG submission 99375) | reverse complement strand
GAAAAGAGCGCGGGAAGGGCAACAAACAAAAAATAGCAAGAGGCCTGCGGCGATCTGGACCCCATGTCACAGACACACCCCCGTCCCGCGCACGCGCGCGCACGCGCTGACTTGAGCTAGTGTCAGCGGGAACGACGGACGGACACACGGGCTGCTGCGGGCGTGGTGGCGGGTAAGATTCTCAGCACGGAGACAAGCGCGGGGGTAAGTAAAATGTACATGGAGGATTCTGAAAAAATTCCTCGAAAAGGGACCTCCCGATGTTTTACAACTCCGAACTTCCTTTTATGTATGCGTTCTAGGCCCATGGGTGTGGCAGGCTGATATGCAGTGTTCACTGCACCCTTTTCAAATATTTTTGTTTAGGTGGAGTTTTTCCTTTTCTTAAGCTGAGGGTTGTAGGTACTGGGGGATAGTAGACAGGATTCAGCTTGTTGTTTTGGCGCGAATTGTACTGTCTGTGACTAGAGCGCAACAACAACTCTCTACACCTCGTCTACCGTCAAAAATAAACACACAAAACCGCTCGCGTGCGCTAAACGAACTGCCAATGTAATCCTGCGGCTATGCTAAACGCCCCTGCCCATAATACTGCCGTGTAACCGAATTCGGGCCTATTGCGGCTATGCTTTGCCCCCATTCTCACCACCGCCGTCCGCCCCCATCTTACCTACTACTCTTGCCTTATTTGTATTCCTAATTCTGCGAGGCGTCTCATCCAATCGTTCAATTACTACGGAGCAGGTTGACCTATATTTACCGAGTCATTGGCCGGCAGCACCCGACGTTAAAGCGAGACAATCACATTTGTCCATGCCTTGCAGCTTGCATACTGCCCCGCTCAGCTCCTCGGCAGGAATATGTTACACAGCATGCGCGCAATACGTAGTTACTGCGGGCGTGCGTGCGTGAGCGGGCGGAGACATTAGCCGTGTTGGTAAGCTCGAAGATGAAATCACCCCCTCTCTGTCTCTCTCCGTCTTGCTCGCAACAAGGCTAGATGCATACAGATTCATGTTCTCGTGCTCATCATTTAGGCAGCATCAGTGAGCAGAGGGTGTGCAGGTCGGCAGCATGGATCCGGTCAAAGACAAATGGGAAAAGGTGGCTGCAAGTCACGTTCCTCGGAACCAAGGCCGGGCATCTCGCAACGTGCATACAGTAGGAGTGCCAAAGTAGTCTTGTGCCTTGCGTCTGGCATTCTGCGTGACATAGAAAAGGGCCGAATAACCCGTGTATGGCTACGTGTTACCGCCTGCGTGGCAGCAGAGGCTGAAAACGGATTTAGCTGCACGAGAAGCTTCGAAGCCCTCGGGTCGGAACCGTACTACTGACCTTGATCGGTAAAGAGGATGAGGTGATTGCCTACATAAGCTGAGTATCCGGTTTGATTGCTTCTCGCAGTAGTTTCCAGGCTAGACGGAAATGTGGCTGCCTTGCCTCGTGCGGGGGGTGCATGGTGGTAGAGGGTGGTGTTGTTACAGTAAATTGTGAGGCTGCAATGTGCTATTCCTATATTAGACGCCAACCCTAGGTCCACCAGTACAATTCGTCTATTGCATCATGACCTTGACGATCTTCCAGTATCAGTTGCGGAGAAGGACATGTGCGACATACCAAGTGTTTTGCAGTTGGTAGCCGAGGCATGGTGGACCATGCGAACCTGCATGAAACCAGACGCCGAGCAACGTGGTGCCAATTGTGGGGGTTGCATAAAACTGATAGCCGATCGCATGTCAGCATCGTGGTCCTCTAGGGAGAACTCCGGGTCTCGCAAATCCGGTTACCTGCATGATGCTAAATGCACGGCGTCGTCGCCTGACAGGCGCAGCTATCCCGCTCGAACTTCCCCACATCTGTGTCAATGCTGGATATCTACTTACCGGTTTGTAGTGAAAATGCACACGCACAGACGAACATATGACCGGTGTTACCTGATTACAGATGGTCGGGGCGTTCGTGTTGGAGATAACGTATAGGAACATCGCTAGCAGGCGACATGCGAGGTGGCCGCAGATGAATCGAATATGTGATGATATGACCTAATCGAAACATAGCCTCTTTGTAGTACGCAGCTGATGTGATTGTCAGTCTTACTCCAGGCACCAGCGCTGGCAGCTACTGACGATGAAGATGCAATCGCCGCAATAGCCGCCAGCACCGTGGACTTAGTAGGTCAAGAGACATCTTGTCTCTGTGCTTGGAGGACTTGATTGCGAACGAATGAAGACGTGCCAATGTACGAAGTAGGCTGAGGACATGCGCCACCGTATGAGTAAAAGAGTTGATCTTTATGAGTCAAGAAGTTAAGAGTACCGATCTTTCTTCTGTCGATCGCGGCAGTTGTGTCGAGTTCAGTAGCTTCGAGTATTGGGACTGGTCAGCATGAAACATGGGTATATCCACATGTCTATCACTGTCATCTCCTTTAGGTAAAAGGCTGGACCCTCACTGCCACGTGGAAATAGAGTGTGAAGGCCTGTTTTGGCTTTAGCGGGCCATGAGCAAACGAAAGTAACGGCTGACTTACTCTCGCTCGCTTACTTACTCCTCACAACCTCGCCAACAACAGCTACAGTTGTTCTACGACTCAGTCGGAGGAAACCCCAACAGCTCCACGGTTGAGAGGACGTATAAAATCTACACACCTCACCCCAACATGTCTTGTGTCAGACCAAGGATTGCATATGCTGTTCAGAAGGCAGCTTGATGTCTATGTCCTGCTCCGAAGACATTGTCGAGAGTGGTATATTGCAACTAGCCTGGCCCATGGACATGAACTCCGCAATCGATAGACGAGCGACAAGGGAACATTCGGCCAGGCCTGCCTGGTGCTATGTGGGAATATTTCCTGGAACTAATGAGGATGGAGCCATGGTTACAGTGGCTGCAATGACGTTGTGTGGGGTCTTCGGATGGTGATTGGTCGCTTGTAGTGACAGTGCCGTGATGAATGGTAGATGTTTTTTAATTCGTAGAATGACGTGGGTTGTTGTCTGTATATTCTGTCCTCGACTTGCTGAGGTGCAATTAAGGTGTTGGTAGTATGAAAGCAACCCGTGGAGAGCGCACGCACCAAGTGCAATATGCTCCGACATTCCGACCCCGCTGACTTGGGTTCAACACAATCTTTATCCGCCACAACCATCCACACCCAGGCGCAAACGCAGACGCGAACGCGCAACCACCAGGCTTTTTCTCCCCACAGGCAATGGTGTGAGCAGGAGAAACGCCTAGATCCTCAACCGCCACCGCCCACTACTAAAACCGCCACCAGCCACTGCCTCGAAACTTCGCACTTGACCCCACGAATTTCCCACCCAAGTCGGGGGTGAGCGAGCGTTCAAGCGCGCACGACAATCATGGAGGGCGCTTTTACGCACATGGGCAACCACCTGGTGTCCGACTCGGCGGCCACCATCAATGCTGGAGACGTAGATGAGGGCATCCTTGACGGCGACCTCTCTCGCGGCCGGCTCTCACGCAGGCGCCGCGCCGACGACGACGAAGAGTACGACGACGACGATGCGGAGAGCATGGCCAGCGTGCCGATGGGTGGAAGAAACGGCCAGTCAGCAATGCGTGCAGAAGATGCAGAAGACGCGGAGGTCGAGCTGCCACCCCATGCATGTACGTAGGAAACCGGCGGGCACGATGCAAGAATGTGTTGTTGGACTGATTGGTTGACTGACTGGCTGATTTAGGCGCATACTGTGGCATCCACAACGCCGGGAGTGTCGTCAAGTGCCTGGCCTGCAGCAAATGGTTCTGTAGCGCCCGTGGTAACTCATCATCGTCCCACATCATCAACCATCTTGTCCGCGCCCGCCACAAGGAAGTCCAGCTGCACCCCGCCTCATCGCTCGGCGATACGACACTCGAATGTTATAACTGCGGGACCAAGAATGTCTTCCTGCTTGGTTTCATCCCCGCCAAGTCAGATACGGTTGTCGTTCTACTCTGCCGCCAGCCATGCGCCGCCATGCCCTCGCAGAAAGACATGAATTGGGACACATCGCGTTGGCAGCCCCTCATTGAAGACCGCTCTTTTCTGCCCTGGCTCGTCCCTCCCCCAACCGACCAGGAACAGCTGCGTGCCCGCCATCTGAGTCCCCAGACCATTGCAAAGCTTGAAGAGCTATGGAAGGATGATGCGAATGCCACAATCGCCGACCTCGAAAAGGGCGCTGGCCAGGAGGAGGTTATTGCCAAGGTCTTGCTCCGCTACGACGACGCCTACCAGTACCAGAATGTCTTTGGTCCCCTGGTCAAGATCGAGGCCGATTACGACCGAAAGCTGAAGGAGTCGCAGTCGCAGGATAACCTCGTTGTGCGCTGGGACATGGCCCTGAACAACAAGCACACGGCCAGCTTTATCCTTCCTAAGCTCGAGCTGGGCGACGTTAAGCTCGCTGTTGGTGACGAGATGCGACTGCGCTACACCGGAGAGCTCCGCCCGCACTGGGAAGGTGTAGGATATGTCATCAAGATTCCTAACAACCAGTCTGACGAGGTCACCATCGAACTGCGCACCAAGGGCGACCACAAGTCAGTCCCCACTGAGTGTACCCATAACTTCAGTGCCGACTATGTCTGGAAAGCCACTTCGTTCGACCGCATGCAGCATGCCATGAAGACGTTTGCCATTGACGAGATGAGTGTTTCTGGCTACATCTTCCATCGTCTCCTTGGTCATGAAGTTGCGGCAGCCCCTATGAAGGTCACGATTCCCCGCAAGTTTAGCGTACCGGGTCTTCCAGAGCTCAACAGCAGTCAGAACAACGCTGTAAAGAGTGTTCTCCAGAAGCCGCTCAGCCTGATCCAAGGTCCTCCAGGTACTGGAAAGACTGTCACGTCTGCCACCATCATCTACCATCTCTGCAAGATCAGTGGCAGTCAAGTCTTGGTTTGCGCACCCTCCAATGTTGCTGTCGACCAGTTGTGTGAGCGCATTCATCTTACTGGCCTCAAGACGGTTCGTGTAACAGCAAAGTCAAGGGAAGACGTCGAGTCTCCTGTTGGCTTCTTGTCTCTCCACGAGCAAGTCCGCATGAATGATACCAACGTCGAGCTGAACAAGCTGAACCAGTTGAAGAACGATGTGGGCGAACTTTCAAGCCAGGACGAAAAGAAGTTTAAGCAGCTCACTCGTGCAGCCGAGCGTGAAATCCTCAATGCAGCCGACGTCATCTGCTGTACTTGCGTTGGTGCTGGTGATCCTCGCCTAGCCAAGATGAAGTTCCGTACCGTCCTTATCGATGAATCGACACAGTCCGCAGAGCCGGAGTGTATGATTCCCTTGGTTCTTGGATGCAAGCAGGTCGTACTGGTGGGTGACCATCAGCAACTCGGACCCGTCATCATGAACAAGAAGGCTGCCACAGCCGGTCTCAACCAGTCTTTGTTCGAGCGTCTCGTCATTCTTGGCTGCTCTCCTATCCGACTTCAAGTCCAGTACCGCATGCATCCCTGTCTGTCCGAGTTCCCGTCCAACATGTTTTATGAAGGCTCTCTCCAGAACGGTGTCACCATGCAAGAGCGCATCCGCCGCGATGTCGACTTCCCCTGGCCTGTTGTTGACAGTCCTATGATGTTCTGGTCCAACCTTGGTGCTGAAGAAATCTCGGCCTCTGGAACTTCCTACCTCAACCGTACCGAAGCCCAGAATGTCGAGAAGATCGTAACCCGCTTCTTCAAAGCAGGTGTACAGCCCAGCGATATCGGTATCATCACTCCATATGAAGGCCAGCGCAGCTACGTCGTCAGCTCTATGCAAGCAACTGGCAGTTTCAAGAAGGAGAACTATAAGGAGGTTGAGGTTGCCTCTGTCGACGCTTTCCAAGGTCGTGAGAAAGACTTCATCATCTTGTCTTGCGTGCGTTCCAACGACCACCAGGGCATTGGTTTCTTGAGCGATCCCCGTCGTCTCAACGTTGCCCTTACGCGTGCCAAGTATGGTCTCGTCATTCTTGGAAATCCCAAGGTCCTCTCCAAGCACCCATTGTGGCACTACCTCCTCCTTCATTTCAAGGAACGCAACTGCCTCGTCGAGGGTCCTTTGACCAACCTCCAGGTATCGCTTCTCCAGTTCAGCCGCCCCAAGCAGACCTACCGTGGACCTCAACGCTACCAGATGGCCTACCAGCACGCCAACGCTATGACTTCTGGTGGACGTCAGCCAGGCTTCAATGGCAACAAGCCTCGCCAAGAGTACAACGATAACGGCTCCATTGTCGGTTACATTCCAGATGACGTTTCGTCTGTCCACTCTTCTGCCCTTGGTGGTGTCGGCGTTCCTTCCAACTACCCTCCTATGTTCTCCAATTTCCAGGAGTCTTGGCCCCTACCTGGCCGTCCCAACGGCAAGGGTAAGAACGGCGCGCCCCAGAGCGTTGCTGGTGAGTCCATCGCAGCTAGCGAGCTCACAGATACCCGTAGTGATGCGCCTGGTGGTATTAGTCTTTCTGGTCTGAGCTTGAACGACTACAACAAGCCCACCTCACTCAGCCAGTCAGATCGCCTTAACCGCTTTGTTGAATCTACTCGCCAGGGCCCGAACGTCGGCACCGGCTTTGGTGCTGGTCGTGGGCTGCGCGGTGCACTTGGTGGTTTTGAAGATGATGATGCTCGTAGTGTATCCACTGCTTTTGCCAGTCAGATTGGCACCGGCAACGGCTATGACTGATCTTGCTTCTGTGATACAGTGGTAACATATCAAACCGCTACTACTCCTATGACACGTCTTGGCTGCGAGCCTCTCTCCCACCGGATGGAGCAACAGACCGGCTTCATCGTCAGCCATTCGACCTAGGACATGCCCTGTCGGTGGAATCAGAGCAGGCGACCGCCAGTGCGTTGGCACTGATATTGATATTAGGTCGAGTCCGTACTGCAGCTTGGGTCGACTACTCCGCTCAATGCACCGTCACACACTTGACAACCTGTTGCTAGTATGTAACTGCATCTCAACCGCACACAAGCTTTCGATCCGTTGCGTCTTTGGATTCAGCCTAAGCACGTGATGCGTTGAGACAAGATGCACGCAAGAGTAAGTCCAGCTGCAGGCCGGAAGAGCAGAGGACCAATCACAGAATCGAGCATCTTTCATTCCTCACAATCCTTTTCACTTCCAGACATGGAGGTTTGATTTTTTACCAATGATTTATCGAGAAAAAGGGGAGAAAACCATACTCGGCTTTAGTTGTTTAGTTGCTAGATGAGAATATAAACCATGTTTCAAACCGTGTCTGTCTGTGTTTTTGCAGAGTGCATTATGTGTATGAGGTCTTGGAGAAAATGATAAAAGAAAGCCTCTCATTCCCAACCCCAATTCATTCCAAAACCACCAAACACTACACCCATTCTTAGCCACCATACCAAGTTTTACAGGCACGATGTGGATAAGCAATTCTATCATTCAAGAAATTATTCAAAATTCATGTACATATACATACCCGCATAACACATATTCTGGGTATCACAACCTCTCCGTTTCCTTCCTTCCCTTCCCTTCATTTCGTCTCGAGAAAATTTAAATGAACAATACAACATAAGATACAATGATCCCCCAACATGAGACCAGGCTAGACGAGCTGTGCACTAAACGGGGATATATACGTGTATATGCAACATATACACAGACAGATGTCGTACAAACAAACAACGCCTGACCTGTTTACATGACGGTACAGCACTTGAGCATCTTGAGCAACTTGGGCAGCCCCTTCTTGACCATTTCCTCGATCTCGTCGTTTTGGTTCTGCTGTTGCTGTTGCCCGTGATGCTGCTGACCACCATGATGTTGCTGTTGACCGCCATGCTGCTGTCCGGGGTATCCCCCGCCGCCGTGGCTCGGTGCCACATGGGGAGGCGGCGGCATTTCATCGACGCTACCGCCCTGGAGATTAACAAAGATTCTACCTTCGTTCTCCTCGGTGCGGTATTGCAGACCCAGCTCGCGGCATACCTGCTCGACGCGCGGCTTGATCTTCTGCACGTGGTTTCGGCTGTGGTTGCCCTTGCCGACAATGACGTGCAAATGGCTTTGGTCTTGCTGGCGGGCGACTTTGATGCGCTCCTCAAGTACGTCCTCTGCTTCTTCGACGAAGAGACCGTGCAGGTCGATTGTGTCGCTGGCGACGCGTCCTTCGGCATTGTTCTCCCGGAAGATAAAGTCGCGGGCTTGCCGGTTGTACTGCTCCATCTTCTCCGCGTGCTTTTTTCCTTCTTGCGACAGCTCGTGGGCGGCGGCGCCGTCGCCGGCCTCGTAGGCTTGGTGCGCGCGGTCAAAACATGAAGAGCGTTTTGCGGCTTCTTGACGGGCTAAGTCACGGAGGCGGTCATACTCGGCTTCCGTGTCGGCAGAAGCGTGATTGAGAGCTGGGGGTTCATGTTAGTTGTGTTGTTGCGACTCGGCGTGGCTGGTGTCGAGGAGACGGGGGTGGAGGCTTGTTAGAGGCACGTACAGCGCGAGCCCAAAGAGGACATTTCCATGGCTGCCATGTTGTTGCGACACCGAATATGTCAGATTGGAGGGAATGCAACGTATCAATGTTGATTTATTGTTGTTCCTGAGCGATGCACTTGGCGGAATCAAGGTACATAAGCCAGGCCTCGGGGACGCTAAGCGGCTGCATGCAGAATGCTAGCACATGGCGCAGGGTCCAGATCTGTGGCTCAGCGGTGAAGATCGGGTTGCCCGATCACCACTGGAGCATCTAGCACTTGCGCAATTGCAGTGGGAAAACTACGTGTTGCTCCCATAAGCTACGTGTACGGCAGAAAATACGTAGAGCGGCATGGATGTTGACTAAGTTTTGGGCCATGGTCATGCGTGACACGCTGTCAGTGGTGCCCATAGTGATGTTGGCACGTCCAAGTGAGCATTGCGCTTCGCCGACCCCTCATGCCCGCGAAACATTGGCAGACATGAAAAGTCATGGCCCTTCTTGGGGGTGTTGCTAAGTAGGAGGGTCATCCTAGAAGCGGACTTTGGGCCCTACAAAAACAATCAAAAATGCGATCAACCATAGCCCAGCAATCATGCCATAGAGCTTCATTCGATCCCACCAGCCCTTGCCCTCGGTCATCTTCCGCAATGTGCTCATCCTCTTGCTAGCAGCATCCATATTTAGCGTGTTCTTGTCTAGTCCGGCTAGTGCGCGGTCTACCACATTCTTGTCACCCTCGAGTGTATTGCTGAAATTGATGGACTGTTGCTTCAATAGCTTCGCCATATCGAGGAGGCTCGTCGTGAGCGTTTCCTGTTCGTTGCGTTCGTATGATAGGAGTGCTTCTGTCTGCGCATGCGATGACTCTCCTGTCGTCGTTGTGGGTTTGGAGGGGAAAAGAGAGTTTCCAGAGGCCGCTTGTGCCCCAGATCCCTCAGCATCAGCTTCTGGCTTGCCTCTCCGTCGCAGCTCCGATGCTAATCCCTGTGCCGCACTCTGGAGTGCTTCGTTGTTCCCTCCTGACCCTGAGACATCCCGCCCAGCCTCTGTCTTTACTCTCGGTGCGTATGAAGGGAATTCGTCTGCGTCCTCTTCGTCCGAATCGACAGACGCATTCGATTGTGTATCGTCCAGTTGGTTCAGCTCGTATATTCGCTGGTTAAGTTCCTTTATAAGCTCGCGTTTCTGTCGTAGATCGGTTTGTAGTTCTACTTTCTTCGACTTCGAGGGTATTGTTGAGGCAGAGTGCTCGAGATTGAGGAGCAACGTGCGCGCATGTTCGATATTCTAGAGAACCGTTAGCAAGCCACGGTTGCAACATTGGTACACAAGCTCCAGCTTACGGCGCTCACGCGTGCCCGCTCATAACTGGACTTTCGCAGCTCTGGTGACGGGTCTGCCAATACTATTCGATCTAGCCTCGAGAGCAAGCGGTTGAGATTAATGCTGTTCACGTCGCCAAAGCCTGGCGAGCGGGATCTGGCAGCCATCGGTTGGTTTGCTACAGTCTACGGGTTGCTGGAGCGACTCTGGCGGGAAAATGTGCTGCGTGTAGGCGCTGCAAGTGGGACGTATTGAGGGCGCGAGCTTTAGGCAATGTGGGCTATGAAGCCTGTGTTGAGAGCATCGATATAGGCGGGATATGGAGATTTGGAGACAAGCAAGCAACAAATGTGTTGATGGACACAGTGGTGTTCTAGCCACAACGTCACTGTCACAGTAGCCAATAGCCAGTGGCCAATGGCGACGTGGTGGGTCCCCCCGCAGTGGCCCAGTCTGACCCTCGTAGCAAAACCCACATCCCACTCGTGGCCATGTTTGTATGTCTTAACCATAGACTTGTTTGTTCATTATCGTTGAAACTAGATGCTGCTGATATAATACATGCTTGAATATACGCTTTCTCATGCGGCTTGTCCTTCTCCGGCTCCTCAAACAACCACCAACTGTCATGTGACAATGCTACAATGCGCAATGTTCGCTTTCATGGTCTCCTTCGTGCCTGAACTCCATACTTAAACAGACAATTGTATCGTAATGTGGGTGTGTCGCAAGTTTATGAAGATCCGTTCTTGGGTTGTGATTGCAGAGGTCCGCGCGTGAAGCTGAGAAGGATTAGTACGGTCTTGAAGATGTAGGCTCGTTTACGTACTTGTTCCACCAGGTACCGAGAATACCAGGCTTTCCATATGCATCGTGGAACGATTGTCTCCTGGCCATGCTCTCCTCGTCCTGACGACGCTTGAGAGCTTCTAGGTTGCCGAACCGCTGTGCCGCTGAGGACTGGAACTTGTCAGTTACAACCGCACACTGAAGTGAGCATTCAGGCGTACCCTCCGACGTCCGTTGAAACCTTCAGATCCAACTGAAGCATCAGATGGTCGACGCTCGTTGTCCTGCTTAGGAGCCTCTGGCATGGCTGGGACAGGATCGTTGTTAAAGATCTTGTGAGATTGAGAAGAGTACTTCTGGTGAACTGGGGAAGACATCTTGTAACAGACGGAAGCTGGTGTAAAGAAAGATGAAGTTGATTGATGTGATGGATTGTCGATGGAATGTGTTGTAGTACGGTCTGGACAACAGGAATGCAGCCCGTTGATAAATACCTCCCCTCAGCTTCCTACTGTCAAGCCTGCGATCGTATGTGGCATGACCATTACGCAGACGATATATGATCGTACCAATCAGTGAAGGGCCTAGTGCTCCCCCGCATTCTGACAGTGCAGTTCGGACCCTGACCAGCAGTAACAATGACATGGAGAGCAAATGAGAAGCGCTAGACGATGTTTGCTTTTGCTAGTCAAAGCTAATGGCAGCTCCACGACGAATGAGCTTCTGCTGGCTGAATGGTCCAAACATGGATGCTAGCCAGAACGTTCGCCTGCACGTGACATCGATCTTTGGTGACAAGTCGAGGCATCGAAGACTGTCTGCAGGGTCCACCAACTCGAAGATAGATACGGCTTCACACATCTCCAGGGGCATCAAACCGCAGTCGACGAAGGGATACCGATCGCGCTAATTTTTGTAAGTAGATCGTGCCGTCCGGGGGCGAGGTGACCGCCGTTGGGAGCTCCTGTTGATCCTTTGGTAGTGGAACAACGGTCTACTTGACCGAGTGTTTGAGGTAAAGCGGCTACGCGTGCTGTCGTATTCCGTCAAGTTGCCCGCTAGAACCCCTCCGCAGTGCACAACGCTGTACGCTATGACACCATCAAGAATCTTCTACCGCGTGAAGATAGTCAGGCCTGTGCAACTGTATTTCCGTGGTACTCTTGATGTCATGTCTCTCGGAAGTGCCGCTGGGTTCCGTGTGAGCACTCACAGCACACAAGGCTTACGGTAAAGAAGCTACCAAACCGCGGCCGTCTGCGATGACGTCAACGGCTGACAAAGAAACACGCCTTACCGCTTTTGCTAAGCGAACGAGCGCAAATGTCTTCCGCCCTCGCGCTGCAAAGCTGTCTCTTCCTCAATGCTCACCAGGGCCGAAATGATGCTTGCTTCTGCAAATTCGACCGGGCCGGACACAACTTTGACCAACTAACCTCGTATCCATATCCATGGTGCTTGCGGCCATGGCGCCGCTCTTTTAGAGTTTACGGCTTTCAGCCGTTTGGTTGCGTGCTGTCTTGGTCTTCTGAGGCAGAGGGAGTGACCGTTGCTGATGCAGATCTTTCGGACGCAGAGAAGCCGGGCCGACAAGCTTGTCTCCCGCTTCTCGCCGCACGTGTTGCAGCTCGCCCTCGATCCTTTAATGCACACGGTCGCGCTGACACTGCTTGTGTCACCTCGACACCCGCACCAAAATCAGGTTTTTCAGCGCAGACTCGCAGCTACGGTCTCGCAGACATGGCATACGCCAACAGAGGTACGTGAGATGCTCGTCAACCAGCCCTTCCCCTTTGCATGATGATACCACAAATTTAAAGCATAGTTCATCTTAGTCCAAAGGACACTGAGGAACCAAACAGCATTGTCTTTCGCTCCTATCTGATCACATTCACAATTCCGATCCTTGTTATTGGTCGTTTGTTGTTGCAACGTATTCTGACTCTTAACAGGTATAGACTATCCAGCGAACGAGCCACGTTGCTTTGAGCATTGTAGTACAATTGGCATTTGCCACCAGGGGCATTCTATCAAGGCCTCATCTTAGAACTTGTCAGGGCTTGACAAGTACGCTTTCATGGTGTGACTTGGACAGCTGCCGACGACATCTGTGTCACATGACGTTATGGTGCTTGGCTCAGTCCATGTGGTTCCATATTGCGACCAGCAAGACAGACGATATCCTGGCTTGCTCTAAAGCACAGTCACTTGTAGCCCTACCCGCACCTGTGCGCCAATTTCAACGTGAACTGAATTTTTTTTTCCTCAAGGGAAATGAAAAGTCTCGGACGGTTGGTGCCGCGCTTCGCGGATGCGCCGGGTGAAGGGACTACCCAGCCGGTATCCCGTATATCAATCAAAAGACTATTGCACGGCCGCTCACCTTGCCGCATTTTGGGCAAAGCTCAGCCCGTCGATGCTTTTGCTGAAATGATTCGCGGTCATGGCTTCGGCACACTTCAGGTTTTGCTCTCGTTGATCACGAGGCTAGGCGAGGGTGCATCCACTGGCTGAGGGATTCCCTGAATTAACAATGTGACGGTGGTATCGAGCCGCCAGCCGGCCACGCGGTTGGTGGTCGGCTGCGGCGATCACTGCTCTCTTGGCCTTCCCGCCAGGCCCCCTGGCGGTATTTCAATTTCACAGTCCCCATTTTAATCCAAGAGCGACAGGAGTATGTATTTGGCCGACACGGAAGGCTGTCCTCCGTCTGTGAATCGCGAGTGTGGAAAAGGTCGTTGGTGAGCCGAGCGTCGTGTCTGTGACGTTAGCGCTTGACTCGGAGTGATAAGAAGTGCATCTGTCCCAACCCGGCCGCACACGCAAATTTGTCCCATTGGCTTCCAAGCCGCCGAAGGTTTTTACTCGCCGGACTCTGCATGTGGGGCCCTCTCCTATGCGTTGTCACTCAAACCAAGCCACCAGCCGCCCGTCAGCCCTCCTCGCCCGCATATTCTCAGCTCGCTCGCTCCCTTCTTCCTTCCTCAACTTCACACTCTTCACACACGACGACTACAATCGCACTGCCAACAAGCAGCACTAGCAACTCTTTTTGAGACGTTTGCCCATCTGTCAAAGTCGACACCGACAAATAAACACAAGAGCCCTTGCTCAGGATGACAATTCGGAGCCCAGACGGAGCCCTATCCAGGTACTTACTGCCCAACGGTTTCCTCCCCCCAAAACTGTTTTGCTTTCGTTTTTGACCTTTCCTATCCAACTTACTACTACCACTTCCTGTTTTGCGACAATCATGTGTTTCTTTCCTATTGTTTTAGTTTCTTTCTGTTCTGCCTAGCCGCCATTACAGCCCAAGAAGGATTTCCCAAAGGATGCCACAGGATTCTCTACCCAAAGGATTTACCGCCCCGGTAAAGGACAACTACATGGCCACTTTTCTTCAGTTTTGCCAGGACTACATATTCCCAAGGACATCTTCCCAGGATTCGCGGCACGTAGCACACTGCCCTTGCGGTGTTTGTAGACACGACAATCACGAGGCGCCTCGATGCCCCCGATTCAGAGCTAAAATGCAGAGCTCTCGAAAAGGCGGTGAACATGCGAGAGTGGATCCTCGCTAATAATGATGCCCAACACACAACACGATCAAAAATCGACAACACCGGCATGCAGCCCCGCATTGCCGAAGGGATCACGTAGGCACCATATCGTTCTGTATTATGTTCAGCTAGGCTTCACGACAAAGCGACTGGTAATGTGCACGCCAATTCCCAAGGGACGCCAAGCCATGGACCCGAAACTTCCGGATCAGCCAATGGAAATCGTGACCCTGGTGTATGCTCGCTCACACCCTGGACCTACCATGGAAGCTTACCCATGCCGGCCACGGCTATGGTTGTGGAGATGCTTTGGACGGACATGACGTACGTACATGGGCTGAAGTCTGCCTATCCTCACCAACCCGTTGATCGCAACTAACTTGGGTGTTGTTAAGGAACACCTGCTGTTCTGGATCGCCTCATATACTGGATTGATTGCTATTCTGCGTACTGCTTTTACTGGATCTGGATAACTGTTACTGGCCTTGCACATCGTCACTGCTGGCTGAATTAGTCGGTCTTGGACGTTGTCGATAATCTGGACTCCTTGCCGTCGGTGATGCTGACCCTGCTGGCTCCTTGAGGTGTGTGCGCCTCGCCGTAATTCCCGTTCATCAGTCAATGCTAACGTGTCGTTTTGTACAGACTTCCCTCTGGCTACGTTACTAACATGGCGTTTTCCTTTGTTTCAAACTATTCTCTTTTCATTGAGGTTTGCTGCGCAAGTGTGCTTGATACTGACTATAGTGTTTAGCGACTCTTTCTTCGATTCACCACCGGAGCCCGCATTCTACATCTCAAACATCACTGAGTGGAGAAAGGAGATCCCTACGCCTGTTGTTTCCGCGCCGGACTTTCCTTTCTCTTCAGATTTCCAGGACATGAGCACATCAGAATTCTTCGAGCTGAAGGACACTGTTTCTGAGTGCAGCATGGACAGCGCGTACCAGAGCCAGAGTGGCGCCAGCCGGCGCGGACCCAGGAAGCCAGAAATGCACCGCCAGGAGAGCCAGATGAGCAGCCACTTTGTTGGCAGCGACATCTACTCACCGACAATGAGCTCGGACAACTTCAGTGCTTTCCCAGACACCCTGGACATGAGCCATGTTCAACCACCTGCCACATCCGGATCATGGGAGCCCACGGATGGATCCCTCTCTTATGCTAATTTCTCTACTGCTCAGGACTATAGCCACTACTCCACATCGAACATGACACCGCACTGGCCAACCGCCGATGCGCAGTTCCAGAACAACACTTTC
>Ga0139313_100020_pt1 | contig 15717 bp, 10 predicted proteins | sample In1P11_FD_99375 | JGI IMG/M metagenome (GOLD analysis project Ga0139313, IMG submission 99375) | reverse complement strand
AAGTATCTCAGAGCAAAACGACTTTGTAACACGGAGCGCCGATTGGGACTTGACGGGTGATGATGCAGCAAAGGAAGGAGGAGCGATCAAGCGACCTCGATTAGACGGAGATGGCAATCTCTTGCCGTCCGACGGAATCTACAGGGGAAAGGCAGGCTATGCAGAATACATCAGACCAGATGAACGGACTTCGAATAAAATGAAAGCAGGACCACAAAAGGCCAGTTCAAATATCAGGAGTATCACCGTGGTAGATTATCAACCGGATGTTTGCAAGGACTATAAAGGTAAGTGAACATCTCAGTCGTAATTCTCAATCCCTCTAACTTCTCCGTCTAATATCTTGCAATTTTCGAACAGAGACTGGGTTTTGTGGTTACGGCGATTCGTGTAAATTCTTGCACGATCGAGGAGATTACCTAGCGGGATGGCAGCTCGACAAGCTTGCCGTTAATCCAACAACCGGGGAGGCCGTTGCAGACGATGATAGCGATGATGAGGAAGTACCTTTTGCGTGTCTAATATGTAGGAAGCCATTCACAGATCCCGTCGTGACCAAGTGTGGGCATTATTTCTGCATGAAGTAAGTCGAAAATCTTGCTCGAAGTTCCAAAACAACTACTTACATCTGCCTCACACGTCGCTCTTTCCACTTCAGCTGTGCTGTCGACAGATTCCGTAAAACTCCGAAATGCTATGCGTGCGGAGCTCCCACTGGCGGCATGTTCAACAAAGTAAGTTCCTGCGCTTCTGTCTTGCTTACACACCTCATGCTGAAACATTAACATCAAAACAGGCAGAAAAGATCTTACAGAAGATGGAGGAGAAGAATCAAGCAAGACAAGAATCTCGTCGTCTGGATGCATTCGGAAATCCAAAGAGCGAGAACGGGGATAGCGATGCAGAGAGCGAAGAAGGAATACAATTTGGTGAGGATGAAGAGGGAGATGAGGAAGAGGCTGTATCCGACGATAATTAGCGTCGCCTGTAACCTTGTCAAATTGTCGTCTCTTGTTGTAGGATTGTATCATGACATAATACGCATGAATATATAAATTTGGGATTTGTGTATTGAGATAAGATATTTGGGTCAGAAAACTCGCTTCTTTGATGTCGTCGGGAGATTATCAGATTCTTGATATCCGAACATGAAGTGAAGAAAGAAAAACGAAAGCCTCGAGTGGTCAAGACGACAACCGCTTATGAGAAACAATGAGTATGATAAGCAGCATATATATATACATTGATGAGTCGCTACAAGACAAGTATCAAATTCGAACAGCGTATCTAATTGTGAGAGGTATCCCAAGAAAGAGTGTCATTAAAAGAGAGAGTTATAAATCCATCGCTATACTAGAGTAATCACGTCGCCCCGAGGCAAATTTATTCCACAATGATCCAGTCATCTTGAATGTCCCTCTCATCGACCCAAACTTCCTCCCATTCTTCGCACTCATCTTCGTCTGATCCGGTCTCCACAGACTCGGCGGCAGTCGACGTCGCTGTGGCTGACCCTGAACGGATTCCGAGCTGGACGCTTCGGAAGTAGTCGCAGGTTGAGTGGCTTGAGTGTCGGTGTTGCTGGCAGTCGCTGTGATGGCGCTTGACCATGCAGATTCCGTGCTGCTGGCAGCTGAAGTAATGGCGCTGGCCGAAGCGAATTGTGTGCTTGCAGGCGATGTGATTGCGCTCTCCGATGCCGAGTGCGTGACACTAGCTGAAGCAGTGGCAAATGAGGCGGTTTCAACGCCAGTCACATTCGCAGGCCACTCATGCAGCACGGGCGAGGTGAATGCACCTGTCGACTCAGCAGAGGCGGTCTGGGAGGCGGTCAACGTCGAATTGATCGTGTCAGGGATGACAAAGTCGCTGGTGGAAGCGTTGAGACCGGCCGTAATGGAGGGAGGAGCACTGGTCATCGAAGCAGTTCCGTAAGGAACGTAGGTAGTGGACGTAGCATTAACGATATCCCAATCAGTGACAGTTTCCGTGGCGATTCCGTTATCGGTCGGGTCCTCAGTGGTGGAAGCCGAGGCAGACGCAGATGCAGTGATAACAGGTGCAGAGGACTGGAATGTGGCGGATACGGTCGGGAAGATGGAGCCATCGCTAGCGATTTGAGACGAAGGTAAGGTACCGGATGAAGAAGAGGCCAATGCAGCAGTCGAGCTGGCAACGCTTGCACTCTCCTCATTGGCTGACTGGGTAGTGCTTGTCAACGAAGCCGTCACAGTAGCGGTTTCTCCTGCGCTCGTTGGTGTCGCAACGCTCGATGTTCCGTTCAACGGAAGTTCAGATGCGTAAGTAGTGGCAGGATCTGTAACGTAGGCGGATTCAGCACTGCTGGTGGCGGAAGCCGAGGCTGCAGATTCCGAAGCAGAGATCGAGGGGTAGAACGAAGAAACGGTTGCGGACCCGCTTTCCATTGAACTCGACGATGCTTCTGTGGGAATGGCTGCGGAAAAGGAGATGACTGAGGACGACGGTTGGCCGTTGATCGGATCAAAACCCTTGGTAGCCTCAACGAGCCACGAGTTGACCGTTGTCGATGCGACAGGAGACTGAGTAGGAGCAACGGTGACGATTACAGCGCCATTCGAGAGAGTCGTGGACAGTGTGACTGAAGCACTGTCAGACGCAATCTCGGTCGGGGCAGCGGTAGGGATGGCACTTTCCGTCACTGATGCCGTCATCCAGGGGTAAGCATGTTGTTGTCCATGTCCTGATGTCCATGCGGTGCTCTCAGCGGCAGAAGGCAAGATAGTCTCGCTTGCAAGAATACTTGAGGAAGCGCTGTAGGTAAAAGTGATGGCACTTCGTCCCGTCTCGCCACTAGCCGATGCATATCCGCTACCGTAGAAGTATGATGACGTAGTGGGCTGTCCGGTGGCGGTTATCGGACCAACGGTGGCGCTCGGGGTGTAGGTAAACGTGACGGCGCTCCTGCCTGTTTCTCCACTCGCAGAGATAAATCCAGGACCAGTTACGAATGAAGATTCAGGCGTCGATGTAGGTGCGGCAGTGATGTCCGAGTAGGAGGAAGAAATGACAGGTGTGACGATCGGCTGTGACTGCTGAGACGTTGTCTGCGAATCTTGCGTGCTAGCGGGTGAGGTCGGAGCGGCACTGCTTTCCACGGGAGAAGGGGTAGCAGTGATCCATGGGTAGACGTTTCCATTACACCAAATATCCTGATCGGGCCATACACACGGGCTGCAAGCGGTATCCACGAATCGACAGACAGTTCCACCGGGGCAAGACTGGATGCCGTCCGAGTCCGCCGAGTAGTAGTACGCTGTGGTTGTAGCGCATTCGAAAGCCGCATGCGAGGATGATGTGGTAACGAGTGTCCGGACAGTCGCGTCGAGTGCTTCCAAAGATGAGGAAGAACCGGGACCATATGTCGTGCGATTGTACGTGTGTGTGTTTCCATAGTAGTACTCTCCATTATCCTGCGCTGCAGAGGTAGAAACGGGTGCGGAGACCTGTTCGCCGATAGGGGTGAACGAAGGAACGTAATACTCAGTAGCACTGGCAGCTGTAGAAGGTTGCTCGTCGATAGCAGTCTCAGTTGGCAAGACGGTCGAGGTAGCGGTAGCGGCAACCCATGTGGGACTGGCTGTTGGTGTTCCATCTGCTCCGAGCTTCACGACATAGTCCCATGAACCGTCGGCTTCCTGCGTAGGCTCCATGACGAGATGGACAGTGACAGTGGGCATGCTGACAGCACCGTTCTGTCCTGCTGCGTAAGAAGCGGCCGCTTCTTTCGCTTGCTCGATAGGATCGACAATGGCCGACGCGGTGGGAGCCGCCGAGGATGAGGACGATGCCACGGAAGACGAAGGTGTGGCCTGGACCGAGTAGGCAGAGTAAGTGAACGTCTCGTATACCGATGCCGATGCGATAAGTGATTCGACGACGGCTGATGCCTCAGGGTCTGAGAGGCTCAAATCGGGCTGTTGTGTGTTCTTTCCTGACGAGGTAGTGATAGAGTCTGTAGATACTGGAACTGCTGACTCGCTTGCAGATGAAGCAGAGGAGGAGGGAGAAGAGCCATCCGCTCCTGTAGGTCGTTTGTAGACTTCTGCAGGGATGACTTCCCTCTTCTCCGTCACAATTATGGGCTCTGCAGGGATAACGAAGCGTTCAGCTGAGGGAGGTGGAGTTCGGAGTTTGAGAAAGTTTGCTGCGTGAGCTCGACGAGATCGAGCACGAGGGACGGCAACGGCTGTGACAGATGTCGTTGCGAGTGTGAGTTGGGCCACGCCCAAGAGGAGGGGTGAAATGTGCATGTTGCTAGTAATGACAGATGTGCGGCTGCTTGTCAATGTGAGGATGGCACCAGGCCGAGTTCTGCAGGAAAGGGTGTCAGCACAGTGAACGCGTTGAGGAAGGGAGATGATACCCACAAAGTGAGAGGTGACGCTGGGTACTCGAGCGAGTGATACACAGAGCTATGACAGGGCTACTGCGTTGTAAGTGAAGGTAAGGTGGAGTAAGATGGGAGCTCGAGAGACCAAGGTTGCGTCAAGCAACAATGTTCACGATAGAGAAGCAAGATGACCAGAGAAGCAGATCTCGGACGGGCGGGAAGGGGATCTCATAAGAACACAAGCACCACGGCATTTTGTACATTGACCAAGCGGCACAGGACGGATCTGAGAGAACAGTCCAGAGGCGAGGCGACCGCCCAGCGTCACCGGCAGCATAAGCTTTTTTCGATTCAAATGGCTGGTTGAAGCATCTTCTACTCATCAGCCACCCCTCGCTTAATGTGCGCTTGGCCTAATGTGCGCACGGGCTTTCAAAGGCACTAGTAACACTAGCTCGGTCTTGGCTGTTTGAATATATGATGTGTCTTTCTCGTTCCAATGTCAACACCGCCTGGCTTCGCTTACAACGGCCTCCTCGTCGCTCACCTTCATATTGCTAAGTTACTTATCTGCCAAATCATCACCATGTCTCGCAGACCGTCCTCTACTCTCAACGCCAACCTCGGAGCATACGATAACAAACTTGTACGTTGATCACTCGATAGTGATCCATCCCCCGGCCCGACCTGACTCCTTTCCATTTCCATTTTCAGGTCGCTTCCACGTTATCTCTTCCTCCACCGCCCTCTTCTGCTCATGAATCTCAGACGAGTCCCATCACCTCGGTCTTTCCTGCATTACATCATGTAGCCTCAACGACTTCAACCTTGCATGCTGCAGCAGGGTTACTCCATTCCGGCACACATCATCCGGGGTCATCCTCTGCAGCCGCTGCCGCGGTTTCCTCGTTAGCGACGCCTGTCAGCAGATCGCTGTCCCAATTAGCCGCTTCCCTTCCCTCCAGTGCTACGTCGGGCCCGGTACCATCAAGACCAAGCATTGGAAATAGTGTTGAAACAAACTCGCATCCGAGTCATCCCAGCTCGCCTTGGTCTGTACTCTCCCTTCACATCCTACCGATATTCAATGGAGTGCCGCTTCTAACTCCAATAGAGGATCTAAAGTATGTACCTCTGTACCCTTGGTTCGCCCATGGCATTAATTGTTGGCACCATTCCTACAACAGTCTACTTGCAGAATCACATATCCAGTCATGCCGTACGCGTTCGCCAAGGCGGTACCATCGCCTGCTCTCGTCGGACCTGCAAGAACTCATCTCCTCCGGTATGCTTACCCTTCGTGCTAAGCTGGAACCACTCGTCGCTTCCCGTATGGAGAATCCGGCGAAGCTTATATCGAGGATGGCAGAAGTGTGGGGATTCTTCTTTGCCTTGCTTCCGGTACGTTATTGGTGCATGATCCGTCCGCGAATATTTCTCTTACGGGATCGCGATAGACTATGCAAGGAGTTTTCCTCCCGATCTCTCTTCTGGACAATGCTACAACAGCTGCAACTGCTTCTATCACCTCCACAGCCACGACAAACGTCCGTCGGCTCCTCCTCTCCGGCTTCCTCCTACACATTCTCCTTCCAATCCTCCCGTTTCTTCTAGACGCACTTGATCCAACTCTATACTCGGCCGCCTGGAGACCGACCACTCCCCTACATGGCAACGAGTCGAACGATCCCGCACCGCCAGCTTCTCCATTCCGTCCGCGACCAATGCCCACGCCTGACCACCTCGCGCGGATCAAACACCTGGCCCTGATCCTCTCTACCCAAGCCCGCTCGTCAGATTTCTTCACCTTGTTCGAACAAGGTCGCGCACCGCCACCACTGGGGATGGAGGAGGACGAAACTTGGGCTGCTGCAGCAGAGCAGAGAGAGTTTGCCCAAAACGCCGCTCGGGATGCACAGGATCGTGCAGATTTGGAAGACTTGTTGGACGCCGTGGTAAGGCTGCGGTATGGCGTTCCTCCTCCTCGTCAGTATCCTGCTTCGGTTGATGCGCGGCGAGTTCGTCCGGGAGATAGCGGCCTAGCCACTCCCGTATCGGATCAGTCGTTGGATTCCATGTCCGAAACACGCTACCCTCAACGACAACCCTCTCCCCAATTTCAAGGTGATCCATTGGTGGAGGGACTCGCAGCCAATGATATGATGCGTTCGAGCACGGAGCCCGCTTCGTACGGAACGGACGACGGGGCTGGGAACGAGTCGGAGGATGAAGAAGATTTCGCACCGACGAGGCGTCCATCGGATGTTATACCGCGAAACAACGGGTTTGGACAAGCTGATATGTGGGGAGTGCGTCGTACAGGAGCAAGTGATGGTACGCGGGGTGCAGAAGAGGTAGATGATGGGTACCCTACGATAAGACCAGGCAGATAAGCACTATTTGGAAATGGTCATCTGTACGTAACGTCGGGAACTGGGTGCCACAACATATATTTGTGCGATTCTTCTCTGTATGCATTGAGATGAACGCAGATACGGACGCTCAGCGATAAACATCCGTTGCAGCTGGCTTTTACTTTGACTAGTCGGCCCCTTGTCCCTTCACAGTATACTTATCTCCGGTTATCATTTTCAAGCACTTATCTTGTTTTTTCGTTGTTCGTTCTGGGCGGTTTGACATCGCATATCTCCCGGAACACAACACAGCATCGAGTAAGGTGAGTCAAGCAGCCGTAATAGTGATGTTGAATAGCTTGTTGAATGAACAAGCTATTGAACGTAGCTGCGTTGGAATATCGTGAGCCAAAGCGATAGGAGGCGCAATCGAGTTTCGAGCGTGTGTAGCGAAGTTCAATAAGGAGACTTGGTTGAAGCTGATGAAATTGATGAAAACAACTCACATTCGCATCGCCGGACACTTGCGTAACCCAGCTGACCTCGCCTCAGTCGAGTTGACTATATAGGAACGACTTTCAAAGCTTACCAAGTCAGCTTCATCAGCATCATGTCGCGAAAACACGGCGGCCTTTCGCGAAAGGATGCGCTGAAAGGTCGCAAAGGCACAAAGAACAAACAGAAGTCGCACGACATAGGACAAGGATATGACAGAGATCCTGTCGCTCTGTTTGTTGGCGATGACGGTAATGTTAAAGTATGAGCGCTTTCCTACACTGATCTACTCCTTTCGTGCTACTGAGTACTGACATCACCGTCCGTAGAATGCGCAATTCGTTTCTCAGGATTTCATTCGTGAGGTAGATAGGAGTGCTATTGACCCGTATGTAGGTAATTCACGTTTCAACTAAGCTCAGACCGTCTCGGATCTGTTGCTGAACTATCGCCTTCATACGCAGGCTCCCCATCAATACGAAAGAATCCGAGTCGAAGTGAACTTTGATGAGCAGACTGGAGAATGTAAGACTGCTGTTCCCTTTATGGCATCGATTACGAGAGCTGACGTGAGACGTACTTGCTGCATATTCAGACACAACTCAGCCGTACGGAACCAATGCGAAGAAGGCTCCGTATCCTCCATCGCCATTCAAGTCGCCAGCCAAAGGTACAGTCACCCCTCGCAAACGCCAACTGTCCAGCAAGAATGGTTTGCTTGCACAAGATGCTTCTCCTATGCGCCTGATCAAGGATCAAGGCCGCAAGGTTGTTGCTGCTAAACAACTCCGTTTGTCCAGTCCTATGGATTTTCCGAACGATGAACGACAATCGCCTCCTCTCGCGAACAATACCTCGGTCGCGCAAGACTTCTGCTTGACAGCCGCCTCCTCGTCTGCCCCCGCAACACCTCAACCGTCCATCGCAGGACCCTCTTGCACATGCGGTCAACCTAGCTCTGATGATTCCGTACGTCGACCGGATGATCAATCAGAAGCTGTTGGAGTTGCCTACAAGCGCAAGGTGATTTCGTTCGCCAAACATTTGCGGTTGTCCTCGCCTCCTCCGAACGAAATCACGCCAGCCCAAGCCCCATCCGTCTCATCCGCCATGCTTGATCATGATTATCTTTCCACGAATGTCGAGAGACCCTTACAGGAACAACAGCTACTCGGTCATCATGTTTCTGCGTTGCAAGACGTCGATTTTGCCGATCCTCTTGACAGGGAATCGCAACTTGCTCAACGCTACGTGACCCTGTCTAGTCAGCACGCGAGCTCTTCCTTTGCCGAGACCGTCACAGTAGGCGCATCTCGTTCATCCGTCGCGACAATCCAAGTCGACAGTACTCACGTACCCAAGTCATCTGTCACTCGACTCTCACGGGAGAATCAGGCTCTGAGTGTCGAACATTCCGCCTCGCGCGACGATGCCGGATCGGACAACCGTGCGGAATGGCTGTGCGACGAACTCGATGCGATTGTCGGTATTGCTCATTCTACGGTACAAGATGTTGATCACTCGGTCATCACTGGAAGCTGGCATGGAGACACAGACGACGGAAGCTTGTCGACGGACCACTTCATCTCGCGCACACCCATCGAAACAAGCTTGTACTCGCCTGTCCATTCTACAGCTGCCGCGCCCTTGGCACCCGATTCTGGTGTCATAGCTGTCCACTCAGCAACTGTCCGTTCATCTGCTGAAACACTCAACGCTGATGTCTTTGGCGGAAGCCATCTAGTCGATCATCGTCATTCTTCCTCACGAGATGGTTCTCGAGCGAACATCGTCAGAGAGTGGATCGACGATGACGCTGCTCTTCTCACCGACAACTTGGATTCGTCCTCTCCTGTATTCAAAATTGGGAAGTGGATTCATCATGAAGACGATACGACTTCATCTACCGAAAACAGTCACTTCTCTCCTCCTCTCGTCGAGGTTGAGGAAAGTCTTGACCATCAAGACGACACGACTCTTATTCCTAAAGATCTTCCGCACTCGTCTCCTGATATCGAAGAAGGCTCGCAAACACAGTCTCTCTCGTCGCCTCTGGAAAACATCGTCCCAACAGTCACACCAGGATTTTCCACAGGCGCTAAAACCGATAAGGTCGCTCTGGCAGACGATCTTGTACTGGACCTTTTGAAAGCTCTGATTCAGGTCGTCAAGGAACAGTTTCCAGAACAGTTTACATGTCCAGCCTAGATTTCCCTTTTCCGGACAACAGTATCCGGTCTCGCGCTTCAGTCAGCTTCAACAGGAAAGCTAAGCCTGTCGGACAACGGAAAAGAATATGCAACACGGTGTGGTGGTTAATCCCTCATTCTTCTCTTCAGACCTGTCAATTACGATACATAATGTCATCTCTCTCGGCATCAAAGCGCACCTCTTCGACTGACAGCAACATAGTTGACCTATTTCTAGCCCTGGACTATGTTGACTTCTGTCCGTTCGTAACTCCAGCATGGCGGACAGTTCATGAACCGCTCGAATTTGAATTCGGGTGACTAGCGCTTACGACAATGATAATATTTTTATCTAAAAAATGCGACCTTTTGCAGGTATCTCCCTCTTTCCGGGAGCCTTATTCCTGACATGGCATGCGACGGAAAACATAGCATCGCTGTACCCTGAGAGTATCGTAGACATGTTTATGACATTGATCCAGTCGACAGTATGACTTCCGTTGTTTTTTGCTCTTGATGTCCGTTTCCTACGTCCAAGGACAGGCCGTGATACAAAGAAGGCACTCGGCTACATGAGGCAGCGGGCATTTACTTTCTTTCCGACTATTGGGCGCAGATGTGACGTGGTCGATAGATGCATGTGTAGTGACTGGAAGCATGGGCCACTGCGTAGATGTGGTCAAGGAAGAAATGACTCTGCACAGACTGGCAATTCTTTTCATATGATATTCACATGTTTGGCTAGATTTCTACATTTGTTCATTTGGAAACATTCACACAAGACAATTCTTTCTTCTTCGCATTATAATCGTGTTCAAACATCACTCAAAACCCCGAAACCAAGAAGCTCTTACCGAGACACTCGTCTAATGCTTGTTATGATGAAGCTTGGACTTGATCTAAACAGAGTAACGGGAATTAGCTCTCCTCACAGCGGCGCACATCGTCGATTACTCACCTTCTCAAGGAAACCTCGCTTGCTTGCACCCGACTCGGTGCTACCCGTTCGCTGATGCGCCGAAGGCGTGTAGTCTGCTCCCGAGGTGGCGGTAGTAGGGGAAGATGCAGTAGCGACCGGTCGACCCTGCCCAGGCGTGGCTGAGCTCTCCGTTTTGGGAGCCTGCTTGGCGGCGACCGAGCTAGCTGGCTTGTCCAACGTACCATGACCGACACTTGCGAATTCCTCCTTGACGGTGTGATGCGGTTCCGAGTTGGCCGTGGTCATATCCTTGCCCTGACCGACCACAGAACTAGCGGTGGCGGCGGAGGGAGAAGTGTGCTGCGCAGCCGAAGAGGCGAGGCCAGACGAAGCGTGTCCTGAGGATGCAAGGCCAGAAGAGGCAACACCGGCAGACGCAAGACCACCTACAGCTCCAGTTTCAGAGCCAGGTGCCCGAGTAGCGGTGTTGGTACTGGTCGAGTGAGAGGTAGGCGCTGACTCTTCGACCGCGGCAGGAGTCTTGGGAAGTTCTGTAAGTCCACGTCGAGATAATCAGTACAGCTGTAATGTATAGTTTGAAAACGACATACCCTTTTCAGCGACACTGGTCAAGTTTGATCCGGTTGCGGATGTATCCTTCAAAGTGGACGTGGTGTCATGCTCATGATGGGTGTTGCCCAACTTGCCATGCATAATCGCGGTAGTCGAAGCATGCGAATCAGTTCGATCAGGCCTGGGTGCCTGGAATCTCGCCGCATCCAAAGGTGAGGCAGAAGCCGAAGGAGTAGTAGCATAAGTACCGTGCGTTTGTTCAGATTCAAGAGTCGATCCGGGAGTGTTTACACCTGAATCATCGACCGAGGCCAAGCCGGTGTTTTCCTTGGGGTGAGCGACGGCGATAGGTTCCGCAGGCAACGCAGCAGGGATGTTTCCGGGCAAGACTGGCTCGTGTGTGGATCGATCCGTGTGGACGTGCGAGCCGACGAGCGGAGTCGCGCCGACGATAGCGCCCAGGGGAGGAGCGAGATCGTACATTGGTCCCGAACCATGGCTAGTGTGGGTGGTCGAGGTGGTCGTGGTAGTAGGTTGAGCAGCACCGATCGATGACGAAACACCCAAAGGAGCGCCGGAAGAGGTAGGTCGGACTTGACGATTATCGTACGAAGTGGACTCGGACTGACGGGCGCCAGACGAGGCGGATTCAAGCTGACGAGTGGCCGAGGTGGGGGCCTCGGACTGACGGTCACCGTACGAAACAGACTGATCGGCTCCACGTGCGCCAGACGAACCCAACTCGCCGTGCTGTCGACCACCACTGGATGCTAAAACCTCAACCCTCTTTTCCGGTGCAGTTACACCGGACCTCGAATCATGCTCCTCTTCCACATCTCGGAGCGTATCCTTGACACCAGACGAGGTACTGGAAATGCCTTGACTGCCGCCGGAAAGCCCACCGAGCTCGTATTGTCCGCTTAATGCCGCTTTCTTGGACTGAGCGGGATGAGCAGCGTCAGCCAAGTAAGACGGAGTCGCTGTCGAGTCACTCGACCCGAGGTCAGCGACGGGACCCGAAGGCGCATAACCCTCGTGTTTTCGTTCACCGCTCGTAGAAGAAGCGATAACCGTGGCCGAGGGGCCGGTAGTCGAGTCTGTGGCAGAGCGGGTGGAGGAAGAATGCTTGTTCGCTCCATCCTTGATGATCTCTGTCACTGATCGGTGGTGCTCGGTGTTTTGGCCTTCTCCATGGTGGTGGTGGTGATGCGAGGGTGACGAGGAAGTGGCACCGCCGAGCGCCATGGCAGGTCCCGAAGGCGCGTAACCCTCGTGAGTCTGACCTTGACCGGAAGTCACCTTGGATGAATCAGCAACACCAGCAACATCCCTCCGCTCAGTCCTGCCCTCGCCCGTCGCCTCACGCTCTTCGGGTAAGACAGCGACTCGTGTCGCGAATTTACTTCCCGGCAACGCACCGACACCGGCACTATGTTCACCCGGGTGAGCGCCGGTGGTTTCTTCACTCGGGAGGGAAACGTTTCGTGTGTCGGTCTCGATGTCCTTGGCAGCGTGAGTGGAAGGGTTTGTAGAATGTCCTCCGAAATCTGGACGAGTAGTGGGTTCAATCAGTCGCATGCGCTGTTTGAGAAGGAAAGAAAACCTACCAGCAACAGACGTGACCACTCGTTCTCCCAATCCCTCCAACGTTTCTCTCCACCCAGCAGCACCACCCTGCGGCACCTCACGCGTACCGGTTGTCGTATTCGCGCTGTTGGAAGCAGGCGTAACGGTTTGTCGAACGGCATTGTACGCTTCTTCCGCCTTGCTCTGCGACGCTCCCAGTAACTCGGCAGCCATGTTCTTTGCGTGGTCCGCGACGGAGTCTATAACCAGACCGGCGGGGCAAAAAGTGAGTACGAGAGAACGCGATTTAGCGAAAAGGTTAAACGGTGGACGTACCGCCTTGTTGAACGTTAGTAGTAGGAGCATGGGACGTCGTCGTCACGCTCTTTACACCCGCATCACGCTCCTCAGCGGCGTTGGTAGTAGAAGTACCCACGATCCCTCCCAACCCGGGCAAATGCAGATTGCCCAACGCCTCTCTCGCCTGCTCCACCAAACTCTCGACACCGCCGACGACACCGCCGACAGCACCGGCCGTGGTATCTCTTACCGCCGCACCGGCATTCACCGCTCCTTGCCCTACAGCAGTGCCAGCGTTTACTGCACCACCGACTACTGCCGAACCGGCATTCACGGCTCCTTGACCGACTGCGGTGCCCGCGTTTACAGCGCCAGTGGCTACTTGTGCGCCCAAATCGGCGGCTGTTTGACCGGCGACGACGACTCCACCGACGACTTGGGAGCCAACGTTGACGGCTCCTTGGCCTACTTGGGAGCCAACGTTGACGGCTGACTGGCCTACTTGAGATCCAACATTAACAGCTCCCTGACCGAGCGCCGAGCCAGCGTTGATAGAACCGCCCACGATCGTATGTCCGACGTTCGCTGCGGTTTCCTTCACTTGTCCTGAAGACGGAAGTGTGGGTGCGGCGGCTGCAGAGGCAGGTTGATGGTGGTACGATAACTTGTCGACGATCGATTCCGGTAACAAACCGAACGCTGTTCGACCGACTTCGTGTAGGGCGGTAGTGACGTCCTGGGAGAGGGTAGACTCGGTGTGTGGGAGTGCAGCGGAACCCTGTGTCTTCAACACGGCTAAGGGAGGGAGGGCAGGATTAGTAAGCAGGTTAGAGGGGAGGGACGGAAGGGAAGGAAGCGAGGAAACGTACCGCCCCAACCGCCAGGTAACTCCTGCCCCGGGGTCATCCCACCAGGCGTCATCCCACCCGGCATCGTCGCCGTTGTCGTCGCACGTTGCTGGACATCCAAGTACCCAGGCGTATGTTCCGGGTTGAACGGGTTATGCGAGGGTAATTCCGTACCACCGGTGGCTGTCGTTTGGCTGGTAGGGCCTCCTGTGCTGGCGGAGGTGGAAGCGAGAAGATCTTTGAGCGTCTTTTCGGATTGGTCGTGTCCCGGAACGACGGTAGTGATGGGAACAGCGACAAGCGTCTCCTCCGCCGCGGGAGCACCGGTAGCGGGAAGGACGGGAGCAGTAGCAGGTTCGGTGAACCCGCTCGTTTGAGCGGACGCGGAGATGGGGAACGCGTGTGGGATGCCGGAAGAGGTCGAGTGGAGACCGTGCGAGGGTGCGTCGGTGACTGCGTAGAGTGCTGGTTCGTGTGCTGTCGATTGAGAGGGGAGAGTTTCGACGACGACCGGGATTTCGGCGACTGCGACTGCCGGTTGAGTGGGTTGGGTCGGTTCGGCGTGACGGGTTGGAACGACTGGTTGTTGTTCCCTTGCGAGTTGTTCGTCTACTGTCATTTCCTTTCCTTGTGTTTGTGACTGTCCCTGTTGACCAGCCTGAGCAAGCTTTGCGGCCAACTGTGCTGCTGCCTGTTCCCGTCCACTCAAGTTCTTCAATGGAGACGTCTGTGCGGCGTGACCATCTTCAGCTGCTGCTAGTGCGCTAGTACTGCTGCTGTTGAGAGCTGCCAGAGTGGACTGAGACCATTCGTCTGCTGGTGTACTGATTGGATTGGAGGAAGAAGACTGCATCTTTGTTTAGTATGAACAAGGAAGGAAACGAAAGGGGAAAGGAAAGGAAAGGATAGGGGTAATGATAAGCGGGCTTAAGTACCACTCCATCCTGTACTACTGCGGGTAATGGGATGACGTCAAGAACAGGTTTAGGTGCCTCCACCTCAACTTCCCAGATCCATTCCTGGTTAGCGCGTAATAACGATAAGCACATGAAAGAGGCGCGTAATGGCTGGCTGGTGCATCAGGACGCGATCAGCTTCTCCCTTGATCTGGCTATCATCTACTTGTCACCGCTCTTTTATTCCTACTTCCCATCACCCTTCTTCCAGTATACCCTCCAACCTTCTCGGTCACCATGTTGCTCACAGAGTTGATATTGAGCAAGGATACGGCGTTGTCGCAGGTGTGGATTGCCGCGCATTATGAGAGGAAGTTGAGTAAACAGCAGGCGTTGAGGATTAGTGTGAGGGATTCAGTGAGTGAGTACCAGCGAGGGAGGGAGCGACAGTCTGACGACGAGTGAGGACGTCTGACGAGCGGAGCGAGGAAAGCGGACAAACGAGGAGGAGGGCGGAGCGAGACACGAGGCCGCAGGCCGAGAAGGCGCCGCAGGCTACGAGGAGGGAGGGTAGCGAAGCGACCGACCGACTGCCTTACGAGCGCGGCGTAGGCCGCGCGAGACTCAATGACTCCTGTCTTCCGAGCGAAGCGAGATGGCGCCGCAGGCTACGACGAGCGAGGGAGGGAGGAACGACCGACCGACCGACCGCCTTCCGAGGGCGGCGTATGCCGCCCGAGACTCTTGCTTTTGGCTTCGCCGAGGCCGCCGCCGTGCGGCCGAGAATTAGTTTCTTCTGTCTTTCGGGCGCGGCGTAGGCCGCGCAAACACCAGTGCCTCCTATCTTCGAGCGCGGCGTAGGCCGCGCGAGCATCAGTGCCTCCTATCCGTGCCTCCTATCCGTGCCTCCTATCCGTGCCTCCTATCCGTGCCTCCTATCCGTGCCCTCCTATCCGTGCCTCCTATCGGTGTCTCCTATCGGTGTCTCCTATCTTCCGGCAACAGTGCCTCCTATCAACACCTCCTCTCGGTACCTCCTATCCTCCCGGCGTGGCGAGAACGCGCGGCAGGCTACGCGTTTCAAAGCAATCTCTCAAGGCCGTCGTATGACGGTCGAGCATGACTGCTTTTGCGTCCTACGACCGCCATACTATGGTCGAGCGTGCTCACCGTCTTTCTTCTGTCTCCTCTGCGACACATGCATT
>Ga0139313_100010_pt2 | contig 15971 bp, 6 predicted proteins | sample In1P11_FD_99375 | JGI IMG/M metagenome (GOLD analysis project Ga0139313, IMG submission 99375) | reverse complement strand
GTGGAGGAAAGCCGCGACGAATCGGGTGGCAGAATCAGGTGCAACTTCAGTATCGGCGTCGATCTGCAGGAGGAACTCGTAGAAGGTGGGGTTGACTCCGATGATGTTGCGAATGTGGTGGTGCATCTCAAGCTCCAACGGACTCATGGGCAGGTTGTAGTGAACGCGGTTCAAGAATCGCATGAGAACAATCTGAGAATCACGCTTTCCACGGTTACCGGGCTTGGAGACTTCAGATGGCTTTCCGACCTTGACAATGACCAAGAAGGGAACAATGTGACCTTGCACCTCGTACAGACCGGAGTAACACTTGCCCATGTTGTGCTGACGCTGACCTTCACCCAAACTTTCGAAACTCAGTGGGTCTGGATCAGTGGCCTCGGGAACACCAAGAATGTCGAGCACGATACGCGGGGTAGGCTTGTCGTTACCTTGACCGATAATCATACCGTCACAGACGATGACGAGGAGCTTGCGCTTGTCATCGTACTTCATCCGGGCTGCGGAATCGATAGCGCGGCGAAGGGACTCTTCGTCTTCGGTATACGCAGGGACAGTGGCGATGATGAACTTGTCGAGGTTTTCCGGATCGGTCTTGCGGCTGAACTGAAGAGTAGCAAGGAACTTGAACAGGACGATGGCAGCCAGCATAATAGAGATAGAAAGCAGGAAGTAGGTAGCGAATTGACACCTTGCCGAGTTTCTAGTGTCGAGATCACCGACGTAGAAAAGGTTGTTCAGACAGGTCATCATATTCGCCTTGGTCTGGGCATTCAGAGGAAGATTGTCCCAATACTTGCTGATATCTTTACCGGACTGGACTCGGAAAATATCCACAACAGAATCGGCAAGGAAGTTGGTGTCGATTTGGGCGTCACCTTGGTCTTGGCCAGGGGGGAACTTGAGCTGACGACCACCAGGGAGATAGTCTGTGAGATCGTATACTTTGCCGTTCATGTAAGCGATGGCGTTGTTCTTGGAAGCAAGCGTCTTGAGATACTGAGGACTGTAACCAATGCGACCCTTGAGGTAGTTTGCCTTGAGGAACATTTGCTGCTCATACCACCAATCGGGACGAGAATCATTGGTGAAGTAGCGGAAGTCGTGGTATTGAGCGTTGACGTCGGTAGCACTGATCATGTTGTTGACAAGAGAGTCAGTGTAGTTGGAGGTCTTGTAGTTCAGCTGCACCGCGGGGTCAACTCCCTTGCCGTCCTTGCCCAAGCACAAAGCGGAGACTTGTACAGGGAACAGGTTGGTAGCGTCCTTTCCAGCATACTTTTCCAGGTTCTTCTGCGGGACAATGCTAGGGTAGTGATGTGGTATGAATTGACCAAGGTCGTAGACGACACCTCGGATGCCCACATAGGCCTTCCTGTTCTCTTTGCCGTCGAAGGAGGACAGTTCAGCGGTAGAGTAGACGTGCTGGGTAGGACAGATGACTCGAGGGAAACCAATCATAAGGAAAATGACAAAGGCGCAACTCCACCAAATGATCATGTTAATAGCAAGCTTTTCACGCCATGCCATTCGGACGTCCTTACGGGGTATCCGGCCAATGACTCTGATGGCCCAGTCGGGGATGAGCCAGGTCATGAGGTACACGATGAAGACCCATCGCTTTCGGCTGCCAGAGACTGGAACTGTTTCGACTTCTTCGAGCTTGGCGTCTTCTGCCTTTTCGTCAAGGGCCTTTGGCTGCTCCAAGCCATGGAACATGTCCCCGTTGGTAATACCCGAGGGGGCTTCTGAGCGCGCATCAATGTCCCGGGCGCCGAAGTAGTTGCCACCCTTGTCATCGTAGTATCCAGGTGACGGGGAAAGCAGACCAGCTCGAACGTCGCCGAAAGATCGACCAGCATCTGGGGTGTGCAAGTTGTCGTTCGAGTCGACCGCGCCACGAGCGTAGGGAGTAACCTCGGAGATGTTGGCAATCTCGAGCCAGCACTTCTCGCTCAAGAAGACTCCAGTGGCACCGACACGAGCTTCGTTCTCACGCCAGGGCTTTTGATCAAGGACCATTTCAGCCTTCTCCTTGTCGCTTCCTACAATGGCCAGATCTGTCTGAGCAAGGCCGAGGAACTCGGCAAATGGCATGAAGATGCTGTAGTCAGCAACGCGTAGACGTTGGCTGATTTCAGCAATGCCGAGGGCCTGCACCTGTTGACGTACACACTTGCTGTCGAACTGGTTTGCAATTCGGCGGTCGTTGGGCTTCAAACAGAAGACAAAGTAGGGGTTGGCCTTGCGTAGCGTCGATTCAATGGTCCTGAGCGAACTGATGAATTGGCCGGCAGCACCTGTCTGCTTGGAAGAATCGCCAGACTTCTTGGTGGCCGAGGCAACGCTTTCCGTGTCGCTCATGGCATCTTCATCGAAGACATTGAGCTGGCGTCCGAAACGTCCGGTCTTGTCGGCCTTGCGCCTGGCCATGCTGGGCTGACGGGTGGGCTTGGAGCTGACAGTGGCTTGGACAATGGTAGTCTTTTCCTTGGGATGAGACATCTTCTGCAGGGCCTCCTGGCCGAAAAGCTGCTGGATAAAAGGAGCCTGGGCAGACTTGAGCAGATGCATCATGTCACCTGAAATGAGTTCAGCATTCTCCTCCAACAGACCCTCGACGCTGTAATCCACATCACCGGTGAAATGGCGAATGGTGAAGGCTGGCGAGGTGTTGGGTGTAGGGAAGTTGCTTCCTGGCTGAACGACTGTCAGACTGCCTGGGATGATGGCCTGGTTCTTGCCGTCGAAACGCTTGCGAATTGCCTCGAGGAATTGCATGTCGGTCTTGCCACGACGCATTTGGTCATCCAGGATGCTGAGGAGACCATTGCCTGGCTTCATCAAACCAGTCTTTACGGCTGTGTTGTCATAGAAAGCCATTGGAGGCAGGGAAATCTCTTCAGCCTCGAGTTCTTGAATCTGGCGTTGGAAGAAGCTCTCTTGGCAGAAGGAAATGAGAGACTCATTGGCGGTGTTGTTAAGCAGCTGGTCCAGAGCCGAGCCGGTTGAGGCAAAGTTGGCAAAACCGGGGAAATCGACAAGCGACACGGTGTTGGAAATGTCGTCGACAGGCACGGAGATTCTCGAGTTCATTTGCTCCATAACCCATGTGACAAGAAGCGAGTAGAGAGAGCGGGCGAGCTCATCTGCATTGGCTCGGGCACCCTTGGGATCCAGCATGACGGTAACACGCTCGCGATAGAGTGTCTTGGACTTGTATCGCAGACTTTGCTCGAGGCTGGGAATAGCAACACCGAGGAATTGCGCAATGGGAGCAAGAGCGTCCTTATTCTTGACAACCGTGATGGATTCGCCACCCTCGTGCGAGTAACCACCGCTCTCATCGGGTGCTGGCGTTGTGCTCTGGCCCATTTCAAACTCAAGCTGACCGATGTGCAGGATCGTGGCCATGATCTCGCAGATACCAGCGATGCTCTCCTTGCCGAATTCCAATCGGCGCAGGGCAGACTTGAAATCGGCAAAGCCTTTGGCATCGTCGATGCCAACCTTGAGCTGCGTGGGATGGCCGAGGTATCGCCATCTCTTGTTGGCACCGAGAGAGGCGCGGTTGCCTCCGGCATCGCCACCTACAGTATCGAGAAAAAGGTGCTTTTTCTCATTGGGACTGGTGCCGGCGAGGAGGTAGTAGAGGACATGGTAGGTACGCTCTCCTGTTGGCACCGAGGCGATACGGCTGCGTTCGAGGCGGTGGGCGAGGAACTGGGCACCAAGGAGGGTGGCGTGGCTGGCAGTTGCAGTATTATACTGGAGCTCTAATAAGAGACCAGATTTGGAGACTTGTGGCGTAGTGAGGGACTTTGTGGTGGTAAAGGCATCGAAGACGAAGTTTGCATGTTCAATCTTTTTGGACAGGGGCGTGGCCGAGTACGAGAGGAAAGCTCTCAGCATGTGGCCACGAATGGTTGTTTTTCCGGCACCAGATTCACCGCTGACGAAGGTTAGAAGCAGAACAAATGGGGATTACAGGGGACAATAACGTACAGGAAAACAACGGCCTGGTCCTCAGAACGCTGCCCGAGGCGCGTGTAGGCCCTCTGGGCGAGGTCCTCGGCGGCCTGCTGGGCACTTCCCTCCTTGCCGCCATCGACACCGAGACTCGAGTCTGTGCAGGTATTGATGGCGACAATGCCTTGGGAGGAAAGGCAGGCGATGGGCAGATGTGCGTGGTAGCGGCTGGCAAGGGCTGATGTCAAGCCCGTGTCGTTCTGCTGGTGCTGGGGCAACGAGGGCAGCGAGGGATTCTGCAGCGGATTGGAAGCCATGATGGGCAGACGCGTCCCCGTGGGAGCGTTGGTAGCGACTGTAGGTGTCAGGCAGGGGCGGCCGCAGGATTAGAGGGCAGGCGCGGTTTGGTTTGGGTAGAGTTGGATGCTGGGTGCGGAGAGCCTTGGACGCCGGCCGTGTCGGTAGGGCTGGCTGGCTGGGAGCAGGGGGAGCCGGACAGAGCAGCCCCAAAAAAGTAAAATATCAAGGCCGCACAACCGGAGGGATGGCGAGCAGGCCTACGAAGGGGAATTACAAGCAGCGAACGTGGAGAAGAGGGTACAAACGAAGGTAGAAGATGTCCAGAGCCGTTGACGGATTGCTAGCAAAGGGGTCTCTGTTCTGAAGGCTGGCCGTCTGCAGCGAGGGTGCATGGGCCGTCGCATGCCTAATGCCTGTCAGCTAGCACGCTTTGCCCGCCGCCCGCACACGCCAGCGTGCGCCCAGCGTTGGCCAGGAGACCCGGCGATCACGAAAAGGGGGCGCAAAAATAGAAAATAATACCCCAAAGCGGGCTATTGGAAGACGGGTCCGCTTCCACGGCTCCACCCGTCTGCTTCGAGACGTATCGATGCGGCCAAGACGAGCAGCCTTGCCTTGCGGTGCGGAGCATTTCCCGTTCGATGGCAGCCGCTGCGAACTAGAGTATTGATGCCGTTGGAATGCTTGCTGGGTGACGCCATGCTGTGAGGCAAGATGCCGTCAGCGGAACAGCATGCAGGGTGGTGCTCCGGCGCGGTTGAGTTTGTTGACACTGCGCACCGGACGGCGAAGAAGCAGGGCAGCAAGAACAAAATAAACAAGCAAGCAGCAGGTGCCCGCGTTTGCCATGGCGGGAACCACGACGACTGTCCATGCCGTTATGGTTGGGTGCAGGGCGGGTGCATGTTGCAATGCATTAGCTGGCGAGAGCATTATCGATTGCGCGGCCGTCACGTGCCGACGTTGCACTAAAGCCCGTGAACGCCCGCCACTCCGCCGTCGACGAAATAGTATTTGTGGGCGACAGCCCTGGAACTGCATACATACTCACGTACTGGCTGCACACGACGGAATTGCTTCGGTGCCATTCCCAGAGGGTGAAACACGCGTGAGCATGGCAGGCTAGGACCATGGCTACTCTATTATGTACCACTTGTGTACAAGTTAGTATGGGTCTGCGAGCAGGAGATGAAGGGGAGCCCGTGTGGATATTGGAAGGCCTGCCTGTGCTGCCTGCCCCCTGCGCTCAACATGAGCCTTCATCAGGATCATGGCGGCAGCGATCCGATCCCATGGGCCGTGTCTTATCGATACGTCGTCGCGGCACCAGGTGAGCTGAGAAGCAAAAAAAAATATTGCCATGTTTTTCTCTCCATGCCGGGATGCCCGCATCATGGCCACACCGGATCATCAGCGTTGCAACCCATTATCCCATCGGCTAAAAATAGGGGGCTCGTCCATCACGCTCTCTCGCCAGCGCCACCCCGTATCCCAGGTCGGCATGGTGTTGATGCATTGATGCTGGTGCTGGTGCTGGCGCCGGTGGGTGCTGGTGCTTCGCCTCCCCCGTACCAAACACCGGAAAGCTACTAATCCCCCCTAGGCACTCCGCACCATGCCCCATTGGGACTGGCCGCGAATCCTCGAATCGTCGCCGCCCTCAGCCAACAAACATCGTCGGCCTGCTCTGCTGCTCTCTGTCTGCGTCCGACGAGTCCCTCTCGTTGAGTGTGTCTCTGCATCTTTGTCTTCTTCTTTCCATACTATCGTTTAATCAATTCGCTCGCTATAGTCCTGCTTGTTGCTGCGCTCAGCAACAGGTTGTAATCGCCATCCCTCCCTCCCCCTTGCGTCCCTGACACTGGCCAACGCCCACGTTCTCGACACGCCCTTACGTCTGGCAGACCCTCGTTATAGCATCGACGGCCACGCTTCTGCACAAGGGGCGACTCGCCTCAGCCCTCCATCATGAGCTTCGTCAACAACTCCCGCATGTCGGTCTACTCGACCGCGTCCGCCGCGCCTCATGGCGGAGCCCAGCCCTCGCAGACGTCCACGACCACGCTGCTCAACACGCTCAACTCGGCCTTCAAGAATGGCCGTTCATATAACCTCGAGGCCAGCACCAGCCTCGTGGTAAACACGTGGGTGAATGCCAAGAGCATCATCGACAACCGCATCGGCGGCACCGTCGACCTCGAGCTGGGCCGCAAAGCGTGGGAACATGCTCGTAGGAGAGCTGAAGACGGATGCATAGTTTTGGCGTAAGCATTGCTTCTCTCTACCGTTTCCCATCCAACACCATCGACTAACATTATCTTTCCAGCTCGCTGCACGAATCCAGCCCCTCGCTCCTCTCCCCCTTCGTCTCCAGCTTGCCGCTCTCACTTCCATCCAACTTCTACATTGCCCTTGAGGCCCTCAAGGCCTTCACCCACTGTGTGACGCCACAAAATCCCTCCACACCCCGCTACTCGGCATTGGCCTCCATCTTCACCATCAATCTCGTTGGTACCGTCGTTGGTGCTGAAATTAAGCTTTCGACCTCTGGCCTCGATGTCCAGCAAGGCCTACTGCAAATCCCCTCGCAGGCTGGCTACCGTGCCTTCGACGTGTTCTACTACCTTAACTCTAGCTCCGCATCCAAACAGGAGAGGGAATACCTCGACATCCAGTCGCTCGACAAATACGCCCTTCTCCGCCGTTCCGGTACCTACGAGCCCCCGTCCTACCTCCCCGACGCCGACGATGCCGCAGCTGCCGAGGACTTCCGCGCAAACCTCAAGGCCATCGGTATCAAGGGCCAGAAGCTGACCAGCCTCATTAGCTGCCTGACTGGGTTGTTGAAGTTGGGCAACACGCTGGATTACTTCATGGACGAGGAGGCGCTTGCATCCGTGTGTGAGGATGTCGAGACCCTCATGGACCTGCCCGAGGGCACTTTCCGCCAGAAGCTTGCCTCTAACGAGCGCGAAGTCGTCATCGGTGGCATCTACGAGGCTATTGTTGATTTCGTCATTGCGCACGCCAACGCCTCCATCAAGGACGAACTTCAGCGTGCCAAGAGTGGATATGCCATGGACGGCAGCGATGGCAGCGGTGTTTTGACCCCTGCTGAGTCCGAGGATGGAGATATCGTCAACATCACCGTTGTTGATATCCCCAGCCGTGCGCTCGGCAAGGCCGTTGCACTTCGAACCGTGTTCGATGACAGCGAGGGCATTAATGCTGAGATGCGTGAAGATGGTGTGCCTGTACCTCCGGTCACCAACTCGGTGCTCGAGGCTATGAGGGATGCTGTACAGGCTTGCAGCCACGATCTCGGCATCAACGGTCCAGGTACTCGCGAAAAAGAGTCTGAATTGGAGAAGCGCGAGGCTGTCTTGGATAAACTCGGTCTCGAGATCCCCGAGCAGGACAATTTCGTCAAGAACCTCCTGTATCCCGTGCAAGGTGGTGGCATTGTGCTTGGAAAGCATGGTCGCTTCGACCTGGCCATGACCGTGGCCAGCAGCAGAGTGTGGTTCCATCTTGCGCTCCACCCCTCTGACAGCATTCCCACGTCCTTGAACCAGGACCTCAACTCTGTCTGGCAAGCTGGCGTCATCTCCCGACAGCTGCGCGAATGGCGCCTGCCTGAGTGGGCTAACCGCCGCAACCGAAGCCTTGACTTTACGGCCGATTTTGATCATCACGAGTTCCACGACCGATATGCTCCTCTTGGCTGCATGGACGGCCAAGAAGGCATTCAAAATTGGATTCTCCAGCGAGGTTGGAGCAACGGCGAAGTCGTCGTTGGTAAGGAACGTGTATGGGTAAGAGAGGGCGTATGGTGGGAGGCAGAGTCACAACTTGACCTCAAGACCCAAGAACTTGGCGCTTCGGGCATGGTGGGAGGCATGGACAACGGATACAACAACCAGCTTCCGCCTACTGCAAGCGCCTTCTTCCCGCCACTCCCTGATGTGCGGTCTGCCACTCCTCAAAACCCATTCCAAAGCACGACTAGTCTGCACGCAGGTGTTGCTGCAGATGCCAAATCACTTGCTCCCACTGCACGAACAGTCCCTACAACAGGCCCTGGTGATTACGGTCTTGGTATGAAGGGTGATGAAAACAAGGGTGTCACCTACTTTGACCTCGAGTCATCTGGCAATGGAGTCGTCACTCAGACCAGTTTGACAACTTCTCGACGGATCTGGGTCGCTTTCGTCTGGGCAGTTACGTTCTGGATTCCTTCGCCCCTACTCAAGTGGGTTGGACGAATGAAGCGGCCTGATGTCCGCATGGCATGGCGAGAGAAGCTTGTTCTCGTCATCCTCATCATCTTGCTCAACGCCACCATCATCTTCTACATTGTCGCTTTCGGTAAACTCTTGTGTCCCAACAAAGACAAGGTATGGAACACGGGAGAAGTGTCCGCTCATCAAGGTGCCAAAGATTATTATGTCAGCCACCACGGTCTCGTATACGACTTGACGTCGTTTTGGAAGAAGCAACACAGTGACTCCAACACCGAGGCTACCCCGGAGCGCATGATGGAAATGGCCGGTGCCAACATGGACCCGTACATCATCCCACCGCTATACCTTGCCTGCCCCAACCTCATTCCGGATACCCCCCAGAACCGCGTCTTGCAACTGAAGCTCAACGAATCCATTGCGGAGAATCTCAACTCTTTGGCTGTGCATCAATCTGGCTCGCAAACAAACATGCCTGACAGTAAAGCATTGAAGCAAGAAGATTGGTACCCTAAGGTTTTCCTTCCGGCCATCAAGCAATACAGGAAGGGAGAACTTGTCTGGAAGATCGATGACCTTCTGAAAGAAGGCCAGGATAGCAACCACATGTGGTTCAGGCTCAAGGAGAAGGTCTATGACTTGACAAACTACTTCGTTACGATTGACTTCATGCAAAGCCAGCCCCAGTACAACTTCCTCGACCCCAAACTGGTTGATATGGTCAAGAACAACGCTGGTCAGGACCTTAGTGAAGACTTTTCCAACAAGCTCAACGAGACTGCGCAAGCCTACAACCTCCAATGTCTCGACAACATGTTCTACGTTGGCAGGACGGATTTCCGCAAAGACGCAAAGTGTGTGGTCAACGACTATATTCTGCTTGCCTTTACCATCGCGCTGTGCTCGGTCATTGTCATCAAGTTCTTGTCTGCCCTCCAGCTGGGTTCGCGAAAGCGCCCAGCCAACCAGGATAAGTTCGTCATCTGCCAGGTGCCCGCGTACACGGAAGGTGAAGACTCTATCCGAAAGAGTGTGGACTCCCTGACAGCTCTCGCCTATGACAACAAGCGCAAGCTCATCTGTGTCATTTGTGATGGAATGATTGTTGGAGGTGGTAACGATCGTCCTACGCCCAAGATTGTGCTTGATATTCTCGGTGTTGATCCCAAGGTCGATCCTCCAGCGCTTCCCTTCTGGTCGGTTGGTGAAGGAAGCCAGCAGCTCAACTACGGCAAAGTATACTCGGGTCTCTATGAATTCGAAGGCAATGTCGTCCCCTACATTGTAGTCGTCAAGATGGGCAAGGAATCAGAACAGCACAAGTCGAAGCCCGGTAACCGTGGTAAGCGCGATTCGCAGATCTTGCTCATGAGCTTCCTCAACCGTGTCCACCACCGCTCTGCGATGAACCCGCTCGAACTCGAAATGTTCCACCAAATCAACAACATCATTGGTGTGGATCCAGAGCTGTACGAGTACCTGCTCATGATTGATGCCGATACCATGGTTAAGCCCGATTCCCTCAACCGTCTCGTTGCAGCCTGTGCCCATGATTCCAAGATTGCTGGTATCTGTGGTGAGACGAGCTTGGAAAACGAAGACAGGTCTTGGTGGACCATGATTCAAGTCTACGAATACTACATCTCGCATCATCTGTCCAAGGCTTTCGAAAGTTTGTTTGGTAGCGTCACCTGTTTGCCCGGTTGGTAAGTCTTCTGTCATTGATCCAACAACCACCGGACCATTGCTAATGTACTACAGTTTCACCATGTACCGTCTGCGCACTGCCGACAAGGGCAAGCCTCTGATTATCTCGGACAAGATCATCAAAGACTATGCCGACTGCGTTGTAGACACCCTGCACAAGAAGAACCTGTTGTCGCTTGGTGAGGATCGTTATCTGACGACACTCATGACCAAATACTTCCCCAACATGTCGTACAAGTTCATCCCCGATGCCTACGCGCTCACAGCTGCCCCCGACACATGGAGCATTCTGCTTTCCCAGAGACGTCGATGGATTAACTCTACCATCCACAACTTGGCCGAACTCGTCTTCTTGAAGGACCTCTGCGGTTTCTGTTGTTTCTCTATGCGCTTTGTTGTCTTTGTCGATCTCTTCGGTACCCTCATTCTCCCGTCCATCTGCGCGTACCTGGTGTACCTGGTCTACACCGTCGCTTCCGGCACAGGTCAATTCCCTCTCTTGTCCATTGTCATGCTTGCTGCCGTGTACGGTCTCCAGGCACTCATCTTCATCATCAAGCGACAGTGGCAACACGTCGGCTGGATGATCATCTACATCATCGCCTTCCCCATCTACTCGCTCGCGCTTCCTCTGTACTCGTTCTGGAAGCAGGATGATTTCTCGTGGGGTAACACTCGTATCGTCATTGGCGAGCAAGGAACCAAGCAAGTGCTCACCACCGACGATGAGGGCTTCGATCCCAAGGCCATTCCCATGATGCGATGGGACGAGTACGCTGAGCGCAACGACCTCCCCGGCCGTCGCGGTCTTCCGGGTATGGGAACTGAGAAGGGTGCCTTCAACGCACATGAAGAGGAGGCATACGAGATGAACGATATGCAATCCGTCTACTCATCGGTCAAGCCAGCCTCTACTGTCATGTCCAACATGCAGCACATCTCGCACATGCCACCTCAGTCTCCTGGCCCCTACCAAGGCATGCAGACCCGCCAGTCGACGTACTCGCACATGACTCGATACCAAGACAACCCACAGGACGGCCGTCTCATGTCGATGGGCAATATGAGTGACCACTACCGCACCAACACAGCCTCTCCGTATGGTCAGCGACAGAGCATGGCCGGCTTCCAGAGCTCGGACAACCTCATGGCATCTACACCACCCATCCGCGGGCGCAGCCCTCTCAGCTATGGCGCCAACCAGTCACGCCCCGGCAGCACCACCAACTTCCAGACCATGATGAACGGGCCGAGTGACGGTCAGATCATCGAGACGGTGCAGGCTTGTCTCAGAGACGCCGATCTCGACAGGGTGACGCGTAAGCAGATTATTGCGCTTGCCGAGCAGAGGTTACAGGTGCAGCTTACTGGGGAGCGGAAGATTTTCCTTGCTCAGGCTATTGACCATGAGCTGGCCAACATGGCGTAAGCAATGGGGCAGGCTGACTATATTTGCATTTAGCGGTGTTTATCTGTGACATGTTTTACACGATGTGTCCTGTCTTTCATTTGAATGTATATTTCGCACCTGGGCGTAAACTATATAGGAAAAATGCGGGGATCTGGCTTTGGATGTATTTACATCGTTGGGTTGATGTGAACTATAATAAGGAGTTGCTTTGCTTAGATAAATATGGATCGAATTTGACCTTACTGAAAACGTCCGTTGTTAAGTTAGAAGAGAATGAGAAAGTCTTGATTTGAGCGAATGAATGGCGCGTATAGCGTCCCAAGGTGACAAGCCCATGTTCTGGTGAGATTGGCAATGTGGTGTTGCTGGTTAGACTACGGAGTAGTCGCAGCCCGATGGTACGTCCCTGCTCCCGGCCCAGCACCAGGCGGCCAGCCAGCTCCGCCGTCCCGACCGCCCGCAACACCTCCAACGTCACCCGGGCCCCAGACTTTCCTTTCTTTCTCTCTTAAACCATAAATAGACTGCTTACCGATATGGCGCCGAATCGCATAGAACAAGACGAAATCGAAAAATACTGGGAGATCTTCAGCTCGCTCAGCAATGGCGGAACGCATCTCGACGGTGCGCAAGCAGCCCCCGTGCTCAAGAACTCGCACCTCAGAGACGACCAGCTAGAGCGGGTATGGGATCTTGCAGACGTGGACAATGATGGAAAGCTAGACTTTGAGGAGTTTTGCGTGGCTATGCGACTCATCTTTGACCTGATCAATGGAGTATGTCGCGCGCTGGAGCCGCATGCCACGTCCCTACTGACAAGCACCCACAGGTATCTGCGGATGTGCCCCAAGCCCTCCCTGACTGGCTTGTTCCCGAGTCAAAAGCCCACCTTGTCCAAGCATCACGCGCCCTTACTGGCTCCCAACCCGCATACGAGACGGTCGAGGACGATGACGACACACCGGGCCTGCGCGACGGCTTCGACTGGTTCATGTCGCCCAGCGACAAGGCCAAATACGAGGAAATCTACACTGCGAACCGCGATGGCCACGGCAACATTACCTTTGACAGCCTGTCAGGGTTATTCGAGAGTCTCGAGGAAGTGCCGGACTCGGACATACGCTTCGCATGGAACCTGGTGAACCCCAAAGCGAGGGAGAGTGTCGGCAAAGACGCTGCCCTGACCTTCCTGCACATTCTCAACCAACGAAGCGAGGGATACCGCGTCCCACGGAGTGTACCCCCGTCGCTACGAGCCAGCTTCGAAAAGGCGCACATAGACTACGATGTCAACTCGAGTGCCAACTCGCGGTGGGCGACTACCCGCGACGAGAACACGCTCACCGGCCGCAAAGCAAAGTTCGGTGATGCATACCTCACTCGCCTGGGCATCGGCGACCGCGCTACAAGCTACGCAAAGGGCACGGATTTCGGGGGTCGCACAACAGAAGACTGGGAGGAGGTCCGGCTCAAGAAGCAACTGCGTGAGCTCGAGCAGAAGATGGCGGATGTGGAGAAGGAGGTCGAGCAAAGACGGCATGGGCGTAACAAAGATAGCAAACCGGCGCTCGTCAAGCGCGAGTTGGAGCTCCTGCTCGATTACAAGCGCAATGTGCTCAAGGAGTTGGACAATGATGAGGGTGGCGCGGTGAAGGGCCTTGGTGGTATTAGAGAGGAGATTGATACGGTCAAAGAGCAAGTCGAGGGATTACAGGCGCATTTGGAGAATAGGAAAGCGGTATTGGAGGATTTGAGGAGACAGATTGAGGATGAGAGGTAAGATGGGATGCAAGCATGTATAGATTTAATATCAAGACAACCAACCCAACCATGTTCATACACGCTTCAAGCTATTTACCCAGTGCTTGTACTCTATCGTCGCAATGGCAAAATAGTTAACCCCCCTTCTCTCAAGACACATACAAAATTCTAGACAAAAAAGGTAAACAAATCAGCCATACAACAACCCCTCCACCTCTTCTGCAATCGCAAGACAACTCGTCAACCCAGGACTCTCAATCGCCAGTAAATTCACCCACCCCTCAAACCCTTCTTCTTTCTTGATGTAAAAATCCTGAAACCCTTTTCCTTGACTCCCACTCGTCGCCGCCAACCGCCCCAGCTTCGGTCGTATCCCCACGTAATCGGGGGCTATGGCTTCTTCATCCACGCTGGGCAGGTACGCTTTGATGTCTGCAATGGCGGCGGAGAGCGTAGCTGTGTTGGGCGTGTAGTCGGTGGGGGAATCGGTCCAGGAGACGTCGGGTCCGAAGCGGATGCGGCCGGAGAGGTCGAGGGTGAGGTGCGTGCCTAGGCCTGCGTGGCCGGGGATGGGGGCGGGATAGATGAGGGTGGAGGTGCGGGGGCGCGAGGAGGAGTAGGAGAAGTAGGTTCCTTTGGCGTAGAAGGGGGTTTGCTGGCGGTGGGGAGGGAGGAGGGAGTTGGAGAGGGGGATGGCGTAGAGACCTGCGGCGTTGATGAGGGTCGAGGCGGTGATGGTGGTTGTTTCTGCGGTGTCGGCGGAGGATGGGGTGGAAGTGGTGATTTCCCAGCCGCCACGGCCACTGTCGATGGGGGTTATCTGGGTTACGGGGGAGTGGAAGGCGCAGAGTCCGCCTTTGTCTTCAAAGTCGCCTTGGAGGTACTGCATCAGAGAGTGCGAATCAATGATGCCTGTGCTGGTGCTTTCGAGTACGCCCGCTTCAGCGCGGACATCAGGCTCTCTTTCCTTGGCCTCCTGCTTACTGAGGAACCGCGTAGGGACCCCAATGCTGGAGGCGAATTCGTGGATTTTCTCCAACGCCTCCATTTGCAAGGCGTCTTGCGCGACGATCCATTTTCCGGTGTTACGATAAGGAATCCCGTGTTGCTCGCAAAGTTCGTATAGGAGGACTTTCCCGCGGAGACAGAGTTTGGTTTTTAGGGAAGAAGGGCCGTAGTAGAGTCCCGCGTGGATGACCTCGCTGTTTCGCGAACTGGTTTCTGTGCCTACGGATCCGTGTTTTTCTATCAGGATGGTGGAGCTGGATGGCCGGGACTGTAGCTTGCGAGCTATGGCGAGGCCGACTACGCCGCCTCCTATCACGGCGTGTGTGAAGTCTGCATTGAGGCGAGTTTTTGAAGAGAAGGTTTTATGGAAAGTTTTTAGATATTTCGGGATGGTGGGTGTAGCACGTGAGAAGGCGCGTAAGATCATGTTGGTTAGGAGACCGAGATAGGGAATGAAAATTAAAAACCAATGCTATGCAAGCTGCAAGACATGAAGACGTTTGTACAGTGGGATTGTAGGAAATTGGTCCTTCTAGCTTTGTTGTATGTAGATATCGATAGCCAATGCTTATCTGCCAGGATACTTTTCCGTGACGTTATGAGCTGCCTGTGTTCCTGGCGCTAATGCAGCGGGGTCGTACAATCGTGACCGTTCAGTCGGAGCCATTGTTACACTTACCACCTGTCTAAACACTCAGAGTAAAGAAATAAGAAAAAAAAAACACTGTAACTGATAGGGTAATTGAAGTGTGCACGACTGCTTAGTTTTGATCGCCTGCTCTCCCAGCTACTTGCACAATCAGCTTAACAACGTCATCGGTACATTCGCCAAATCAACACGAGTACCCCCGAAACAAACAAGAGCCGATACCGCCTTGAATGTTCTCAAGGTTATCCCACCACGCCACAAGAAGAGCAACAACTTCACCACCACTCAACCGTCTATTCCACACACCAGCCCACCGCACCCCCTCCCCACTCGTCGCCCGCGTGAAAGCCGTAACCATGGCCTCTCAGAACAACACCACCAACACTCCTAAAATAACCTCCGTTACGGACCTCCCCTCTTCGGAAGCAAAATGGATCAAGCTGCAAAAAGCCACCTACACCGACGCCCGTGGTACCTCTCGCATCTGGGAAATCGCCAGCCGCAAAACCACCGGCAGCGCGGGCATTGACGCCGTAGCCATGGGCAACATAATCTACCACCCCTCCAAGCCCCCCTCCACCATTGTCGTAATTCAGTTTAGGCCTCCAGTTAATGCTTTCACGATCGAGTGGCCGGCGGGCCTCATCGACGCACATGAAACGCCCCAGGAAGCCGCTGTGCGCGAACTCTACGAGGAAACGGGATACAAAGGCACCGTTGTCTCTACCTCACCTGCTGTGGCTGCGGACCCAGGCATGACGAGCGCGAACATGTGTCTTTGTATGATGGAGATTCATCTGAACGAGGGGGATCCGGAGCCAGAGCAGCATTTGGATGAGGGGGAGGACATTCAGAGGGTGAATATCCCCGTGGCAGAACTGTATGAGAGGCTAGAGGAGTTTGCGAAGGAGGGGTACGTGGTGGC
>Ga0139313_100017_pt1 | contig 16010 bp, 12 predicted proteins | sample In1P11_FD_99375 | JGI IMG/M metagenome (GOLD analysis project Ga0139313, IMG submission 99375) | reverse complement strand
TGCCGTATGTCGCCTACCGTGCTATGCCCGCTACTCTTGGGGCTCTCACGGTCCCGACCGTCTTCTTGATCATTAAGGATTGCAGGCTTTTCGTTATTTAAGAATCGTTCCGGGTGGAACTTAAATGGTTTTGCCCAGTGTTGTGAGAGTGCGGTATGATGCACGGACCAAAGTATATAACCGTGCGCGCGGGAATAAACTTCCAATCAATAGCACCGCCCCCGAGGGGAAAATGTATATGTCATGTCTTTAGTCTTTCCGGTGCCCCTATCGCTAAACGAGCAAAACAACGAAATACTATACAATCAGAAAGCTATGCATCTCTCGTCCTAACCAAGAAGGTCGAAATACAGATAGGCCACCAGCTTCTGTCTCGGGTGTGGGTGTAGAAGAAAACGCAAGGAAAAAAATGCACCGCTCCGTTGCGCACTTTGGCTGTTGCCTTGCGAGAAGACCCCGGCCTTGTCTGCATCCTCCCAATGATCCGCCTGCGCTTTTCGACGCCTCAGTTCTCGTTGGATCCAATCCAAACAGCTCCACCTTATTTCGCAAAATGCAAGTCGTACGCCAACCACTTTCGTGCATTCACTTGATCGACATTCAATCCAGGTTTGCCATACGTCAACGGAGCAAAGAACAAGAAGCACCAAGCAACCGCCGCGAGCACCACGCCAGTTGCGATCCAGCTGCCCAGCAGACTCTGCGTCGCAACCCGCTCCCTGACCGGTCGTGAGCGAGTTCTGCGGTGACCCTTGACTTGGGAGGAGCTTGGTGGAGATTCGGGATCAAGAGGCTCAATGTTGAAGATAAACTCAATGAGTGCACCTGTGACGAGTGCAGAGGCCAGATGTGCCGGAAGATAATGGTGGAGGAAGAGTTGACGACCCATGATGTAAAAGGGAAGGTAATGAGCTGCCCAAGTAATGAAGAAGAACCCCGTGGAGTTGTAGAGACGGGAACGAGTGCCTGTAACCATGATTAGAGGCTGTCAACACTGCATTTCAATTTCCACTTACGTTCGTCCAGGGCATCCATGCCACGGCGAAGCGCCAATTGATCAGCGCCAATGATACCGGCAAACACTGCGAGCAAAGAAGATGCGAGCCACCAGCCAAGTGGATTTCCAAGGAAGTAGATTTGCTCGCGAGTATCATTATTAGTCCAGAAAGAGACTCCACGTAGAAGGAACGGCCATGAGATGGGTTGAGAAGCATAAGGGTGGGAGCTCGTCAAAGCGTTGTTGTGAAAGAACATGGCACGCTGGAGCTCGATGTACTTTCTCAAGAATGACAGGTGCTTGATCTTCTTGGGTTCCTTGTGGTAACGCTCGCTGTCGGTCGGAAGAGACGGGATGTCGTCAACATACCAAACATTGCTAGTCTGCTGAACATTCTTGTTACCGTTGATTTCGGCTTGCTTGTAAGCCCAGTCGGGCAGAGGGGTTGTATGAGTCCACATTGCGACTTTAGTAGGTACATGGACCAATTTGAAGTGAGATGACATGGTCTTGAAGTCTTGTCCTCCCTTGCTGTTCTCGATCTTGATTTCGAACAGAGTGTCGTTGAAGCGCTGTGAGTCGGCCTCTTCCTTTCCAACAGTGGTAAACTCCTGGTTGGTAGGATAGTAGGGAGAGGCAACGTCGTGAGTGAGGAGGATAGTGTCTGTGACCAAATGACGAAGGCGAACAATGTCACCAGTCTTCACCCGTTGTCCTTGCGAATTCTCCAAAGGCTTGCTAGGGAGGACTTGCCAGTGGTTGTTGGTATCATTGTGGGGATAGCCTGTGACCTGCTGGCCTTGAGAGGAAATGCGTCCATCATCGTAGCGAAGAGGATACTTGTCAGGATGGCTGTGAAGGTACACCTTGGTGTCTTTGTGGCGGATGGTAATGCTGTCAAAATAGTCGATGCCGACGGACTGGAGCGCCATAACGTTATCGCTCAAGGTTTCCTGGAATTCAGGAGTCATGAAATCATCACCAGGCCCTGACTTGGTGAGGATGGCGAAATGGACTTGGAACCAGAAGAGGTACATGAAGAAAGGAACGACGAGAAGACCAACAAGACGAGCACCAAAGTGCTTGGCGAAGAGAGGCAGACTCAATGCTCCCTGTCGGCGGTTGATATCCAAAAGATCCCAGAGGTCGATCAATACGGGTACACCGATGGACACGAATGTGAATGTACCGACGTATTTGATCGAAATAACGCAGCTCAGGCAGACGCCCGTGATGAGGAGCCACTTCCACCATTTCCTGCTGAAGGGATCGTGTCGTAGCTTGTAGAAGCGGATGTAGGCCAAAACCGCCGTAGCCATGAAGAAGATCAGCGAGGCGTCAAGCAAAATCAGACGCGTCTGTCCAATATGTGCGTTGTCGAAGAGGAGAAGTCCAGCTGCGGTGACGCAGGCAGGCAGCGAGTATCCTGATTCCCACATGATCAAGAAGACGGTCGGGACCGTGAGAGCCCCAAGAGTAGCGGGCATAGCACGGTAGGCGACATACGGCACCTTGTTGGTGATGTAGTTGTCACCAATGTTCTCGAAGAGGAAATCGCCATTGTATCCAACCAACCAGCCAGCGAAGGCGAAGAGAAGCTTTCCGAAGGGGGGGTGGACGTCGAAGAAGTAGGTGCGTTGCAGGTAGTACGAGGCGAACTGGAGAGCTGTCAGCGATTGAATGCAATCGTCCATTCTGCGGCAAGCATCACGGCAGCTGCCTCATTTGGTGGGCTATACCTTTCCGAAGTGCACTTCATCGAAGACGACCTGCGAGGGGTATGTGATGCCCCAGAAGCGCGTTACAAAAGCGAGCACAGTAATGATGGCGATGGCAATCCGATAGTCCCACTCAGACCCATGATGCGGTGCCAGCTGCGGCTTTGCCCTGATCAGAATCTCCTTCGCCTTCTCGGCGGCTGTGTCAATGGTTTCGGGATTGGGCGTCGTGGGACGCTTTTTGTCCTTCCCGCCGCGATTCCGCACGCTGCCCGCTTGCGAAGACATGCTGCGCTGGAGCTCTGCAAATTACCTAAGCAGCAATATATTAGCACAATAAAGCGACGGCACACGGTCGAAAAACATACCCGAGCACGAAAAGAGGATCGCAAGGTTGCGTGGAAAGGAGTGGATGGGTTTGTGGAAACCGTGGAGCTCAGCTTTAAGACCACCTAACCTTTCTGGCCCCCTTGCTAAAACAGGAAGCGGCGTTTAACGTACCGCCACGCGAACGCGCCACAGACCTTCACGCGTACTATGGCTTACCTACCCCAGCAAACGCAACCATTGGACGTTTAGTCATCTTGAAACTGGTTGGAATCCATCTTGCTAGCATGTTCGGTGGAGTCCAAAGCTCGTTGGGCTCGTGGCTTTCGCCAGGATTGGTTGAAATGCAACGGGTAACAGAACTACCAAGGTCAAGTGCCTGCATCGAAACGAAATCTCATGGTTCAAGCTAACTATCAATTCGGAGCAAATTGAGCTCCGCTTTTTCGTACCTGTTCTCAACATGTATCAAATCATGAAAAGCAACGCCGCCTCTGGCTGCATTCATCAATACAAAGCCAGTATAACCTCCTGAGCTCCTACCCGTTTGTACCGCATGCTTAAACAGTACCCCGGGGTCGTCTACCATACAAAAACAGGCACTCGCACGGAAGCTTCGCTCACTGTGCCTTCTTGGAGGGTCCTGTAGCCGCCCTCTTCCTCTGCGGAATCTTATAGCTCGTCTCCCAGCCGTACAACGCGCCAGCTCCAAATACCATGGCCGCGCCCACTTTCATCAGCCCGCTCATCTGATTGCCGAACAGCCAAATACTCAGCAAGAAGCTTACCAGCTTCCGAATGTTCAACACGATTGTAACAGTGACAGCCGAAGTATTAGCGCTTAGGATATTAACGCCTGTGATGCACAGAAGTTGGGTGACGGCGTTCGCTGTCAGGTAGATGACGTGTTGAGATGTCGAAGCCAGGGCCTTGTTCATGGACGGTGGGAGGGTAGTAGCAATGCTCGGCGGGACCACGAAGGGTTGTGAAGACTGTAAGCGCGTAAACTGCCTGTAGAGAGTTGGCGCGAAGTTGGCGAACAGAGGCAGAGACAGCAGGTGCGAGTAGAAGAGGTTTGCTTTCCAATGGTTTCCATGCTGGATATAGATATCCTCGACGTAGGCGCCCATGTACGCAGAGAGTAGCTGCGCAACAAGTAGGACGAGCAGGCCCATTTCGAAAGAGGCGTTCGACACATCGATGCTGGAGGCATCCATAGTTTTGCCCTGACCAGTTCAGCTTATACTGTACTTTCATAGAAACATAGAACTACCTTTGAAGTTGCATCCGCCCACGCAGACACCATCACACCCATTGTCAGAACCGCCACTGAGAAGATCTGCACGGGAGTATACTTCTTTCCTCGCAGCCAGCCCGCAGCCATGGTAGTCACGCTTCCAAAGCTGCGTAGGATGATGTGAACCGGTACCGAAATGTCGAAAGCGAAAGCCCAGTTGTTCATCATGTTGACGGTGAAGAACAACGCCGCGCTGATGCACCATTTGCGAAATGGAACAGGTGACGCCTTGACGAAATAACGTCCATTAGGGTCGAATTGATAATGCAATGTGGACAAGCAGGTAAAGACGAATTGGAAAAGCGTGATCAAGAGACCACTATCAGGCTCGTGTCTTCGTTGACGTCAGCGCGTTGAAGACTTTGGATCTGCTTTGTTCATCATACTTTACGATTGCTTCCAGGCAATAGACCTGTCGTGAATTAACTTCAGCAAAAATATTGATGGATGTGTATGTACGTTTGAACAGCAGCCCCCAAAGATGAGTGCAAAGCTTCCAACGAGGGGCGCGATGGCAGCCATGATGGGAGCAAGAATTCGTTGGAAAAATTGGTTTGGAGTCTAGAGGACTATTCTTCTGGCAGTCACTCACTATTCACAATATTAGCCATTCACCGTTTGGAAAGCGGGAGCAGTAGAAGGAGTGGGTATCAGCAGCTACAAACTGTGATGGTTGGTTTGAGGGATGCAGCAAAGAATGATACCCACAGATCGAAATGTTACGCAGTCACTATCATCCGGCTACTGATTTATCATGGTTCCAGGGATTTAAAACATAAATCGCGGATCGTTGTTGTTGCCGTGAAAAGACCAGATATCATTAATATGGAGGTGTGTGGTTCCTGGATTTCGCTCTAGGGCTAGACTAGCGGGAATTGTTCGTCAGGCTCAAGGGCTGAACATCTTGCCCGAATGCGCTTAGTTGAGGGTTACGCACCGCGGAGACCCCGTAAACATTTTCCTAAACTTCTGTAGCGGCAGACACAAATGGGATTTATTATTTCTTTTTTATTTAGTACGAAGATGCACCATGTCTTTCGTTATGGTGGTGCTCAATCTACACTACTTGACTCGTCCTCCTATCGCTAGCTAATGCCAAAACAGTCTTTGCATGCTATACCGATGAAAGATCCCCTTCTAGCTTCCTAGCGCCACTCAGCAGAGAAGCCACTGCCAGAACGAACCGGAGACTGCAGAGAAAGATCATGACCAAAAATTCGTACTGCCGACTAAGTCTAGATGCTTACGCCCAACGAAAGAGTCGTTTACAATGCCGAGAAGACGAAGAGCTAGCCATAATGTCAGTATTGATATGTAGAGGGTGGAACGGACTGTGCTCACATTGTTCGTAGCCGCAATAGCGATGCTATCCTCAAATGGATGCCAACTCATGTGCAGAATCTTCTTGTTGAAGTCAATCTGATCTGCGTCGGTCTCTTTCCGCATCCTCTGGCCCTGGCCGACCGCACCAGCCGCAGGACTGCCCGCCCGTGATCCACCCTTCTTACTTGTGCTGCTCGTGGGGCTCGTCGATGAGTTCATCGGCGTGGGAATGCCGACCTTCTTCGCTTTGAAAGCTGACTTGTCCGCCTGAAGTACGACTTCTGTGTCCTTCTCAGGATCTGAGGGGTAGATCATGAAGTTGTTGTTGTAGCTGCCCGTCATGACGTTCTTCGCATCACCGGAGAACACGACCTCGAACTTGTCGAATATGCTATCGTTCTCATATGTATCGCACAGCCGAGGCCGCAGGTGCTCATGGATGGGTATAGTCTTCACAGGAGTGCGCTCCATATTCACATCCCATATCTTCACAGTGAGGTAATCGCGCGATAGTATGTATCGGCCGTCGTGAGAGAAGCGGACATCCGATATTGAGGATATGATCTCAGAGAAGAACGACCTGGAGGAAGGGTCTTCCTCTTGCTCAAACTCTGGCTAGAGGTTAGAATCATACACTCATGCTTTAGAGGGGGAACACCTACGCTTTGCATGTTGGTCACACAACGCACTCTCCCTCATGTCCGCCAACTTGATGGTACCTTTGGAGCTTGCATACATGAACCAATTGCAGCTCTGGGGGTGGAATTCAGCAGCAGTGATGACCTCTGTGAGTTCCTCCATATTGGCAGGCTTGATATCAACAATGTTGAAACTCTGGTCTTGTATATTTAAGTTCCAGAGATTGATTCTGAGATCGTCGCTGCTGATGAATGTCTCTCCATCGCTGTTCACAGATATGCTGTTGATGTGGTAGGCGTGCGCGTTCGCATACGTCTTTCGTGGTACGGCAGCGACGACGGTATCGTGGTGGGTCAGTCGGGGGAGCTTGAGATCGGAAGCTGTCTGGAAGTGTGCATTCGGGTTCCTGACTGGACCGCCTGCTCCAGCCACGCCGCCGCCAGGTGTAAGCTCGTGCGAGAGATTGTTTTCCGCCACTACTTTTAACGACTTCTCAAAGACCTTCCAAAGCTTTATCGTTTTATCGTTGGTCGAAAGAAGGTAGTGTGAGGCATTTTGTCGACGGCACCATTTGATCTTGTTGATCTTCTCTTCGATCTCAAGAGATTTGAGGTAATCGAACTCTGGTTCGTGCGACTGAAACTCGGTGTGGAATTTGTATTCGCATGTCTTCTTCTAGATGTTCTATTAGTGTCTGTCTGCATGTCTCGTTTGTCGTGAAGGAGAACGCACGGTCTCATTCCTTTCGAAGAGGACGACCCGACCGCCTTTGTCGCCCGTGGCAAGATAATTGCCCGTTTGGTCGAATTCGACGGTAGATATGATGTCGGCTAGAGCCAGCGTCAGTCACTATAAATCTCAAAAACTAGGGACCTGCGGAGGATGTGTATTAGCTATGGCGCTTACCTTCTGTTATATCCTCAACATCTCCTTTGTCACCGAAGCACCTGGCCTAGTCAGCACTGTAGGACGTAACAACTGTGGTAGGGTCTAGCTCAAAGCATGAAAGATCCAAGTGAGTGAAGGAGGAGCTTCCCGGGGGTCAGGTGTTTAAAGTCCGAAGGATACATACTGCGTGAATTTCCACGTGGTTGGGCTACCCTCTGCCTCTACCATGTTTGTAGCGTCGCCTTGTCGGGGTAGGTAGTGAGAGCGCGATCAGGCCTGGCAGCTGTTTTCGCGGGGTCTCGAATGGGCCAAAGTGGTTGCAGGCAAGAGCTTCGGCGACGGGTGAGGGGGGAGCAATATGACGCCGCCGACGTATTGACGGAGGCGGTGGGCAGGCGCGGGACAGTGGCAGCGGAGAGCACGGCAGCACAAAGGCGAGGGCGACGAGCGGCGAGCGTGTCGGGTGGGCAGAGACGTAGAACGGAGCACGGTCACGGGGCAGAGAGGCGGGTGTTTATGGACTGCGAGGTCTAGGGTACATCAGGAACTCAACTGCACCCGGGCTGTGATTGTTGCGGTGGGGGAGTGCCAAGCAAGCTTAGCGCTAGTCAGCGCAACGGGGAAGGCGCCGTTTAAGCGACGCACTTCCACCATAATTGTGACTTCGAACATTTCTGTTCACAGCCCGAAATCGACAACAACCCTTCCACGCCGACAATGTCTCATCGTAAGTTTGAGGCTCCCCGTCACGGCTCGCTGGCATTCTTGCCGCGCAAGCGCGCAGCGAGACACCGAGGCAAGGTCAAGTCCTTCCCCAAGGATGACCCCAAGAAGCCCGTCCACCTCACGGCTGCTATGGGCTACAAGGCCGGCATGACCACCATTGTGCGCGACCTGGACCGCCCCGGAGCGAAGCTGCACAAGAAAGAAATTGTCGAGGCCGTTACTGTCATCGAGACCCCGCCGGTGCGAACCCGTGCAATTAGACCAAAATTGGAAGATGAGGACTAACAGTTAGATAGATGATCGCCGTAGGCCTTGTTGGCTACATCGAGACTCCCCGTGGTCTGCGTTCCCTCACCACCGTCTGGGCCGAGCACCTGAGCGACGAGGTAAGTGATTCCCCCGCGCAAATAGTACCTCTCCAAAAGCCTTGAACCACCTTTATAAGTTTCTGTTCCTGGCTACAAGAGGGCAGCATCAGGCCGATCTAGTCCTTTGGCCCCCTACTGATTTTGAGCCAATGCTAATTGCACCGCCCTTCTGCAGGTCAAGCGACGATTCTACAAGAACTGGTACAAGAGCAAGAGGAAGGCCTTCACCAAGTACGCCAAAAAGCACTCCGAGAGCAGCGGCCAGTCCATCACTCGCGAGCTCGAGCGCATCAAGAAGTATGCTACCGTCGTCCGCGTCCTCGCCCACACACAGCCCTCCAAGACCCCACTCAAGCAGAAGAAGGCCCATTTGATGGAGGTGCAGATCAACGGCGGCAGCACTGCCGACAAGGTTGCTTTTGGCCACGGTCTGTTCGAGAAGCCCATTGAGATCAGCTCCATCTTCGAGGACAACGAGATGATCGACGTCATTGCTGTCACCAAGGGTCACGGATTCAACGGTGTCACTGCTCGATGGGGCACCAAGAAGCTTCCCCGCAAGACGCACAAGGGTCTCCGCAAGGTCGCATGTATCGGTGCCTGGCATCCGTCTCACGTACAGTGGACCGTCGCCCGTGCTGGTCAAATGGGATACCACCACCGTACCTCGGTCAATCACAAGATCTACCGCATCGGCCGTGGCGACGATGTTGGCAACGCCACCACCGACTTTGATCACTCCAAGAAGGCCATCACTCCGTAAGTAATGTAATGAATTAAACTCGGCTGTAGTTCTTACCAGCATAGGCTTGGCGGTTTCGTCCGATATGGCGAGGTCAAGAACGACTTCGTCCTCCTCAAGGGTTCATGCCCAGGTGTCAAGAAGCGGGTTCTCACACTCCGCAAGTCAATGTTCGTCCACACGAGCAGGAGGGCCTTGGAGAAGGTCGAGCTCAAGTGGATCGACACCTCATCCAAGTTTGGTCACGGTGCCTACCAGACAGCAGCGGAGAAGAAGCAGTATCTTGGTACTCTCAAGAAGGACCTTGCGGCTTCATCGTAAGTGGGAGATGGCAACGGGTCGCGGGTTTCTTGCATGGGATTTTCGGCGAAAGGCATGGGTCTCCTCGTTGCTGTTGACAATGAGTGACTTCAATATGAAAAATAAATGATTCCCACTTCATCCGTGTCTCTTGCTAAACGTTGTGTGATATGTAACAAAGGTCCTGTCTGGCCTGGTTGAGGTATGGTTCGAGCCAATTACCTCACTTGTGAACACGACAGCTCTCCAAGAGACTTCTTGGGCTATAATAATTTGGATGTGAATGGAGACAGGTAGCTTATGCTGCAGATGATAGAGCCTTTTGGGAGGTCATCGTTTCCGCCAGACTGAATAACAAGTCCGCCCTCTATTGTTTTACGGATATGCTCATTCCTGACTTCAGTCTACGTGCGCACTATCTTGCGGGCTGCCATAGAATTGACACGTGTTCGTGTATACAAGATCAACGGTATCTCTTTTCTGAGAAATTTGGGGCCAAGCAGATGGTCAGAATCATAATGGAACTCCGAATTGCAGGCGCTTTGCATAATAATGATTGAGCACAAGAAGAAGACCCGGAGCTGGCGACACATTCCACTGAACCTCGGGAATAGTCGTGGCCAATCAGCACATCGGCATTTGAACAGTCGGCGGCAGTCTTGGCACCGCGGCCACAAGTCTAGCTCATCATCACTTTTGCCCCAAAGACACCTCAAGTCTACGGTCCACGCCTCTCCACTCTCCCCTCCACGGCCGTCGCCATAATGAGCTGTCTCAGGATGCGTCGTTCACAGTTCGCGAGCCAGGTAAGCGGCACCACGGAGCTCTCATGCGCCACTCACGCCATCAATACTCCCGCCATTTCTCCGCAGTAAAGACATGCACTACCGAAGAGCCTCAATCTGCTGGAGCTGTTGGATGCTCCGTCAATGGCGGGATATTGATACTCTGGCTGTAGTGGCCGCCACTGAGAAGCGGTGCATGTTCAATGGCTAACAAATGCCGCAACAGCTCTCCAAAAGCATCCGTACGCCCTCGCGAAACTTCTCGTCTACGCGACCAGCAGCGCGCTTCATCGGCACCGAAAATTTGAAGGCAAAGGAGGCTTCAGGTTTTATTTCCCGCAAATACCCAGTCATAGACCACGAATATGATGCCGTTGTCGTCGGTGCTGGAGGAGCAGGTCTGCGGGCGGCATTTGGTCTTGCCGAGGCTGGCTTCAATACTGCTTGCGTAACGAAACTCTTCCCTACGCGATCGCACACTGTAGCAGCCCAGGGAGGCATCAATGCTGCGCTAGGAAAGTATGTTTAGAGTTGGAACATCCGTAGAACCAGAGAATGCTAACGTGGGGTGCAGTATGCACGAGGACGACTGGCGGTGGCACATGTATGATACCGTCAAGGGATCGGATTGGCTGGGTGACCAGGACGCTATTCATTACATGACACGAGAGGCTCCACAGTCCGTAATTGAGCTCGAAAACTATGGTTGCCCATTCTCACGAACTGATGATGGCAAGATGTATGTTGTTCCGCAGGCATCGTGGGCCGCTCGTGGCTAACAGCTCACCAGCTACCAGAGAGCTTTTGGTGGTCAATCGCAGAAATACGGCAAAGGTGGGCAGGCATACCGATGCTGTGCTGCTGCTGACAGAACCGGACACGCACTCCTTCACACGCTCTATGGCCAATCCCTGCGACACAATACCAAGTATTTCGTCGAATACTTTGCGACGGACTTGATCATGGAAGACGGTGTTTGCAAAGGTGTAGTTGCATACAACCAAGAGGATGGCACTCTCCATAGGTTCATTGCGAAGAACACGGTCCTAGCTACAGGAGGATATGGACGCGCATACTTCAGTTGTACTTCGGCCCACACCTGTACCGGTGACGGTATGGCTATGGTCGCCCGTGCCGGACTTCCCAACCAGGATCTCGAATTCGTGCAGTTCCACCCTACAGGGATCTACGGCGCTGGTTGCTTGATCACAGAGGGGTCACGAGGAGAGGGAGGCTATCTACTTAACTCGGAGGGTGAGCGGTTCATGGAACGATATGCACCGACCGCCAAGGATCTTGCTTCCCGCGACGTTGTCTCCCGATCAATGACGATGGAAATCCGCGAGGGACGTGGTGTAGGACCTGAAAAGGACCACATCTACCTCCAGCTTAGCCATCTTCCCGCGGAAATTCTCCACGATCGCTTACCTGGCATCTCCGAGACCGCTGCCATTTTCTCTGGCGTCGACGTCACTAAGCAGCCCATCCCCGTGCTACCCACTGTGCACTACAACATGGGTGGTATCCCTACAAAGTACACCGGAGAGGTACTTACCGTGGATGAGTCGGGCAAGGACAAGGTCGTTCCGGGTCTATTCGCCTGCGGTGAAGCTGCCTGCGTCTCCGTACACGGCGCAAACCGTCTCGGTGCCAACTCTCTCCTTGACCTGATCGTGTTTGGCCGTGCCGTTTCACACACAATTCGCGACAACTTTTCGCCTGGCCAGAAGGCTGATGCTGTCTCTGCGGATGCTGGTGCAGATGCCATCTCCGTTATCGATAAAGTACGCACATCTGATGGACCTAAGTCTACTGCTGAGGTTCGCCTGAATATGCAGAAGGTCATGCAGACCGATGTCTCAGTGTTCAGAACCCAGGAATCACTTGAAGAGGGTGTTCGCAAGATTCACGAGGTCGATCAGCAATTCGACGATGTTGGAATCAAGGACCGCAGCATGATATGGAATTCGGATCTCGTGGAAACAATGGAGCTCCGGAACTTGTTAACCTGCGCCGTACAGACAGCTGAATCTGCAGTGAACCGAAAGGAGTCAAGAGGTGCACATGCTCGAGAGGACTATCCCGACCGCGACGACGAGAACTGGATGAAGCACACCTTGTCATGGCAGAAGCAGCCGCATGGCAAGGTCGATCTCAGCTATAGGGGTGTCGTGCCGCATACACTGGATGAAAACGAGTGCAAGGCTGTGCCGCCGTTCAAGCGAACGTATTAAGTGATAGGTTCGAGGGTGTCATTTCTGTATTCTATGTATATTGGACCAACGCAATGCATAGTATTTGACTTCAAAAGAAAGGTTGCGGGTTTCTTATTTGTGAGTGAATACCAAGTAGGAAGAATCTACATTAAACTTTGTTCAAACTGCGTCGCCGAGGTCAGAATCTAGGACTGCACAGTGATCGAAGGGGGGAATGCTTTGTCTTGCTGTGATGCAAGATCCAACTAGACTGTGCACCTCCCTAGCGAAAATAATAGCCGTCCAAAAGGCTTTATCAACTAATTAAAATGATATATATCTTCCTTTTTGCTTAATTAATTGGCCTAGGAAGCCTTTAGGGCGGCTATTATTTTCGCCAAAGAGGTGGTGCATCGATGAGAAGCTCACTCCCGGGTCCCCCGCATTTGTGGGTGCGGTGAGCTTGTTGCCGTTTAAGAAGAGGACAGCTTTCACTTTCTTCAACAATGCGCCTCCGGGCACACGTCTCTACATAAGCACTGGAGACTTGGACTGCTTTTCTCTTTCTTTCTGCTCTCATTCCGCCTTCTTCATCAACGATACACGCATCTACCACGCAGCATGGTGCGCGCCTCCACTCTAGCTGCCGCGAGCTCGCTGCTCCTCACCACTCACGCCGCTGGCTTGTACTCCAAGAATTCGGCCGTGCTTCAGCTCAATGGCCTCGAATATGACAGGGTCATCGCAAAGTCAAATTACACATCTGTGTGCAAACCCCTACCTTGACTCTTGAGCAGTACTGACAAAAAAAATTAGATCGTAGAGTGAGCCTAGCTTTAGTCGCGGCATCAACCATCCGTCACTCACACCAACAGGTTCTATGCGCCATGGTGCGGCCACTGCCAAAACCTCAAGCCTGCCTACGAATCGGCCGCAAAATCTCTCGCCGGCATTGCCAAAGTCGCTGCCGTAAATTGTGATGATGAAGTAAATAAGCCGTTCTGCGGCCAGATGGGTGTGCAAGGCTTCCCCACACTCAAAATTGTACGTCCTGGCAAGAAGCCCGGCAAACCGACTGTGGAAGACTACCAGGGTCCAAGGGCAGCGAAGGGCATTGTGGACGCAGTCAAAGACAAGATACCAAACAATGTAAAGCGAGTCACAGACAAGAATTTGGAGGAGTGGTTAGACGCAGGCAAGGACACGCCAAGAGCCATCCTTTTCAGCGACAAAGGCGCCATCAGCGCGACGCTGAGGACTATCGCAATTGATTTTGCTGGCCTAATCTCTTTCGCCCAAATCAAGAAGACAGAAAAGACAGCAGCCGAAAAATACGGCGTGACTAAATATCCCACTCTAGTCCTTCTCCCTGGCGGAGACAAGGGCCCTATCACCTTTGAGGGTGAGGTCAAAAAGGATGCTCTTGTAGAGTTCCTTTCGCAAGTCGCACCGCCGAACCCAGACTGCCCTCCACCGAAGGCTAAGAAGACGAAAGCGAAAGATGGAAAGAAAGAGGAGAAGAAAGCATCCAAGTCATCTTCCAAATTCGCGAAAGCATCGGCATCACACAAATCTGCCGATGCGTCATCTGCAGCCACTTCGGCCGCGTCAGAAACCGTAGAGGAGCCCATCAAGCCGTCCGAGTCACCCGACCCCAATCTCAAGGATGAGACCACCCCTGAGCCGATCATCATCCCCGAGGAGGAAATCAAGCCCACTATTCCCGTCCTCGTTCAATCAACCGAGCTTCAATCTCAGTGTTTGACAGAGAAGAGCACAACCTGCATTCTAGCAATACTGCCTAAAGATGAGTCGTCAGAGGCTGCGACATCTGCAGTAGCTTCTCTTGCCTCGATCCACAAGAAGCATGATGCCCGCAAGGGTCATCTCTTCCCGTTCATCGCTGTCCCCGCCTCAAACTCTCTCGCTGCCTCACTTGTAGCAGACTTGAAGCTAGGAACCGACGGAGAGGTACACCTTGTAGCCACAAATGCGAAACGTGCGTGGGCAAAGAAGTATACTGGCTCATCTTATGGTTTGGCGGAAGTCGAGCAGTGGGTTGATGCTATTCGCATGGGCGAGGGCAAGAAAGAGAAATTGCCTGAATCACTTATAATTGCAGGTGGCACAGGCGAGTTCAAAAAGGAGAAGGACTCCGAGCAGGAGCCAATCAAGATCGAGGTGGAGGAGATTGTCGACGAGGAGGCGGAGAAACCCAAGCAGCCCCACGATGAGCTCTGAGCTCGTCGGGAACTCTTGAGTGTAGAGACTACATCATGAAGTACGAAAAAAGTACACTGTATCATACACAAGCATTGACAAGCATTCTCTTTCCACTTTCACTCCAAAATATCAATTAAGCGTAACAAGCTCCGCTTAACGTCACAACATTAGCCCTAGTGCGACGCCACCTCCGTTAGACCTTCCGGCGTACTCAACACCACACTACATGTTTCGCTGAATCCCAACTAGGCATGTCCCGAGCGTCGGGTGTTCGAAGATCTCACAACATAAACGCCACCGCACTTCAGTGCTTGCGGCTTGGCCAACCTCGCCCTTGACATTGGCTGCTGTGCCGCAGTCACGCAGCTTCCCAAACTGTATTGTCCATATACGGCATGTCGCTTCCACGCCGTCGTTTGGCGCTTGTAATGTGATCAATGTGCATCTAAACGCTATGCTAATTAATAGTAGTTGTCGTATGTGTCGCAAGGCTTTCTCCGGATTGCTGTGACTGTCACAAGAAGTTCGTACTGCACCATAGGATCACACGCCATGCTCTACAACGGAGCATATGCCATCCAAATAGAGACAAAAGGGCCGATATCGTCATTCGCTGATTGAATGATCGACCCTGCTTCTTTAATGAAGGTTCGTTGAGTGCTTCACGTTCTAGCCCCCACGGTGTGCAATGCCACACCTAAACCGCCCCCTTACATGCGTACAGTGCTCAAGTTCGCTGGTTATCCTACAGATTTTAAAACGTCCGTGTGACATTACAAGATAGAAGAGACCGACCATGACCAGTCATATCTTTGAACTCTCTTTCCAGGATAATTTGTCTAACAATAGTGCTCCATGCATGAACAGGCCCCAGGTATCTATATATACATGAAAGTACGTTGAGGGCTTTCCCACCTGGAAAACTCACCATATTCTTTTTTTCAACTTCATTATCCTCGCTTCTTTCATCAACTCCAATCGAATTCACAATAGTTTTCAATTATGGCTGGCGCAGACCCAGACGTCTTCTTTGATAGTCCTGGCTCGCCAGCTGAGACATCACCTTTGAATGGAGTGGGCTCGCTGGAGAAACTAAAGTCTGAGAAGCACACAGCGTTGCTTGACGCTATTGACAAGCTTCGAAGTCATGGAGTTAATCAATACGACATCAGTCTCCCTCAACTGATTGTTTGTGGCGATCAATCCTCTGGCAAAAGTTCTGTCCTGGAGGGCATCACACAACTCAGCTTTCCCACCAAGGATGGGCTTTGCACAACCTTCGCTACTATGCTCTGTCTTCGAGAAGACAGCAACGTCAAGATACAGTGCACCATCATTCCATCGGAGAATCATCGACACGATACAAAGCTTAAGAGCTTCAAGAAAACGTTCTCATCACATGATGCCTTCTCTTTCCCGACGGTGATCGAAGAAGCTAGCGAGACCATGGCAGGCAGTAGACCCGCCGGCGCCACGAACTTC
>Ga0139313_100014_pt1 | contig 16657 bp, 10 predicted proteins | sample In1P11_FD_99375 | JGI IMG/M metagenome (GOLD analysis project Ga0139313, IMG submission 99375) | reverse complement strand
ACAGCACAAAAATGAACGACCAAAGTGACGGGTGGTTTAGAGGAAGGCAGTTTTCCTTGAAAGGATCGGGGGCAGGCGGTTGGCAGCAAGTGAATCTGAAGTTAAAGAGATTGGTATGAGGCAGGTGACGGATGGAGAAGGAGCTCTTGACAGGAAAGTGGAGCAGCATCGTTCATGTCAGCAGGAAGGCATGGCATTGGCGTTGATTCTGGCAGAAGCAGTACGGATCTTGATTGCCAGGCCCTTTTCCAACGCAATCGCCTGCTGGAGAAAGATACAAGATGGCTACTTATTAGACAGGCAGTTGTCTGGCTTGGGTAGAGGAGCATTTGTGTTTAGCTGCGACTGTGACGGAGTGAGAGCCAAGAAAAAGCTGAAACCGAAACACGGCGAGCGCTGCGGGCGATCGTCTAGCGGGAGATGGAACAGCCAATTAAGTATGACGCGTGAGAGGCTGTGGATCTGATGCGCGCTGGGTAAGGTAAGCTGTGGTCGGGCAGGGTCTGAGAAAGGAGAGGCAGCGCAAGCAATCTCGATATCGACTTTGCAGTCGATACCCTTTCCACTCTGCGCCGTCGTGTGTCGCGCCCTGTTCGTAGCCGTGTCTCGTTGATCAAGTTCGACAAGCAGCACAAACACCGACCCTGCCGCCGACGACGACAATAAAACAACATCTCCAACGGCGACCAACCTACCAGGCCCCTCGCCGTTCCCGACTGCGACTGATGGCACATGCCCGACTGAACAACCCGCTCCTCTAGTTGCACTCTCGTTCACGTCCTTCTGGCCGCCCCTGCCCGATCAACACAGCCCTTTCCAATGTCGCCGGCCTCGGCTCGCTCGTCTGTTACCAGCCGTCGTGTTCAGAGCCTGCAGCCTGCGCGGAGACTCGTCGACGAGCATGACGCCTACTCGTTCGCCGTACGGACCGCCTACCTTTCGCATCTGTTGCAGCCCAAGGCCCGTCGCATCCAACATGTCACCCAGCCCGTCAAGCCCATCACGCGCTCGTCCACGTCCATCACAGACCTGGTCAAAGACTTCTCCTCGATTCGAGACTCCAAGAGTACCCGTTTACCACATGGCTTTACTGGCGAGCTGGACAAACGCATCACCGGCGTCCTTGTCGGCAGAGAGCGCATGCCCGAGTTCAACGACCCCCTGGTCAAGCGCACCTTTGCCACCTTTCTGAACGAGTTCAAGAACCCTACATTCCGCAAGTCCATGGAGAAGGATCGCCGTGTGGAGGATCTGCTCTTGATCTTCTTCTCCAAAGCCACGTCGGAGCTGCAGAAAGGCAAGGCCCCAGACGACGATTCATGGAAGCTCATGGTCGATCGTCATGTTGCTCTGTTTGTGCGCCTCATCAGCTCCACTTTGAAGAAGGATGATTGGGCGCGCGATCGTCCCGAGCTCACTTCTCGCCTGCAGACGCTCGAGAGCAAACTGCTGGTACATGCCCAGGACCTCACCAGCACCTCTCAGGCTTCGGGCAGTACCTCCATCGAAGTCGAAGTCCCCCGCAGTTCAGAAGTCAAAGACATGCCGCTTGTCCTTCGTATCGCAAACATATTTGGTGCCTCGTATGATCAGATCCAGGCTGACATTGACTCGCACAAGGCCGTCTGGACCGAACAGGCTGCTATACAAGACCTGAAGCTATACCAGATGCACCTCAGTTTGAACTCCAGTAGGACTCTTGGCAGTCAGGACTTCCAGCTCGAGGATGCCTACGAGGCCTGGAAGAAGGCCGAGATTCAGGACCTCTCACAATTAATGCTGGCCATCATTCAATCCAACCCAGAACTCGCAAAGAGCACGACTGGCTCAGCTGCTATCAAATCTCCGCCAGTCGCATCGACTGATGATAGTGAACCAGCCTATTCAGTCGATCAATCCTTTGACATGAGTGCGCTGAGTTTGGACAATTCTCCGCGCGAATCAGTCAGTGATGATACTGCCTTCACATTCATTCCTCCAGAACCGAGAGCTTACTACCGCGCTGTGCTGAGAAAAGCATTGGACAACGATGTCTTCCAAGACGACGAGGCCGAGGGTACAGATGGTCCGGAAATACAGCTACTCTCAAAGCAATCTACCGATGTTCTCAACGAGCTGGCTATGCGATGGCGTGTTCCGCAGACTTCTAGGATGACCCTGTTCTTGGATGTTGTCAGGGAAAAGTTCGATCGTCAAGAAATCACCTTGGACACTCTGGATGCCGCCTTCATGTACGCGAAGACACCTCCAGCTGAAGTCAAGAAAGCAAACCGCATGAGTCAAATGACTCCTTCGACTATGTTCGATGCGTCGAGGTGGACAGTATCCGACTACTCGCTCCAACAGCAGTCTCTTTCATCAATCCATGATGCACTGCTCAGAGAACTTTTTGAGCTGTTACAGCATTGCTATGAGCCCAAGCCGCCTTCGGTTGGTCCAGCAATGTACATCTTGGAGACTCACGTTTACGACGACCCCCTCTTCGCAAAGACACCCGAGGACCTGGACGAGTTTACAGTAGTCCTGCACGATGCTCTGAGACAAAAAGCCCGCGAGGCATACAATGGTATGCTCTCAAAACACGTTCCCGAAGACGCAGAATCTTGGGAATTCTACCATGTCATACAACTTGGTAAAGCAGTGATTACACTCGCCGACAAGATCCAGAAACGCTATCGTAAGAATCCTGAAATCATGGGCGTCAATCCTCTGACTGCCTTGGTCGAAGAGATTTTGCCCTCGTTTGCCGCTGATGCTCGAGACCTGGTATCGCGTGTAATTGAGGTTGTGAGAGGGCGTGGTGAAGATGTGCCTGTGCAAGATGGCTTTGATCTGTACAAGGAACTGGTCAGCATTCGCAAAGTCCACTCGCAAGCGCTTCCTAATGTTCCATTTGCGTTCCACATTGAAGGGTTACTAGCAGACTTCGTATGGCGTTGGATTGCCATGACCGATGCAAACATGCTGAGCTGGGTCGAGGGGGCTGTTAACCAGGACGACTTCAGAGTCCGCACTTCTCACCCTGATAACATCCCAACCGACGAAGAGCGGCACAGTATGTCTGCTGTTGACATGTTCCGCTCTTTCAGTCAAAGCATTGATCAAATCATCAAACTTGAGTGGGATGATGATCTGCAATACGCAAAATTCATGACAGCCATCTCAAAATCCATCGGCATCGGTATCGCTAGATACTGCGAACTTGTAGAGCAAAAATTCGTCAAGGAGATGGATCGTATGACCCCTGAACAAGAAGCTGCTTCCCGTCAGACAAGGCAGGAAAAATGGGTTCAGATGGCCAAAGACACATGGGCCAATAGGGAGAAGGTCGAGCCATTCCAGTTCTTGCCCGAGTCGCTTGTCAAGCTGAACAACATTGAGTACACGACACTCCAATTGGACAAGCTAGAAAAGGAGATCAACGTAGATGCTTGTGCAGAAGTCATTCAGAGACACGCGCCTCCAATTAATCCCGTCAAGCTTCGTCAGTCGAGTAAGTTCGTGTTCACCATCAAGATAATCGAGGCCGAAGACTTGAAGGCCTGCGATATGAATGGCCTGAGCGACCCGTACGTCGTTCTTGGAGACGAGTACCAAAAGCGCTTGGCGAAGACTCGCATTGTCTACGGCAGTCTAAATCCTCGCTGGGATGAGACCGTTGACATCAGCACCCAAGGACCTCTGAATATCATTGCCACTATCTGGGATTGGGATGCCTTGGGCGATCACGACTGCGTCGGTCGGACATCATTGAAATTGGATCCCTCGCACTTTAGTGATTATATGCCTCGAGAATTCTGGCTGGACCTCGATACCCAAGGCAGATTGTTGCTACGTGTGAGCATGGAGGGCGAGAGAGACGATATTCAATTCTACTTTGGCAAAGCTTTCCGTACATTGAAGCGAAGCGAGCGCGACATGACACGCAAGATTACAGACAAGGTGAGCACGAATCCAAGGTCGGCTTGTGTGGTGGTATACTGACAATATCCAGCTCTCCTCGTACATTCAACAGGTTTTGTCACGCAGAGCTCTCCGCGGCCTTCTTAGTCAAGGAATATCTATCAATACGGTCCGCGGATATTTCCAAAAGGCAAGACCGCAGTCGGTCATCCAGGGTCCTACTCCAGTCGATATTGACAATGCGCTGAAACCTCTCTTCACTTACTTCGACGATAATTTTGCGATCATGAAACAGACGCTGACGGATTCGGCAATGGTCATGGTCATGACGCGACTCTGGAAAGAGGTTCTGGTAACAGTCGAGTCGTTGCTTGTGCCTCCGCTGTCTGACAAGCCCTCGCAACAGCGGCAGCTGACACAGCAGGAGCTGGATATTGTATTCAAATGGCTTCAATTGCTCTTTGACTTTTTCCATGCTGTTGACGAAGAAGATGGCACGGCACACGGAGTGCCACTCGACATACTCAAGTCATCAAAGTACCACGACTTGCAGAATCTGAACTTCTTCTACTTTGAGTCAACCGAGAACCTGATTAGAACATCAGAATCCATGGCCAAGGCAACGGTGGCTAGACAACAAGCCAGACAGACACGAGAGCTCAATCGCATGTCGGCGCCTGCAACGCTTGCACAGCACTCATTCAGTGGAGCGGCAAGCTTGGTAGGAGTGCCTAGTACCCGGCGAAGCAAGAGTATCATGCTCAGTCGCAATCTTGGGACAATGAAGAAGGCAAAAGAAGAAAAGCGTAAAGAAGCACAGGCGGAGCCGAGCGACGATATGATCCTGAGGATTCTACGTATGCGGCCAGAGGCAGAGAGATACCTCAAGGACAGGAGTAGACAAAAGGAGAGATTGGCAGCGCACGCAGCGGCAGAGCTGATTGTGCGACAGAGTCTCATGGCGCAGAGGACCATGGCACGTGGACGTTGAACAAGTTGCTGGTCAACAGAGACAACTTGTCTTCAGAAGGAGGACACTCATACGGTACTCGGCATTTGATATCCCAGGTGAGCGGTTTAGCAGGGCGTTTTACGGGCAATAGGGTTGTCACAGCTTCGACAGAGATGCAATAGTGTGTGTATGTAGTATTGTTAACTAAATAATGCAGAAAAGGTCACATGCCAGACGGCGTATCGATGCAGGTCAAACAAAAGTCAGGCGGGCGGTGTCTGAAACGCGTGACGGCACGGATGGTGTGAGATGTGCTTCACAACGCACACCAAGACAGCGAGTGGCTCACACGAAATCAGGCTCTGATCGGGGTTCAGACACAGAAGCATGTCGCAGAAACAGTATGACGACAGGCATTGGTGAGAGTAGTCGCAGGCGTGGCGGCCAAAATAAGCTCTCGGCATCCCGCGATCATCAACGGCTGCATTTAGGCCAGACGTGGAAGGAAGCACGCGCATCTCCGGAGTCGCTGATGAATTTTCTCCTTGTTTCCAAGCACAATATATCCGTACTCTGTACAGGCAGCTGACTAGTCTCGCTCCTGTTCCTTCTGCGACTCGACAAGAAGCACGCTCTCAGACGCCCGACCTTGAACACACAGCGCAGCAGCAGCGACTTGCAGGACCCGACCCCTTTGTCACCTCCGACTCTCGCTCCTTCTCCACGAAACGAAAGTTTTGGTTCCCCACGCTCAGCGATCCGCCCACTTTTGTGCCCCCTCTTGGCTTCAAAAGACTGTAAAAAGATTGATCGCTTCGGGCCTTTTCCCCGACACCCGACTCTGATCGTATCGGGCTTTGTTACGCATTGCGCCCGTGTGCACTCGACCGGACTCTCCCTTCTCGATCTGATTTCGCGACTTTGTCTTTGGCATCTCGTTCAACATGCGCAGGCAAACATCTGTAGCCTCGCTTCTCTACGCCCACCTCTTCCCCAACCCTGGCCCCTCGGATCCGCCAAACTTCCAGACCCACCTTGCGCGCGACCTGATTCCGGAAATTCGCATCGAGACGGCCACTTTCTACGGCAGTCTGGACAGCATCGAGGCCCGCTATCCCGGCTTGAACTATTGTCATGGTCCCCATCGCATGCGCCTTGGTCGCTTTCCTCACCACGCCCGTCTGTTCAAGGTCATTGATGACTTGAGGATCACCGAACAAGAGGTCATGGACTTGGTGCGTTGGGAAGGCACGCTGTGGGCAAGGCAGAGGTTCGAAAGAGACGAGAACATCAAGGTCAGGGACACAACGGGAGATGGCATTTGCGACTGGATCGACCCACGCATCCGATCCAAGTAGAAGAACTTGATCCGTGTCCAGACAGACGTCGAAATCACCGAGGGCAGGCACCCCGTCGACATGCTCCTCGATGACGACCACGAGGGAGGTATTCTGGACGATGGACTAGACGACGACGACGACAACGATGATGATAATGATGATGATGTGGGAGAGAACATTCAAAGCATTGGCCACGAGCTCAATCGCCGTCTTCTGGCTGCCATCGCCGCCAGACAACAAGGCCTCAATGTTGAGATGGATCCCGAGTTTGAAGCCTATCTCAAAGAGCTAGTCGAAAGTGGCCATCTGCTAGCCACTTCACGTCCTGTCGATGGTCCCATGAGTCGCTCCGATACGTCGTCGCCGATTTCCCGCCTCGCGTCGTCCTCTGCTGTTCCTACTGTCTCCACCTCTGCCGCTACTGTGGCGGCCGCTCTCGGTCAACCTACCGCATGATGATGCTTCCTCATCTTTTCGAATCACCACCTTATAATGCAGCATTTCTTCAGATTCTGCGCTCTGTCAAGTTTCATCCCGGCGTTGGGAAAGAGAAAATCAGAGGGTTATGATTTTCAATATGTATTTAAAAAACGTTTAGCATGGAGTATGGGGTTGTTCTTTCTGTTGGGTGGCTAGGCTGTTGGGACATGATTCGACAGGACTTTAACAAGCTGACAAGCATTGAAATGATTCATAAAGTACCATCAACGTTATTCTTCCAACCTCGATGTATTATGTGTTGCCACGAATGGCCTAGGCTTACTTCTTGGGTGAGTGTTTTCTACGTAGTAATAGCGGCAGGGCTGGATGTCATTACGACTCGAGCATAAGCAAATCAAACAGTCCTTTCATGGCCTTTGCACTCTTCTTGGGGATTCGCTGCTGACCATTGTGATAGTCGACGAACGTGACACCAAATCGAGTCTCAAAGCCTTCAGCCCACTCAAAACTGAACACTGTTAGTAGATGAAAGTAAAAAGGTAAAGACTGAACCTACTTGTCCATCAAACTCCATGCCATGTATCCTCTGACGTCCACGTTGTCATGAGTGTATGCCTCTGCCATGGCAGTAACGTACTCCTTAAAGTACCACACGCGGAAGTCGTCTTCGAGAAGTTGTTCCTGGCCAAGGTCGTTCTCGCCCTTCAGACTTGTGCCGTTCTCCGTGACATAGATGATGGGGCGCCCGTAGCGATCCGAAATCCACTTGAGTAGTTTTCTGAACCCGACAGCGTATGGTCTCAACCATGGACTTTGAGTGGCGGGTCCTATCTCCTGACCCTCCTTGTTGACGAGCAAAGATTCAAGATTGCCGAGATAGTCTTCTGGCTCTGGCTCGCCGGACCTGTGCTTGATATAGTTTGCACAGTAGTGGTTCATACCGTAAAAGTCGTTGCTGCCTTGGACTAGCTTCTTCTCTTCCGGAGTGAACTTTGGGAGACGGTCTCCAAGCTGCTTACGCATGCTTTCGGGATAGTCACCAAAGTACACCGGGTCTGCAAACCACGAGATGCTAAAGAAAAGTTTAGTTTGACAAGCTTCAATGTCCTTAGGGTCCTCGGGATCCCAAGGCTCGACCCAATCACCTGCACAAGTCAGCGAAATGCATAGTAGTTTCACTTCCGAGTTTACCTACCATTCAAAGTGATTCCAATCTGTCCTTTTTGTGTGGGTTTGAATTCTTCTCGGTAGATCTTCACAGCTGCACCATGAGCAATCAGAAGGTTGTGTCCCACCAACCAAGGTTCAGTGCTGCTGTCACCGACTGAGCTCTTCGATCGATTGCTGGTTCTTCCTGGAGCGAAGACACCCTCGTTGTATCCGAGAATAGAGCTGCACCAAGGCTCGTTAAATGTTACCCAATACTTGACCTTGTCACCTAGTGCTTGGAAAATGGTGCGAGAATATTGCGCATAGTCGGCCACGAACTCTTTTTTGTTCAGGAGACCTCCGTACTTCTCCAAACCCTGAGGTAGGTCCCAATGGAAAAGAGTGACCATGGGCTCGATTCCGTTGGCAAGTAATTCGTCCACGAGATCAATGTAGTACTGTAGACCTGTTTGGTTGACTGGATCTTCGCGTCCGCCAAGAGGTATCACTCGGGACCAGGAGATGCTGAATCGATATGCTCGGGCGCCCATGTCCTTCAAGAGTTTTACATCTTCCTTGTATCGATGGTAGGAGTCACAGGCGACATCTCCGTTTTCATTACCAGCAATCTTCCCAGGGATGCGACAGAACGTGTCCCAGATCGAGTCTCCTCTGCCTCCTTCTTTTAGAGCCCCCTCGATCTGATAACTGGAAGCTTGCTTGAGTGCCTGGTCATATATGGTTGTCGGTCAACTAACCTTGCTGTTGCAAAGCCCCACAAGAAGTCTTTGGGCAAAGATGGGCCAGACATGATGATGATCAATTGAATGCAGAACTTGTTAAAAGAGGAGGCACCCAAGTTATATATCTGTACAAGCGAAGGGGCCCGTTCGAGCAGGATGCAGCCAAGATACACTCGGTCGTAGACACGAAGAAAGCCGTCACATGAGATGGGCCCTGGCGAGTTTTGTTCGTCCGCTTCTCATAGCAACAGTGATCGTGAGACCAACAAGTATGCTTGATCAACAGGCACAATGCTCAATCGATTTAGCCTGTTCCTGTGGCGTTGCGGAGCTCGAAGCGCCGTGCACGAACGTGGAAGGTCCTGCAGTCGGTTCCGGCTCCTCGGCCCGTTATTCCTCACGATGACCACTCACAACCCAAGACCATCAGACTTCTCCATACCACTCTACGATACGATTCCTATCAGGACGACCGCACAACCCTACGAATTCAATTAGCGTACGGCACTTCAATTACTGGTCCCAAGCCACCTGCCAATCCTCAATACCCCGTCCTTAGCGGCGCAAATTTTGATCGAGAACTGTTCTCAATGCTCCAAAATCGCTGCAGAGCTGCATTGCAATCGAACGTCCCCAAGTTGCAAAAATGTTGCCGGGCGTATATGGCCACGCATGTTCAGAAGAGAGAGGGTGATATTAGTGACGCATTTGCTTCGCTTTCAGGCTTGACTCCTAAACCACTAGAGCCTCGCTTTGCCACTCTGAAAAGTGAGATGATTGCAGGCAAGGAAGACATCATCCAAGAATCCTTCTACCGTCTCCTAGAGGCTTTGAGGGAGGAAGTTGCAACTGTCAAGATACTCAAAAGCAAGGTAATCCCTGAGATCGACTTCAAGGATATCAAGGACGCAAGTACGAAATTTAGCAGCGAGTATAAGAAGCGTGGAGCAGCTATCATCCGAAACGTTATTCCACCGGTCGAAGCGATGGAGATGAAGGAAGAGCTTCGGGAATATATCGCTGCAAACCCTCAAACTAAAGCCTTTCCGAGCGACAATCCTCAGGTATACGAGCTGTATTGGTCACCAGCTCAGATCAAAGCGCGTTCTCATCCATATCTTTTGGCTGCTCAACGATTTCTCCTCTCCCACTGGCACTCTCGGGACCCACAGGCTCTAGTCTCTACTGCACATCCAACAATATACGCGGACCGACTGCGGATACGGACTCCGGGAGACAACGTCTTTGCTCTAGGACCGCACGTTGATGGTGGCGGACCGGAAAGGTGGGAGCCAGAAGGCTATGGCAATGCTAGGGTTTATGAGTCAATTTGGGAGGGGCGATGGGAAGACCACGACCCTTGGGAAATCAGTTGCCGATTGGCAGTAAAGTCGGATTTGTACCAAGGTGTTGGGGCTTGCAGTATGTTTCGCGCAGCACAAGGCTGGCTGTCACTAAGCACCACGAAGGCGCGCGAAGGAACGCTGTTGGTAAACCCGATGCTGAAACATGCGACAGCATATTATCTTTTACGCCCGTTCTTTTCAGCCAAGAAGGGCCCAACGGACACCAAGACTGGTGCCTTCGACGACTCTTTCCTCTCGCCGGACAATTGGATCCTGGACTGTCCTCAGACATCCTGGCTCCAGGGTGCATCACCGGGAAAAGGACAGGAGTTGAGTAACATGCTGCATCCTCATCTTGAGCTCAATAGCACAATGGTCCACATGCCAGAGGTTAGGCCTGGTGACTATGTTGCCTGGCATTGCGACCAGATCCACGCCGTGGATCAAAAGCACGAAGGTACCACCGATAGCTCAGTCTTGTATATTCCTGCGTGCCCTCTTACGGCCCAAAATGCGGAGTTTCTGGCTCGTCAACGACAGGCCTTTCTAGAAGGTCTGCCGTGCCCCGATTTTGGCGGAGGCGTTGGAGAGACAGGTCACATTGGTCGACCCGGTATCGAAGAAGTTGAGAAGGCGAGCCAAGGAAAAGATGCAGGTATGACTGCGTTCGGTCTTCAGGAATGGGACAGCTCAGCCGTAGGACTGAGCGAGAGTCAAAGAGAACTTTTTGACAGGGCGAACAAGATCTTGGACTTCTATGACTAGAACAAGAATCATCATGACTGTTCAGAGACTATTCAAGAGATCCCGTTGAAAGATCATAGGTCAGAGGGACGAAGCATGCAGCGCAAGGAGTAACGTGGAAGGAACACACTAGAATCTAGTTCCCCAGACGCAGGCTGGTCAGTGAACTAGCTATCAAAAGGCACGATGTTATTGAGAAACGGGAACGAGTCCACTGAGAGCGGATACTCCTCTTGCTCTCAATGCACATTACGCCTACTTGGAAAATCACCTTGCAATTTGATAGCTAGTAACAAGGACGTCTCGGCAGGTTGGGAGCTCGGATCTGGTGTAACCTCTGTACATCCACGTTGCGTACGAGTACGCGTTCCATAGAATTAAGAAGTGATCAGGAAATCAACGAGCCGTGCATACGAAGATAGCAGTGCCTGATGCCATATTCAAAAGCTTCTGATGTAGACGTAATGTCGTCTGGCCTTGCGCATATTACGTGCAGCTAACGTTGAGTTCCCCTCCCTCGCAAGGCCATTGATGTGTTGTCAAGATGTAACAATAATATGAGTCTGATGTTAGTGCGATTGTCCAGGGAGAGCAAGAAAGAATAGCCGCTCTCAGAGGAAGTCACCCCGTATAAAAGAACCACCAAGCGTTTTAATGGCTAGGTAGCTTGTCGTCTGCATATAGGAGGCTGAGGTTCGGCTTCGGTCCAAGTGCGATCTCTTCCCTACGTCGACGTTGACGTGGAGTGCAAGGGTCTTTTCGCTCGTTTTGGGCCGTAATCACGGCACTGTACTGAGGAACAACATCTTCTTCTCTTGCAGTTACCTCGTTGGTCCGCGACCATAAGACGATATATCATCGATAACGTGAGTCGCTAGTCTCTGTAATAAGATGGGATAAAACCTGGCTATCGGCATATAGGGCAGGCACGGCAGCTGTTCCTTCTCCGCACCCCGGACCAGGGACATCCCAAAGAGGAAGCGGCAAGAGATGGACTGCGCACAGTCCCTAGATCCCTCCATATCTCCGCTCTTATCACAGTCTATCGTAGTCCAGACGGGACGTACACACCAGTCTTTTAGTTGTGCTTTTTGGTACAGTATGGACGGCGGTCGCTTGCGAAGGTCGCCACCGAACGTCGACCCAAGTTACATCTTATCGTCCATCCTAGCACATTAGATCTTTTCTATTCCTATCTTGTAGAGCTACTACTGGTGTCTATATACGCGGCGCTTTAGCTGTTGCTTCTCAACTTCATACTTCCCCCACGCCGTCCTCCTCGATACATTGCTCGTTCCTTGTATATCCCCCTTTCTACCATTCAGGTCTAAATTCTCGAGTTGCATCTGCCTGGCCAGGCCTCCTCCTATCCAACATGGACACCAAGCAGCCGGCGGAGCACAAGTTGACTCCTTACCGCTCCGAACAACCAGAGGTCGAAGAAGGCACGATCACCGTCAACACTTCTGGTCATACGCAAGAACTTGAACGCAATTTCAACATCGTTTCGATCTGTGCTGTAGGCATTGTTACTGGCAACACATGGTAATGTCGGCATCGGTCGTCCTGCTCCTCTTCGCATTTCGACTCCTGTTTGGTAGACAAAGACTGACTATGACTTTCTCTGCAGGTGTGCCCTCGGCGGCAGCATCGTCGTCGCTTTGTACAATGGTGGACCCACCGGAGTCATCTTCGAGTTCCTAGCAGTCAGCGTATTCTATTGGATGGTCGGTGCTTGTATAGCAGAACTTGCAAGTGCTATTCCCTCCTCTTCAGGTGTATACCATTGGGCCGCTGCAACGTCAGCACCGAGATACTCGAAGTTTATTGGCTTCCTTGCAGGGTAAGACGAAGACACAATCGTTGCGCATCCGCGTTGCAGCATCATCCTTGATGAAATGTTGTCTTTGGCAAAGTTTCAGCTTGGGTTGCGACCAAAACACAAACTCCCCGACCCTGTTCTTCGTAAGGATCATGCTGACTGTGGCCGATAGCTGGTGGAATTTCTTTGCATGGGTTTTCGGATCTGCCTCAATGTCGTCGATCCTGGCGAATGAGGTCCTGGCCATGTGGGGGCTGTTCCACCCAGAGTACGTTGCTGAGCGCTGGCACGTATTCATCTGTTACATTATCATCTCCTGGTCATGCTGCGCAGTCGTACTGTTTGCAAACAGAGCCCTACCAATGGTCAACAACATCGGTCTCTTCCTCACACTTGGAGGATGTTTCCTTACGATCTTGGTCTGCGCTATAATGCCTACCACGACCGGCGCAGGCCATGCTACCACAGCTGCCGTCTGGTCTTCCTGGTCCAACGACACTGGCTACAAGTCCAATGGCCTCGTATTCGTGACAGGAATGCTCAACGGCGCGTTCAGCGTGGGTACGCCCGATTGCGTCTCGCACTTGGCCGAGGAGATTCCCAGAAGTCGAGTCAACGTCCCCAAGGCTATTGCTGCACAACTGGGCGTAGGATTCGTGACTGGCTTGTTCTACTTGATCGCCATATTCTACAGCATCAACGACATCGACGCCTTGATGAACAATCCTTACACCAATCCTCTAGCTGAGCTTTATAGACAGGCTACCGGATCAAAGGCCGGGTCTTGTGGCCTGCTCATCGTGGTTTTCTTGGTACGTTGTTGCAAGCTTCAGAATCGAATGTCTGTCTTACAGTTTGCCTACCTTTGGCAGAGTCGGTGCCCTTCCTGGTGTCTCATAAGTTGAAGCACCAAACGGGCGCCGTTTCGTCAAAGTTTGGCAAAACTGAAAGAAGGCCCGCGATGTGCTGTAGGTTGTTTCAGTCTTTCGAACCCCATGCTGACTATACTTCAATTGAAGCCTACGGTAGCCAACTGCATTGGTACCTACATCACATGCGGACGCATGTTGTGGACACTCTCGCGTGGTATGTTTTCTCGAAAAAATCTACTGTCGGACAAAAAGAACTCTGACTTACATGTCGTAGATCGGGCAACACCTTTTTCAAACACACTTGGAGTCATCTCTCCTCGATGGGGCAACCCCTTCGCAGCTACTGTTGCATGCCTCATCATCACCACAATTCTAGGATTGATCTACATTGGCAGCGCCGTGGTAAGTCTGACTTGAACACAAAAGACCTGATATCAGAGCGGATACTGACTTCTCTAGGCCTTCAACGCCTTCGTCGGTTCTTTCATCATCCTCTCTTCGGCTTCATACCTCCTCGCCATTCTGCCTCACTTGCTGAGCGGACGTAAAAGGATTGAACTTGGACCCTTCAGATTGCCGGATAAGCTTGCTGCTGTCATCATGCCGATCGCATGCGCATACATCGTGGCATTTATCGTCATATTCTGCTTCCCATATTCGTGAGTTACTACGTCCAGATCGCTTGGATAAAGACTAACCGAGATTGCTCACAGAATGCCAGTCTCGGCAGAGACGATGAACTACTCGTCTGCCATCACCGGTGGACTTACCGTAATCATCGCACTACTCTACCCATGGCAGTGCAGAAACGGATTCGTAAGCCCGGTCGAAGTCGCCAGAAGCATTGCAGCGGCGGACGTCGTCAAGGATGACCGAGAGTGATCCATATAGACTTGGTATTTTCTAGTCTGAATTTAGGGGCCACTTAGTACATTCCCAAACTGTACATAATCATTCATGCATTTACTATGAATGTGTCGTTGGATTTGAGGCTGTCTCGTGTTCGAGAGGTCATCCCAGTGCAACGTGATGATTGAGCTTGCCACTGTAAAGAGGTAAAATATGCTTAGATGTCAAGCCTCCAGCAAAGTGATGCATTGAAGCTGCATTGGTGGAGGCATGGCTGCTGTCATGTCTCTCTGCTCATGTTGCGACTCCTAGGTGGTCTTGTTTAGGCAGATCTGGCTAGACTAAGGAACGCAATGACCGATAAATCCGGGATAGCATTCAGGGGGTCTCGAGGTCAGGCATCAGGCTGTTTGCGCACGCAGTGTTTTGCGGAAAGAGACAGCTCGGTGATTTGCCGACGGAAGTTGAGCGTGGTCGAGCTCGGATGCCTCGGTCGGGTAAATTCAGCGGTTCCGACGGGAGCTGATCAAGTTTGGTGGGGAAGGTGGACTTGCGGCGGCTAATGATGACAGCATGTGTGGTGGGCAGCTTGGTGCTTGCACTCGACTCACATGATGCATGGCTTCTGTTTCCGCAATTCGCAGGCTGCGGCACCACTGACCTGGAAAAAGGCAGCTGCTACTCGATATCACCCTTCCGAAACTCTGCATACGCTGACCCGATCCTTCGGCGTGCCTTCTGTATCATCCGTGGCTGCTCGATATCATCCTTAATTGAGCCTACATACATTCCTCTTGTACGTTCTCGCTCTTGCCTGCTCTAACTTCACTACCGTCCTGCTCTTTCTCATCTCCCTAATCACTACGCTCGAGGCCTTCCCAGGGGTTGTTCTTCTCATTCAGTTCTTCTACCAACCCAATTGTAATCGTCACACCACACAACTGCTTACACCATGTCTCAAGCTTTCAAGTCGGGTCTTCAGAGAAGCCTGAGAGCATCTACCCTTCGTGTCCCTTCCTCTACTACATACAACCTCCAATCGTCGAGGAATTGCGGTAGTTGCGCCGCTGTTGCTTACCATCTCAACTCCAAGAAGGCCACAAGAAAGTTCTCTGGCACAGCAGCCCCCAAGATGGCCTCCGTACAAGAAGTGAACCCTGCGGACGCAAAGGTGAGTGGAGCTTCGGACAAGCTTCCTGGCAAGAGTAGAAGCTAACTATAATTTCCACAGAACCTGTCCTTCGTCCTCGAGAAGCCCTACAGCGTCAAATTTGAGGATCGTCCCATGCCCAAGCTCAGAGATCCCTACGATGTCATCGTCAATGTCAAGTACACCGGTATCTGCGGTTCGGACGTGCACTACTGGACGGATGGTGCCATTGGTGACTTTGTGGTCAAGGCACCCATGGTGTTGGGCCACGAGTCGGCCGGTATTGTTGAGGAGGTGGGAGACAAGGTGACGACACTCAAGAAGGGCGATCGCGTCACATTGGAGCCCGGTGTTCCTTGCCGCAGATGCCCACGCTGCAGAGAGGGCAAGTACAACCTCTGTGTCGACATGGCCTTCGCAGCCACTCCTCCTTACGACGGAACACTGGCCAAGTACTATCGTCTTCCTGAAGACTTCTGCTACAAGATTGCAGACCACGTCTCTCTCGAGGAAGCGGCGCTGGTCGAGCCATTGAGTGTTGGTGTGCACATCACCAAGCAGGCCGACATCAAGCCCGGTCAGAGCGTTGTTGTCTTCGGCGCCGGCCCTGTTGGTCTGCTCTGCATGGCTGTCGCAAAGTCTTTCGGTGCCACCAAGATTGTTGCCGTAGACATCAACGAGGAGCGTCTCGCGTTCGCACAGAAGTACGCTGCCACACACGTCTTCCGCTCGCAAAGAGTCGGCCCTCAGGAGAACGCCAAGCTCCTTAATGACGAGTGTGCCCTCGGACTGGGTGCTGATGCCATCATCGACGCTACTGGAGCCGAGCCTTGCATCCAGACTGCCATCCACGCCCTGAGAACTGGCGGAACCTACGTCCAGGGTGGTATGGGTAAGCCTGACATCACCTTCCCGATTATCGCTCTTTGCGCAAAGGAGATAAATTTAAGAGGAAGTTTCCGCTACGGCCCCGGCGACTACCAGCTGGCTGTAGACCTCATCACTTCCGGTAGCCTCAGCGTGAAGGAGCTCATTACTGGTCAAGTCAAGTTCGAGGACGCTGAGCAGGCGTTCAAGGACGTTCACGCCGGAAAAGGTTTGAAGTCCAATCATCCAACGTGAGCTTCCCAAAGGCTAACATCATTAGGCATCAAAATGTTGATCCAAAACCCTCAATAAACGTTTCGTAAAGTTGGGAGAATACTAGCATTTTTAATTTTGGTCAAATACTTTTGGTAGCGTTTTGCTGAATGATATCTGGGGAATTTTACAAAAGGGGAACCCTCTTCCTCATGAGCCGAACTTTTCTCCCTCCTTGTTTCTCTCGCCGCGACAAGACGCAACGA
>Ga0139313_100011_pt1 | contig 17995 bp, 13 predicted proteins | sample In1P11_FD_99375 | JGI IMG/M metagenome (GOLD analysis project Ga0139313, IMG submission 99375) | reverse complement strand
CTCCCTCCTCTACTTATTTCTAGATAGATTGGCCTATGATACAATAATCCCCCTAAGCCAACCCACTGTCTAAATCCTTGGCCCATGTTTACCAGGTGCTCCTTGATGAGGAATCGATCTTGTCTTCTAGAGAGACTGTCCTCTCCTGATCTGTTGTTTCTCCAAGTAGGTAGAATTTTAGAGGAGGGGATATCAATAAGGTTATGTTCCTCTGGTTTGTTCTCAAAGAAATTTGAGAGGTTATCTCTTTGTGCATTGTGCCCCCATGATTCCGCAAAACCAATGGAGAAATTTAAGTCCCCACCCAAAATGAGCTTGTCTTTTTGAAGGATGTGAGTTTTTAACAGCCTTTTCTAGAATTCTTCCCTATTGTGACAGGGGCCATATATGTTGATGATACTAATCTCAGTATCGAGTTCAGAGGAGTATATGTCTGCTCCTAAGTGACTTGAGCTTCCCAAATATTGCAGATTCTGATGGAACGGTTGTTAACTCCCAGAGCCAGTCCCCCAGAATGCCTTGATGCGTCTAGAGCATGAAAACTCCATCCAAGTAGCCATGATTCAAGAAGGTGGGTAACAACACTACCCTGACCTAGGGTTTCTTGTAGAAAAAGGATATCAAAGGGTTCAGATAAAAATAATCTTCTCATGGCTAATTTTTTGTCAGGGCTAGCCAACCCTCTATAGTTGAAGGATAACATTTTCATGGAGGGGGATGCTCAAGGGTATTCTCTGCTCTAAGTGCCCAGTCGATGGATTGTTGTCTGCCATCAACAATCTCTTCCCCAACTTGTTGTTTAGCTTTTGATAAGGAGGAGGGTCTGCCTCAAGGCCGCTTAAGAGGAGGGGGAGAGGTAATCAGGCTGATACCTAGGGTATCAGGAGCCAGTGACCGAAGCCGAGAGCGGAGGGGGTATCTATTGGATGGAGGGCTTGGTGGGGGGTGTGATCATGGATGTGGGGAATGGGTTGAGGGTCCTTGGGAAATAATGGTGGGGTACAAGAGATGATGGGGGAGGAGGGTTTAAAAGGACACTCCAGAGATATGGGAGGGTTATAGGTGTGTATATGGGGCCAAACAGTATTTGTATCTATGTAATGTGATGAAGCAATATAATAAGTAGAGGAGGGAGTTGAATTCAACATACCCATGGATAATGCAGCCTCAATAGCCGCCCTTTCTCTGGTTAGTGGAGGAGAGGGTGGACTGAAGGGTGCTTTTCCCCGCTTCTTTCTGATCTCCTTTGTAGGTTCCTTTTCTGCATCTGAATGTGCCAAAATTGCTGCTTCTTTAGCCACTGGGGGGCTACCTTGTGCATATGAGATTTTTTGTGGAGTTACCTTCCCCTTTTCTCTCTCACTCGCCTTCTTATTCAGAGGGCATTCCTTGAACAAGTGTCCCACCTTGTGGCATCGTCTACAGTAGAATGAGACTCCTTTGTAATCTAGAATTTGCTGACGGGAGAAGGTTCTCCATTGTAGAGTGATATGCTCCTGAAGGCCCCCCCAGTTTCCAGATGAACCAGGATCCTGGCATACGCCATCATGCCGGTAGCCAGATAATATCTATCATTTTCTAGATAGGTTCCTAGTGTGTTGTCGATACGCTGAAATATATCCTCCGACCAAAATTGGAGGGGTAATTCAGGGAGCCGAACCCAAATAGGCCCTACTCCTATTTGCTCTTTTTCTGGATCAAATAGAGGGTTCCATCGGCAGAGAAGGACTGGAGCGTGTTCAAAATGCCAGAAGGAGGACATGACCCAAATTGTGTGCTCGGCTCTGGCAAAGCACAAAGAGAACTAACCCCTAACAAAAGTTTGAACAAAGGGAAGGTTAGCCAGGTGCTGCCCCCATACCTCAGAGGTCCACAGCTTGAGCCTAGCTGCTGTGTAGCTTCAGCTGCATATTCTTCTTACTAGCATAGGGTCCGCCATGTCCATGGTGTTGCCCCAGTGTATATCCTCCCCAAGCCTGAGAATTACTTCTTCGCCTTTGGTTTTGAAACACTTTCGCTTCTTGATAGGCCTAGAAGCTTCTTCAGGGGCATCTGATCGATCCTTTGGCTGATTAGGGTTTGTAGGAGGGTTATCAGAATTGAATTGGCCGGCTGCAGGAATAGGTTCTGAAAGCAGGCGTACAGGTGAGTAGCTACCAGATGGAGGAGCCTTAGATACTGTGGCTTGTGGGTTACCCAGAGCCGGATTAAGGTGTTCCGGGGGTAGGTTGGAGAGTCGATAGGATGGGAGGGATGGGGGTTTTGTGTGTTTGCAGTCGTAGGGTTAGGGTGGAAGCTAACAACCGACAGACGCAAAGTTTGCAGTGGAAGGTGATTGCGGCGACAAGGGTGGTGTTGTTCCTTAAGAAACTAATTTCCTGGCTGTACGGAAATTATGGTTAAGACATTAATAAATATTATTTACTGTCACTTATTGTTTATTAGATTACCAAATGAAGGACTTGGAAAACTTGACCTTAGACTCTTAATACATGTATGATTAGAAATTCTCATAATGCCATTTGCTGCTAATTATAAATGATGAATGAGGAAAGTTTGAAAGGGAAGTTAAAGACAATATGCTGATCTCTCACAGGAACTATTATCTGTAACTTAGAGGAATTATGATCATGAGGAATAAATCATAGACAATATGCTGATCTTTCACAGAAACTATTGTCTATAACTTAGAAAGGAAATGAGGAATTTAAGTATAGGAGCACTCTTTAAGGGATTTAACCTTGTAGCTTCATTAGTACACTTAAAAAGAAGAAAACATTGCATGACACATGATAGTGAAACTTACAAATTATATGTAACGACTCTTGGAAACTTCTGGTTGTTTTATTAATCACTAATGTTATCAGAAATATAGTCGCTTGGTTCTCCAAAATTCCAACCCCATCTTAGTAAATTTTCCCCTTTTTATACATTGCAAAATAGTTGTTGATCTCTGTAACTGTCCAAATTATTTAACTGTTTCTCTAACTATATGAGAAAAAAACTCTTATAAAACTTTTACAGAGGTTTGATGACACCTCAAAGAACATAAAACAAGAACAACTGAACAATGACAATAACTGCTGCCCTTTGACTCTGGTAATATGCTATCGCTTTGACTGTGTCTCAATAGCAATTAATCTACCTTAATCATACAAATTGTGTTTAACTTGCGCATAACCTGGCTTACACATGTATTGGGCACATTCCAATTGGCCAGAACGACAAGAAATTTGACCAACCGCCCTCTTCTTTGAATATGGCTTTAACGCTGATTTTCTTGTTTACACAGCAAAATCAACACAAAACAAATAAACGGAACTAAAAATACATTAACCCGATTTTATAACTCCATCGGATTCGGAGTTTCATCGCAATTAGCAATCAGCCCTTATCTTTACGCAACTTTAAGTCGCATAACTGTGGCAACACGGGACTTATGCATATATGCCCTTTATAACAAAGATATGCCATAATCATGATTTTTTGCTTTTAAAATAATTCGCACAATACCTTTTATTGCAATTAGCAATCGACGCTTCCATATATATATGCATAACAGGTGGACCCGCTGGACTTTAAAATATGATATACATGTGTTCGGGTTCGACCCTTATCGCATATCGCGATTGGCGAGGTCAATGCATATAACATAAGCGTTTCACACTTTACGGACCCGCCGCTCTTATAAATTATGCCATATAAGTTTTCGGGTTCGGAACCCAATTGGTAATCGCAATCAGCGCTGCGAGCCAACCATCCATATTGTGGACCCGACGATCTTTAGAATGTAGCATATAACATTTCGCGTCTAGTGTTAGTGTTTAACACTTGCCTTCTGTTGTAAATCTGATTTTTCCTTCATTTCCCTTTATATTTTGATTCCGATAGAATTATGTTTACGACATATATATATATATATATACATACATGTGTGCCCATATAACCTTTGGCCTCCAATATATCATTCCTTTTGCTTGGTCTCCTTTTTAAAGTATTTTCATAAATGAAAAATGAATGTTATAAACATTAAACAATTCATGTTACAACAGGTGGAATTGGCCAGATCGGAGGAGGCTCGAAGAAGGTCACGGTGGAACAGGAGGGTCCCGAGATCGAGGGTAGACCAGTAATGGTAGCCGTTAGATCGCAGTACAGGGGAAGGAAGTCATCCGCGGTGGAGCGAGGAGTTTTCCAGATATTAACGTCCTCCAATGGGTCCTTTGAATAATATATTAGGTATAACTCCATGCTTGTTCCGTGAAGTTCTCTACCAGCTGCCTCTAGGACTATCGTAACTATCGCCTTAATAGGATGTCGGAAATCAGCAAGTATGCAGCAAGTAGGGTGGAGGATGGGGTAACAACGCTATTACGGATGGCTTGGACGTGTTACGAGTACCACCGCGGTGAAGGTAGCCAGTGGAAGCAGAAGACGACAGCTAAGTTAGATATGGCGTGGGTAGGGTGCAGTCGTGTCATTGTTCAACTGCAAAACCCTAACCCTTTTCAGACATGTGATGTAGCTCCATCTTTTTCGATGAGGTATCTTATGTATAAGAAGAGGTTAAATAAAATGGAAAACAATACGCTTTATAAATTTGATGTAACTTTGGCCAAAACCACCTTTGACTCAAGCATGGATGGCATTAGGATGCCTAATCTTGGCTAGACCATTAGGGGATAAAGGAGGAAATCATTTTATAGAATAAGGATAAAATTAAAAATATTATTGCATCAAAATTTAAGGATATTAAATAGTGGGGTGGTAAAGAGTTAGAGGGAAAAAGGAAAATACAATATTATATTAAGAAGGTAATCAACCAAGATCTAAAAAATCAGAAGTAACTCTTTGTTTTGGGTAGTGTAAAGAAGAAAATAAACATTGTTGAAATAAGAATAAATGCTCATGAGCTCCATAGTGAGACTAGACATCGGTCAATTCCAAAAATGCCATGGAAGGAAAGAGTTTATCACCTTTGTGACATTGAGGGGGTTGAAGATGAAAAAAACCTTCTCTTATATCGTCAAACATATACGAATATTGGATCTAAATTTCAAAATATTTGTGACACTACCAACCTTCTTGACCTTTTAACTCAATAAAACTATGGTGATCTTGAAACATTTCTCTTAATGCTTTTGAAGCGCAGTTTTTTTTTTTTTTTTGAAAGGATGATGGATGAAAAATTGTCCCCAATTCATCGTATACCTTTTGATCATATAGGGTGCTCGGAAATGGTCGAAATAGTGAAATAGGAGGATCGCTATGACTATAGCCCTTGGAAAGTCTTCTAAAGAAGAAAAAACTTTATTTGATACTATGGATGACTGGCTACGCAGAGACCGTTTCGTTTTTGTGGGTTGGTCCGGTCTATTGCTCTTTCCTTGTGCCTATTTTGCCTTAGGTGGATGGTTCACGGGTACAACCTTTGTGACTTCATGGTATACTCACGGATTGGCCAGTTCCTATCTGGAAGGTTGTAATTTCCTAACTGCCGCAGTTTCTACTCCTGCTAATAGTTTAGCACATTCTTTGCTGCTATTATGGGGTCCCGAAGCACAAGGAGATTTGACTCGTTGGTGTCAATTAGGTGGTCTATGGACCTTCGTTGCTCTTCACGGTGCTTTCGGTCTAATAGGTTTCATGTTACGTCAATTTGAACTTGCTCGATCTGTACAATTGCGACCTTATAATGCAATTGCATTCTCTGCTCCAATTGCTGTCTTTGTTTCTGTATTTTTGATCTATCCATTGGGACAGTCCGGTTGGTTTTTCGCACCTAGTTTTGGTGTAGCAGCTATTTTCCGTTTTATCCTCTTCTTTCAAGGTTTTCATAATTGGACCTTGAATCCATTTCATATGATGGGAGTTGCCGGAGTATTGGGTGCTGCTCTTCTATGCGCTATTCATGGTGCTACCGTGGAAAATACTTTATTTGAAGATGGTGATGGTGCAAATACGTTCCGTGCTTTTAACCCGACTCAAGCCGAAGAGACTTATTCCATGGTCACTGCTAACCGCTTCTGGTCCCAGATTTTTGGGGTTGCTTTTTCCAATAAACGTTGGTTACATTTCTTCATGTTATTTGTGCCAGTGACCGGTTTATGGATGAGTGCCATTGGAGTAGTTGGTCTAGCTCTAAACTTACGTGCCTATGATTTTGTTTCCCAGGAGATCCGTGCAGCAGAAGATCCTGAATCTGAGACTTTCTACACAAAAAATATTCTCCTGAACGAAGGTATTCGTGCTTGGATGGCGGCTCAAGATCAGCCTCATGAAAACCTTATATTCCCTGAGGAGGTCCTACCCCGTGGAAACGCTCTTTAATGGAACTATAGCTTTAGCTGGTCGTGATCAAGAAACCACTGGTTTCGCTTGGTGGGCCGGTAATGCCCGACTTATCAATTTGTCGGGTAAATTGCTTGGGGCTCACGTGGCTCATGCCGGATTAATTGTATTCTGGGCCGGAGCAATGAACCTATTCGAAGTGGCTCATTTCGTACCGGAAAAACCTATGTATGAACAAGGATTGATTCTGCTTCCCCATCTAGCTACTCTAGGATGGGGAGTCGGTCCTGGTGGGGAAATCGTGGACACTTTTCCATATTTTGTATCTGGGGTACTTCACTTAATTTCTTCTGCGGTTTTAGGTTTTGGTGGTATTTATCATGCACTCATAGGACCCGAAACTTTAGAAGAATCTTTTCCATTCTTTGGCTATGTATGGAAAGATAGAAACAAAATGACCACAATTTTGGGTATTCACCTAATCTTGCTAGGTGTTGGTGCTTTTCTTCCAGTGCTAAAAGCTTTGTATTTTGGAGGTGTATATGATACTTGGGCTCCCGGCGGTGGAGATGTAAGAAAAATTACGAACCCGACACTTAACCCAAGTGCTATATTTGGTTATTTACTGAAATCTCCTTTCGGAGGAGAAGGATGGATCGTTAGCGTGGACAATCTAGAAGATGTAATTGGAGGACATGTATGGTTAGGTTCCATTTGTATCTTCGGTGGTATCTGGCATATCTTAACCAAACCTTTTGCATGGGCTCGCCGTGCATTCGTATGGTCCGGAGAAGCTTATTTGTCCTATAGTTTAGCGGCTCTATCCCTCTTTGGTTTTATTGCTTGTTGTTTTGTTTGGTTCAACAATACCGTTTATCCCAGTGAATTTTATGGGCCCACCGGCCCAGAAGCCTCTCAAGCTCAAGCGTTTACTTTTTTAGTTAGAGACCAACGTCTTGGAGCTAGTGTGGGGTCTGCCCAAGGACCTACTGGTTTAGGTAAATACCTTATGCGTTCTCCGACTGGAGAAATTATCTTTGGAGGGGAAACGATGCGTTTTTGGGATCTCCGTGCTCCTTGGTTGGAACCCCTAAGGGGCCCTAATGGTTTGGATCTGAGCAAGTTGAGAAAAGACATACAGCCTTGGCAGGAACGACGTTCAGCAGAATATATGACTCATGCTCCTTTAGGTTCTTTAAATTCTGTGGGTGGTGTAGCTACCGAAATCAATGCGGTGAATTATGTCTCTCCCCGAAGTTGGTTATCCACCTCCCATTTCGTTCTAGGATTTTTCTTCTTCGTAGGTCATTTGTGGCATGCGGGAAGGGCTCGTGCAGCTGCAGCAGGATTTGAGAAAGGGATTGATCGTGATTTCGAACCTGTCCTTTCCATGACTCCTCTTAACTGAAACAATAGATCAAACCAGATGGAAGAAAAATCGATTCAATTTCATTACATCTATCTCCCATATCGGCGGGATAGGAGTCTTTTCAAATACTCTTTTTCCAACTGGATCCTTGTAGCTCGGCTATATACAGCCGAGCTATTCTCTTTTTTTTTATTGGACCGGTAAATGCAATTGTTGAAAAACAAAAGGAGAGAGAGGGATTCGAACCCTCGATAGTTTTTTTATCTATACCGGTTTTCAAGACCGGAGCCATTAACCACTCGGCCATCTCTCCCGGGGACAACTTCTATTCTACCCCTTCGTATAATCCCTAACTATAAGCATAAAGGCGGGTCGATACCAACTATACCTGTGACATATGATGATTTTTCATCATCTGGAATGGAAAAAAAAGAAACGAATTTCCCTCTCCTCTCACACTCAAATATCAAATTGAAAAAGTTTGAAAGCTCGATCAATTTATGGTCAAATCCTTTCCATAGTGCATTTGATCAGAATTGAAAATTGGGGATCGGATGGTATAGTCTATTCAATCTGTTGGGAGCTTGTAAGATCACAACCATGACTATTGCTTTCCAATCGGCTGTGTTTGCATTAATTGCTATTTCATTTTTACTAGTGATTGGTGTACCTGTTGCACTTGCCTCTCCCGATGGTTGGTCAAGTAGCAAAAATGTTGTATTTTCGGGTGTATCATTATGGATCGGATCAGTCCTTTTTGTAGGTATCCTTAATTCTTTCATATCTTAGATATGTTCTAAGATGTTTTAGGTTCACACTCCCTCCCCCTCCTCCCGGAGGGCTTTATAGCTTTTCTGAAGGGCCTTTTACTTCAGGCCCAAGGAGGAGGGGTTTTCCATATCCGTAATTGAATTAATAATTGGACCATTCAAAAATGGTATCTACTTACGAATGGGATTGAACATATATGTATTTTCCATTTCAATTATAGGAATATCTATATATTCCTATAATTGAAATGCGGGTATGGTTGAATGGTAAAATTTCTCTTTGCCAAGGAGAAGATGCGGGTTCGATCCCCGCTACCCGCCCTTCACATGGAATATGAAAAAGAATAGTTCATGTATTGATCGTTTCTTTTCCTCACTTATAATTCAATTATAAATTGATAAGTGAGAGAGCAATCCTTTCCGGACCAAAATACTTCGTATGTTCTGGTCTGGCGGAGACAGGATTTGAACCCGTGACCTCAAGGTTATGAGCCTTGCGAGCTACCAGACTACTCTACTCCGCACCATTGATTTATATCATAATCAGAATGGGGTACACAAAACAATAATGGGATATAGTACCCCTATCCCTATATAGGGATAGGGGTACTATATCCCATTATCACAAGAAACTTCAATTACTTTTTTTCTTTTCCTACCAACTCGATTTTGTTATCCCGGGCAATAAACATGCGTGGGCCATCTCACGGAGTATGTGTCCGGACAATCCAAAGTCTCGATAGTTGGCTCTAGGTCTTCCAGTCGAAGAACAACGTCGATGGAGACGTGTAGGTGCACTATTACGTGGTGAAGATTGCAATTTTCTATGAATTTCCCATTTGTCATCCAATGATGACACTTTGCTTTTTTCCTCCAAAGATTGACGAATTAAATGATATTTCCGTTCCAGTGCTTGTCTCTTCTTCTCTCTCTGAATGAGACTCTTTCTCGCCATAATAGTTCAGTCGGTACTATCACCTACCAGGAATCAAAATATAGATCAGATTTTAGATGGAGTAATATTATGTTGATTACTTTTTCTCTGTGGGGTATTGTCATTGATACAATGACAATACCCCACAGAGAAATTGATGAAGAAGAATTAACCAAATTTACCTGATGTAGAGGCAATTAAAAAAGCTGCATAAGTGAATATATAACCTACGGAAAAGTGAGCTAATCCAACTAATCGTGCTTGAACAATGGAAAGGGCTACTGGCTTGTCTCTCCATCGAACTAAATTAGCTAAAGGCGTGCGTTCATGGGCCCATGCAAGAGTTTCGATCAGTTCCTGCCAATATCCACGCCAGGAAATAAGGAACATAAATCCAGTAGCCCAAACAAGATGCCCGAATAAGAACATCCACGCCCAAACAGATAAACTGTTCATACCAAAAGGATTGTATCCATTAATAAGTTGTGAAGAATTTAACCATAGATAATCTCTTGACCATCCCATTAAATAAGTGGAAGACTCATTAAATTGTGCTACATTACCCTGCCATAATGTTATATGCTTCCAATGCCAATAGAAAGTAACCCATCCAATAGTATTCAACATCCAGAAAACTGCTAAATAAAAAGCATCCCAGGCCGAGATATCGCAAGTACCACCCCGTCCCGGACCATCGCAAGGAAAACTATAACCAAAATCTTTTTTATCTGGCATTAACCTGGAACCACGCGCATCCAAAGCACCTTTAACTAGGATCAATGTAGTTGTATGCAAACCTAGAGCAATAGCATGATGAACCAAAAAGTCTCCAGGACCAATTGTTGAGAACAATGAATTATTATTATCATTAATAGCATTTAACCAACCGGGTAACCATATGCTCTTACCTGCATCGAATGCTGGACCACTTGTTGAAGATAGGAGTATATCGAAACCATATAACGTCTTACCATGAGCAGATTGTATCCACTGAGCAAATATGGGCTCGATCAAGATTTGTTTTTCTGGAGTACCGAAAGCAAGCATAACATCATTATGGACATAAAGTCCCAAGGTATGGAAACCTAGTAATAAACTAACCCAACTAAGATGAGATATTATAGCTTCTTTCTGCTCCAACATTCTCGCCAATACATTATCCTTATTCTGTTCCGGATTATAATCCCTAATGAGGAATATAGCTCCATGAGCAAAGGCTCCTGTCATAATGAACCCGGCAATGTATTGATGATGAGTATATAATGCAGCTTGGGTGGTGAAGTCTTGTGCTATGAATGCATAAGCGGGTAAAGAATACATGTGTTGAGCTACCAAGGAAGTTATAACCCCCAAAGAAGCTAAAGCAAGACCCAATTGAAAATGAAGAGAATTATTGATTGTGTTATAAAGACCCTTATGTCCGCGTCCTAATAGGCCTCCTGGAGGAACATGTGCCTCCAAAATATCTTCCATACTGTGACCAATCCCAAAGTTGGTCCTATACATATGACCAGCAATTGAAAAAACAAATGCAATAGCTAAATGATGATGAGCCATATCAGTCAGCCATAAACTTTGAGTTTGTGGATGGAATCCTCCGAGAAGAGTTAGAATAGCAGTTCCCGCCCCTTGGGAGGTACCAAATAAGTGACTACTAGAATCAGGATTTTGAGCATAGAGATTCCACTGACCTGTGAAAAGCGGTTCTAAACCTTCGGGATGCGGTAATACATCCAAAAAATTATCCCATCTGACGTGCACTCCCCTTGATTCAGGAATAGCGACATGAACTAAATGCCCTGTCCAAGCTAGAGAACTGACTCCGAAGAGTCCTGACAAATGATGATTGAGACGGGATTCGGCATTTTTGAACCATGAAACACTTGGTCTCCATTTAGGTTGTAGATGTAACCTACCCGCTATTAAAAAGATGACAGAAAGAAATAGCAAGAAAAGAGCTCCAGCATAAAGATCTTCGTTAGTGCGTAAGCCAATTGTATACCACCACTGATAAACACCGGAATAAGCAATATTGACCGGACCGGGAGCACCTCCTCGGGTAAAGGCTTCTATAGCTGGTTGACCAAAATGAGGATCCCAAATTGCATGAGCAATGGGTCTTACATGTAAGGGATCGCGTACCCATGCTTCAAAATTGCCTTGCCAAGCCACATGGAACAAATTACCAGAGGTCCACAGAAAGATTATTGCCAACTGACCAAAGTGGGAAGCAAAAATTTTATGATAAAGGCGTTCTTCGGTAATATCATCATGACTCTCAAAGTCATGTGCGGTCGCAATACCGAACCAAATACGACGAGTAGTTGGGTCCTGGGCCAAGCCTTGGCTGAACTTTGGAAATCTTGATGCCATATACTTTTCAAATCCTCCTAGCCTTTATCCTACTGCAATAATTCTTGCCAGGAAGAACGCCCATGTTGTGACGATTCCACCCAGAAGGTAATGAGCTACTCCTACAGCACGTCCCTGTACAATGCTCAAGGCTCTGGGCTGGATAGCAGGAGCAACCTTCAATTTGTTATGGGCCCAAACAATAGATTCAATGAGTTCTTGCCAATACCCACGGCCGCTGAATAAGAACATTAAACTGAAGGCCCAAACAAAATGAGCACCTAAAAATAAAAGACCATATGCAGATAATGAAGAACCATAAGATTGGATCACTTGAGAGGCTTGTGCCCATAGAAAGTCACGGAGCCACCCGTTAATCGTAATGGAACTTTGTGCAAAGTTTCCTCCCGTAATATGAGTTACCACTCCCTGATCACTTATATTACCCCAAACATCGGACTGCATTTTCCAGCTGAAATGGAATATTACTACTGAAATTGCATTGTACATCCAGAATAAACCAAGGAAGACATGATCCCAGGCAGATACTTGACATGTTCCTCCTCTACCAGGTCCATCACAAGGAAAGCGAAAACCCAGATTCGCTTTATCAGGTATTAAACGGGAGCTACGGGCAAATAGAACACCTTTAAGTAGGATTAAAACAGTCACATGGATAGTAAATGCATGAATGTGATGTACCAAAAAATCCGCGGTTCCTAATGGAATTGGTAACAAAGCCACTTTGGAACCTACTGTCACCAAATCACCACCTCCCCAGGTTAAGCTGGTACTCGCTGTTGCACCAGGAGCTGTTGAACCAGGTGCTGAAGCATGAGTGTTTTGTATCCATTGCGCAAAGATAGGTTGTAATTGTATAGCAGTATCTGAGAACATATCTTGAGGACGTCCTAGAGCGCTCATAGTATCATTATGAATATACAAACCAAAACTATGGAAACCTAAGAATATACATACCCAGTTGAGGTGTGATACAATTGCATCACGATGTCTAAGAACGCGATCTAATAAATTGTTGTATTGAGTAGTTGGGTCATAGTCTCTTACCATGAAAATCGCTGCATGTGCAGCAGCGCCAACTATGATAAACCCACCAATCCACATATGATGTGTGAACAGAGAGAGTTGGGTACCATAATCAATAGCTAGGTATGGATAGGGAGGCATCGCATACATGTGGTGAGCTACAACAATAGTTAAAGATCCTAACATAGCTAGGTTAATAGCTAGCTGAGCATGCCACGAGGTAGTTAAGATCTCGTAAAGACCTTTATGGCCCTCCCCCGTAAATGGACCTTTATGAGCTTCTAAAAGGTCCTTGAGGTTATGGCCAATGCGCCAATTGGTCTTATACATATGACCGGCTATCAGGAAAAGAACTGCAATAGCCAAATGATGATGCGCAGTATCGGTCAACCACAGACCCCCCGTTACTGGATTTAATCCTCCACGAAAAGTCAAAAAGTCTGAATATTCCGACCAATTCAGGGTTAAAAATGGGGTCAATCCCTCAGCAAAACTGGGATAAAGTTGAGCCAAAAGATCGCGATTTAAAATAAATTCATGAGGAAGTGGTATCTCTTTAGGATCCACTCCAGCGTCTAGAAGTTGGTTAATGGGTAGAGAGACGTGTATTTGGTGTCCTGCCCAAGATAGAGATCCAAGTCCTAGTAACCCTGCTAAATGATGGTTCAACATGGATTCTACTTCCTGGAACCAAGCCAATTTTGGGGCAGCTTTGTGATAATGGAACCAACCAGCAAAAAGCATTAACGCTGCAAAGATCAATGCACCAATTGCAGTGCAGTAAAGTTGTAATTCACTGGTTATTCCAGATGCTCGCCAAATCTGGAAGAACCCAGAGGTTATTTGTATCCCTCGAAAACCTCCACCTACATCCCCATTCAATATCTCTTGGCCTACTATTGGCCAAACTACTTGGGCACTGGGTTTGATGTGAGTGGGATCAGCCAGCCATGCTTCATAATTGGAGAAACGAGCGCCGTGAAAGTACATCCCACTTAGCCAAATAAAGATGATGGCTAGTTGACCAAAATGAGCGCTAAAGACTTTGCGAGAAATCTCTTCCAAATTATTAGTATGGCTATCAAAATCGTGAGCATCAGCATGTAAGTTCCAGATCCAAGTGGTAGTATCAGGGCCTTTAGCTAGCGTCCTTGAGAAATGACCAGGTTTGGCCCATTTTTCAAAAGAGGTTTTTACAGTATCTCTATCCACTACGATCTTTACTTCCTTTACTTCCTTTACTTCTGGTTCCGGTGAACGAATGGTCATTGAATTCTCCCCTTTTCGGACGGGACTTAAATAATAAGAAACCTGCCAATAGCAATTAGTGAACTTACGAGAGATATATCTCAACTCGTTTCTCCCTTTATTTTCTAGTTTATGACTGGAGCGACTATGATACGGGAGTCAATCTGAGGCAGGTGTTCAATTTTATTATGACATATCTTTGAGGTGCTCAATGGACTGTGGGCTTTTATCATGCAAAAAAGCCTTTTTTTTGTAATTTTAAAAGCAACGGTGATTATTACACCGTTTCTAGAGGGATAAATAAATATATCTGTATATATGGATATATATATATTTATTTATCCCTCTATTGATACTCCTCCGTATGTCCCATATAAAAGGCCATCCATTATAAATCGTTATTCATGGATCATTAATAAAAAAATCTCCGGATGGATTTTACCCTTATTAAGAAGATCCATCAACAATCCAGAATCAGAAAAGGTATTCTTTTTATATTGTAAATATATTCCTATAAGATGTCGACGAAATAGAATCTAATTTTTGGGAATATTCTGGAAAAATCCCATTGATTTCGAGTCAGATATTCAATAATGAAAACGATTTCCCAATAATAGAAACTCTCATTCTCCAAAGCGTCCTGTAATCTTTAACCAATTTTGTGCTTCGATGTAATTGCCCGGAGCAAGTGCTATAGCTTGTTCCCAATACTCAGCAGCTTGATCGAACCAAGCCTCCGCAGTTTCAGGATCTCCCTGTCGAATGGCCTGTTCTCCTCGGTCGGGATAGGTAAACTTGGAAAAGTTTTCTTCCCTCAGAACCGTACTTGAGAGTTTCCTACCTCATACGGCTCAATCCACTATTCTTTAGTCCTCTACCAAAATTTCCAAAGAATTGGAGATGATTCATTGGGAGTTCATATTAACCAAAGGACCAAAAAAAGTCAATGACATGAGTTTCTGATTTAACTTCCAATCAATTCAATGATCAGGTTCTATCTTTTCTCCTACCCTCAAAAAGATGAAGTATATCTCTTTCTATACTTCAGATTGATTGTCCAAATCAAAGTCTTTTTGCAAGGTAACTATCTCAGTTCCGTATAGAATTTTTGGAGAGTACTCTCTGGCTGGAGTACTTCACATCTTTAGGATCTGATGCTACACCGCTGCTCAATAGCTTAGTAGATCAACTCTATTACATAAGTTGATTCCTGATTCTTGTCAATGAGCAGATTTGATCGTATCAGCCCGAACCTTCTTTCAATAATTGATCTTTATGGTGCTTCCATCATCAATTGAATTTATTATCCATGGAATATTTAGGCTCTATCTATTCATATTCGGGCTCCTATGAGAGTTTTTTTCGCTACAGCTGATAAAATACCGTTACTTGGGACGGTGCATATGTAGAAAGCCTTTTCTTTTGTCCTTACTCGTAGTAGTTATTAACTAAGTTATTCTATGGTACAGATAGTCGCACGTAATGACAGATCAAGGCCGTATTATTAAGAGCTTGTGGTAAGGATGGGTTCCGTTCTAATGCTTGGAAATAATATTCCAAAGCCTTCGTATGTTCACCATTACTTGTATGCACAAGACCTATATTATATAGTATATAACTTCGATCATAAGGATCAGTTTCCAGTCGCATAGCTTCATAATAATTTTGTAAAGCTTCCGCATATTCCCCTTCCGATTGAGCTGACATTCGTTACGGTCGTTCATTCCATTGAAATGATCTCCGCTTCAAAACCGTACATGAGATTCCCACCTCATACGGCTCCTCCTTTCTTTACAGTAGGTAATATGGGGAGTAATCCGTGGAATTGAAAAAAAAAAAAAAAAGATTCTGACCCAATATTATGAATTAACAGGGGCTAGTGTATTTCCAATGAATCTCTAGCCATCCTTCTTGCAAAGATTCTTTTCCAAATACCAAGGATCTTACTACTAGGAATGGAACCTCTAACAATTTATTTGTTCTTAACGCCCTGTATTCTCCGGGGATTAATCACTTCAACAATCTCCGATGGTTCTATTATAAGGGTATCCGAAGTACAAACGAGATGGATGTTTGTTGTCCCAACCATTCTCACTACCCTTCAGAAAAGGGTAATGCATATGGGCTATAACGAAGCTTTTGTGTTGTCGATTTCCATACGTAGTGCTTTCTCCCCTCATGCGCGCCTATCAAATAGGTTCAACTATACAAGCAAGGCCTATTGCATAGGTGTAACCTTTCGCTCGGTACTAAAATCCTCAGGAGATGAAAGCATCTAAAGGTGCATTGACCGGGGATACACGACAGAAGGAATTGTTCTATCTCCAGAACTCACCTTCACTGAGCGTAAGTTTTATTTTACCCAATTTTTATTCCCGAATACCTTACCTTTTCTTTCCCCAAAAAAGAAGAACGGAAAAAATATCAAATCACACCATCTCTGTAATAGGTAAATGCTTCTTTCTCCCCCGGAGCCATCGGGATTATTCGCAATAAGATATCTGCTACAATTGTGAAGGTCTTATCAATAAAATTGTCATTTCTCTGAGATCTAGGCATAGTCAATTACAGATTTGATAATTTCCTTCATTCCCTTACGCAAATGATTCCATGAACGAAATTTTTTTCTGGTGCACAATACCATAAAATGGATTTCCTTACAATCGTAAATATGTTCTCATTCTATCTATTCCAATCTATTCCAATCTATTCTTTAAAATAAGAATAGATAGGGAATAAATTGAATAATTGTTCATTAGTAATATGAATAATAATGGAAAAAGGCTCGTATTGAAAGAATAATAGATTGGGTAAACTCGGGAAGTCCAGTTCGATTATGATCCGAACAAAGAAAGAGTTAAACGATCGAGCATTGCATAATGAGGATGAAATGCCTACCCAGCAATTGTGTGCTTTATCCATATAGATAAAAGAATATCGGGAAAATATAGTCATCATGACACAGGATCATTGCCAAAGAATTAGTTCTTATACAATTGATAAGATGATCACTACAGATCTATATATGATCATAATATGGAATGGATCAGTTAATCTGTCTTAAATTATTGATTAGGCGATCCGAATACGTCAGATTAACCGGGATTATTGAGGATTTCCTAAAATAAGAGGAAGTTGTAAAAAATGTCCTTTCGTCTTTCCGGGGGGGGATTGAATCATTACCTTATTGATTATCTATTTATTTCCGAAAGATTGAACTGTTCGTACCCGAACAAAAAGAATTCGTTTCGTAAGGAAGTTGCTATTGACTCATTTTATTAATTAGAACCAAGACAAGAGATCTCATAGGAAAGATGGCCGAGCGGTTCAAGGCGTAGCATTGGAACTGCTATGTAGGCTTCTGCTTACCGAGGGTTCGAATCCCTCTCTTTCCGTATCTTCGCCCTACTATCTATTTTCTTCTCATCCATTGTTTTTCCAATCTATTGAATCCCAATAGGACTATTTCCTAATTCCAGGATCAATCTACCTCTATTTGTAATAGAGAAAATAGAACGAACATTGGTTCGTGGTATGGGAAAAGTAAAGACTATTTTAAGAAGCAATAAAAAAAAAGTATCGCAGATAACAAGTAACGTACGTAAGGATTATAAAATGTCTCCTTCGGGGAAGGGAAAAAGAAGGGAGAAGAACATAATTTCCAGATGCCCAGCAACCAACCCACCCCTCTCTTTCATTTCATTCTCGATTCAAGCTTGACGGGAATAATACTCTACGACCAGCAATTCATTAATCTTCAAATTGATCCATTTACTATCTATTATTTGATTGATGAATCCTTTATATTGTAAGGAATGAAAAGTCAAATGATTTGGCAATTTATCCCTCTGGAACAGATCTATATTCTTCTTAATGATAGCTCTCAATCTTTGTTGATCTCTTATAGTAATCACATCTTGAGGTTTGCAAGGGTAACTTGGTATATCTACCATATGGTCATTGATCCGGATATGTCCATGATTC
>Ga0139313_100008_pt1 | contig 18785 bp, 17 predicted proteins | sample In1P11_FD_99375 | JGI IMG/M metagenome (GOLD analysis project Ga0139313, IMG submission 99375) | reverse complement strand
GGCTTGCTCGTCGACACCCTCAATCCAGTCATCAAGCACCTTGGCAGGGGAAATCAGCCACGCAACCTCTTCGGCTTTCTACATGCATCTCAAGCACGGTATCTCGTCTAACCGAAATGAGACATAAACTCCAGTGTCGACGTCGACGTGATGATGGACGATATGTAGGGTCGAAATTTGTAACTACGCTCTGCGAACACATCCTCATGTTAAATTCTTTTCTTGGGATCATTAATTCTCAGTGTCAAATGTGGCATTAAATCATCTACATAAGGGAGGCACAAAAGAAAGGGAGGAGAGAATTATTCTCGGCCATGCTCAAGTAAACAGCATTCTGCTCCCCTCCCCAAACAACTGAAATCCAGGGGCTCAAGTTTGCAGAACCGAAAACTTGCTAAGCTCTCAGAATTCGCCAACCCTCTTTTGTGTGAACAACAAGACAAGAAAACCAAATAAACGCCAAAAAAATAGCCGCAGAGGCGGTTGCAACTGCAAAAAGAATGCAATGCAAGCGTCTTATGAAAAACCAACCCAATATCCAGAGGACAAGGATGGTGCTTTTACAAAACAGCCGCACTCAAGCCATAATATATCAAATGAAAAAAGTCATGAATTGTGAATCAACACAATCATGAGTTCATAACGCTCGTTATCAGTCAGCAATTAACTGCTTCCAGTCCTCGTCGTTTTTCCCACAGAGTAATTCGGTCTAAGGGGTATTCGCGGGAGTGTCTGGAGCAGGCGAGTGAGCGCCATACCCCACATGTCCGGTCCATAGTCCGGTTTCCAATGAGTTGCTGCACACAGCACAGTGCTTCGGTGTGATGGGTGATGATCTGGGTTCTTTCTCGTCTGGGAGATGGGTTTCTTGGTTATGCGGTGTGTGGAAAGGTGATTCAGGCATCTCGTGTTGGCGTGTTTGGGGTTTGTGCTTCATCTCGATTTTGGCGGTCCGGGCAAGGCCACATGACGGGCAAAATGAGCTCCGAAGCGCAAAAGGCCGTGACGGCAAGACGAGGACAAAAAGACAGATCCAGACGTTTGCGCAAGCAAAAAAGGCAAGGTCGCAGAACGAAGAAAGAAGCGAGAAAACATACCCATACAGCGGTATCTGAGAGGGCAGCGGTTGTTTGGAATCGTCGGTAGAGGGGCGGGAGGGATGGGGCTTCGAGTACCGGAACATTACCAATGTCGAAACTACGACTCAATCCTATTATGTCTTTCCTTCTCGAACCAGCCTACAGCTCAAGACTGCCAGATGAAAGGGCGGGCGAAGCACCTATACAAGAGGGAGGGCGAGGCATGGGAGGAGTGAACAAAAGCACTACCGGAAAAAGACGGATGTGAGGAATTTCGACAACGCAAAAGTCGAGCGCGCCAAAGCTGCAGCTCGAGACATACATCAAGAGAGAGCACGACGCAGTAGCGACCCCGATCAATAAAAAAGCAAGTATCTTTTTTCTCTTGTTTAACATCAGTTTGTAACGTGCACCGATCAGTCCGAAAACTGATCATCACGCTTCTTCCTTCCTGCGGAGGAGCGGCGACTGTTGTTGAAAATGACTTCAAAGCAGAGGCAGCATCAACTCGGGAGGAAGGGAAAGAATGGGACTCTGGAACACCAAGCCAGGTCTGAGCATATTTAAAGTCTCCCTATATGCAGGTGTCGACCAATACCCGTAGCCCACGGGTGACTCAGAAGAATTCACGCGGCCAACGGAGTTCAGAAGGTCATGTGTGGGCCGATAGCAAGCTATCACCGGGCATGATCGGCGAATGGGTCTTGTGGCTGCAAATGAGTAGTACTCCTTTGCGGACTGGTTGGAGTCTTGTCGACGGGAGATGTGCCTTGGACAAAATTGCCATGGCTGCTGGCGCGGATGTGTGTAGGTCGACGCGTGGCAGCTTCCACATTCTGGGCGCCAACGAAGCCAACCTTTTCGCTAGGGCTGAAGCCAGAGCTCAAGATTGGGGAAGTGACACCTGGGTAGTCGGATAGTTGGAATTTGCGAGGCGAAAGGGTGTAGGATTGGCCATTGAGGCGATTTGCTGAGTTGTCGGTTGTGTCGACTGTCGTGGCACTGGTGGCTTGTTCGTATGTGGGCACTTGCGAAGAGATTGACGAATTTCTGCGGGAGAAGCTGCTGCGCGATGCGTGTGTCGCAGAGAAGCTCTGCGGTGGCATTGGTTTGAACTCATTGGGATATTGATCGGCTGGAGCTGGTTCGTTGCCAGTATGAGCCAGCATGTAACCAGCTCTGATGAGTCCAATCAGCACAATCAGCACCCAGATGAGCAGCACGCAAGTTGAGATGATAGCTTCTTCCCTCACAGCCTTTTCCAGTGCACGAACGACAAACAAGATAGCTCTGGAGATTGCATCGCCTGCATCAAGACTATCTCCTTCGGCCAGCATTGAGCTGTTGCCAGAGGAGGTGTCGTTGACTTTATCCATGGTTCCAAGGGAGAAAGTGTCGTTTCTGACCATTGGGAAGTCAACATGAGCATGATCGCTAACCCAAGTCAAGGCACTTTGGATGCCTTGTATCTTGAGCGTGATCAAGCAGTTCACAACTTCTTTGACGGGATCTTCAAGGATTGTGTCACCAAAGGCGTCATTAATCGCATCATTCATTCCGTCAACAAAGATGTTGAGAGTGTTGTTGACTGCCCCAGTTGTGGTATTGACCCAGCCGAAGATGTCTTCATTGATTTTGGTATTTGTCGTGTTGATGACGTGGTTGGTATCAACGGCCCATGCTAATGAAGCATTGTTCAGAGACCATTCCACTTTATCAGCAAAGGCATCCACTTTCTGAGTGAGCTCGGGAACTTCTTTTCTGATTGCCTGGAGCAGTATCCACTGACAGAGGCAACCAAGAAGTCCGGCAATTGCAAGACAGAGAACAAAAAGAGCAGGTGTAGTAGTCGCATAGGCGACTGTCCACCTCACGAGTGTCCGCGCACGGGTCGATGAGAAGTGGTTCGAAACTTTGACACCAAAATCGGCCGTGTACGGACGTGAGACAATATAGACAGCGTGCATGGGATCGTTGATGTGCTTGATAGCTCTTGCTCGTTCTTCTTGCAAACGCCAGCGACGAATATCTCGATAGGCCATTGGGACACAGGCGAGGATTGCTGCAATGATTAGGACGGAAAGGAAAATCTTCTTGGCGAGCGTAATGACATCCGCGAGGTCATCAAAGAAATCGTTGATGCCGTCGTCGTCGGAGCAAAATGTGAGCTTTTCCTTGGGCGGAACATGAAACATTGATCGATTCATGGTATATCTGCCCATCGACTCATTGAGCAGTTGTTTGACCTCTTCGAATGGGAAACGTAGAGCTTTGTTTGTCGCGTTGTGGACTTCAGCAAATGTCGGAATGGAGTCGTTCATTTTATCCAACCCTTTGTCGTATCCAGAAGGAAGTTGGAACGTGTCGAGTTTGGCGATTGATGAGTTCAGGTCGATCTCAGGAACGTCGACATTTTTTCCGGTGAAAAAGCTGCCGACGTTTTCAATCGCGCCAGTAAATTTGTTCATGGCTTTTTGGAATTCTTCCATAGCATCGCCGAGTTCGGTTCCTACGCTTTTGGCGGTAGAGTTCAAAAAGTCTCCAACATCCTCTGCAACATCAATGGCAACGTGTAAGCTGCCACCAATGGCAAAGGTAAAAAGGCAGACGTAGGTGGAAGTGAGAAGATTGATGTAGAATACAAAAACCTCCTCGAGTACGGTGATGCTGAGAAGTAGCATAGACATCAACCCGTTGATGGCCTTTTCAATTCCTGATGCGGTGAGTTCGTTGACACCAGACGACATGTAATAAGGCATGCTCGCCATGGCGCTTCCGACATTTTCAACGCCAGTACAAGCAGAGAGTGCTTCTCTTTTTGCGGAAGTTAGGTTTGTGTTTACACTTCCAATGGCGAGTAGTGCCCGTATCAGGACGAGAAGGATTAGGATTGTCCAGCGGTTGATCCAAACCTGCGAGAGCCTAGCTCGAAGACCGAGGTATGGTGTTAGGTATGATGTTTGATCGGAGGACGGTCGTGGTGCATCTTGCGTAGCGTAGTAGTTTCGCATCTCATGGTCGCCAGCGGATAGAGAAGGAGGCGCAGCCGGAAAAGCATGCTGTTGGTTCTCTGCGGAGGACATGGCTGAGGGAGTGAGGCGTGAATATCTGACCAGCAATATAGCTGTTAGTGTTTGGTTGTAGGCACGAAAGAGTGCGGCGTTATGATCCAAGTCTCGATTGATGTACAATACAATCAATAATGATTGTTGGCAGAAGTGAATGTGAGGATGAATGGAGGACAATAGCGAGAAGGATTGCGGAGCGTACGAGAATAAAGACAATGGCTGTTTTTGAATGACAACAAAGAAGCACATGCATTGGCTTACCTGGTTGTCGGTCGCGGCCCAGTCGTGCGGCCGCAGACCTTGCTGTCTGAGACTTGAAGCAAGACTTCAAGTCAGCAGCAGTTTCACGCAACATCCACTCAATCCAGTCTCTATTCTGGGATATAGGAGTTGCATCTTGCCAGAGCGCTGTTTCTTTTAGCGCCCTGGAAGAAAGTTGACGAATCCGTATAGCTGCAAGTCGGGTCTTTGATTGGGCGGTTAGAGCAACGCGCATGCGCGAACAGAGGACCGCCCAACCCAAAGCCCTCATGTTCAGTCCATTTCAGTACACCAAGGCGTGCTAAGTGGACAGAACATGTTGACCAGTTGTCGTTAGCAGAGCGATTCCGTATCTCGCTCTGGGAGACTTCTCGTCCTCGCGCGACGGCGAGTTTTGAGACGAGAAGCCCGAGAGAAAAACATCAGCGCCTCGCTGCCGCTTTATCGAAATACATGCTGACGTAGAGCCACATGCAAATTGTGGCTGGGCTCATTCTTGGACGCCACATTTGAGCACGAGCCATTCAAGACTCGGATGTCCGAGCGACTTTGACTGTTTCCTTGCTTTCTCTCCTTCATTCTGAACACAATTCAAGGCAATCTCCCGCGACCAATTTCCATGCGCGAACCACCCATCAAAATACACGATGGTTTTTCAGTTAGGTGTCATGTCCACTGGAAGCTCTTCCGCATACGATTTCTCCTAGAAGCAGAGACCGTTTATGAAAAACACTCTGCATTTTGATACTGCATTTCTACAGCGCTCGTGGCCAGCAGCGATGTGCCTACCAGTCCATTTTCACCACCTTGCTCTGACCTCTGCGTTGGCCTGACCACAGAATCTGGCTTTTGCTCCCACGCTGGTCTCCAGATTCAAGGACGCGGTCATTCGAGCACTGTCAAAATACACAATCAAAATCAAGGACTTGCAGTAGGTCATGGAAGCTCTTGCTTGTCGTCTGCTTTTTCAACTCTCCAGCTCCCTTCAGCCCCCTTCTGAGGTATCATAGAAATGCACAGTCGAATTGCTTCTGATCGGATTTGCCATTGAGAGAATCACTCAGATGAAAGGCTTCTAGAACCACATGCAAATTCGACAACGTATCGATGCCTGATTTTGATTTCACAAGCGGTTATGATTTCAGGTAGGCTTCACTCGGGCTTCGATCTCATCTATTGTGCTATAGTGACGATGTTCTCGAACCCATCACTTTGTTCTCTCGAGTAAAGAGTGAAATAGTGAAGAAAACTCTCATTCTCACCAACTTCAGCTATAACTCAACTATTCGCGCCCTAACCAGTTCCTTTCTCCTACACCGACATCCCGCGCACGCAGAGAAACAAGCCCCTCGTGCATCTAGTCAATCCACCACCAAGCCACCACCACGCGAGTGAAGCGAAGCTTGGGAACCGCTGCCTTACCGACCGGGGCCTTTTCAACCACAAAATCGTGGCCTCGGTACACACCAACGAGCACGTCTCGTGCTTTCGATCAAAACACCACCAAGCAGTCGACGGGGGAGCCAAGCGGAGCCTAGAAGCAGCTGCTTTACCGACCGAACTACTGCTGCCTTGTCGACCGGAGAACTGCTGCCTTACCAACCTCTGATATGATTTGGTCGCCCCTTGTCTATATTCTTTCTTCTACATCGGCATCCAACATGCATACATCCACCAAAAAGTGGAAGGCACCTCGTGTCAAGGTCAGAGAAGATGGACAACGCAAGTTGAAGGCCAGAAAGCACATCTGCCCTGATTCTCCATTCTTTACAGAGCACTTTAACTTCCAGCAACACGAGACAAAGATGCTCAAAGAGAGGGAGATGTATCTTGAGAGATCCGAGAAGGTCAAAATCCCTGTCAAGCCTTTCGGGGGAAAGACTTTTGCACCTGTACTGCTTGAGATATTCGACAAAGACTATCAATACCAGGATGCCAACTCTTTGGAAGGCAAGTTCTTGCAAACCACCTGCAGCCCAATTCTCTGCATGCCCACCATCTGGCAGAAGGATCCAGAACAGAACAAGTACTTTGTCTATCCCTCAAATGCCTTTACCACATCATCAGTGGCTCTCTTTCCCAGTGTGCAAGAGCTCAAATTTGAGGGAACCGACAGAATCGCAAGTACAGACATTCATCGTCGTTTCTTCCCAGTCCCACGCAATCCTTGCAATCAAACCGTCAATTGGAGTGTCAAACCTTTCTTGAAGCCTCATAAGTTTGATGCAATCCTGGAGAACGAGGTTCTTACCGAGGAGAGCATCTTTACCCACGACTGGGAGATTGGTCTTCCTAATGATGACGATCTCCAGGTAGGTCTTGCTCCCATCTCAATTCACAAGGAAAATGGCGATGCTGAAGACAAAGACACTCTCAATGATGACCCTTACAACGGTGAGAAAGCAATGCGATTGCTTGGTCATGATCTACTTGCAGCTCTGGATCCTCAAAATGTGTATTTCTGACAGACGTCGACAATCGTTTGCCGTCTCACTCAATCATCGATCTGCCTTCACAGTCGACACACATCCAGCCCGACTCCCATCTTGCCGATCTGCTCGCCCCCACGCTTCCATCTCGACTACTTTCACCAACGATTTAACTCATCACTGGCTTCCCGTCTTCATTCTCCTCCTATCAACATCTCCATCTCTCCAGAACGACAATCACGATAACTCAGCTCGTGCTCTCAGCTTACGACTATCATGTTTCAAATCTTTTGCGAATCATCTCTCTTTTTACTATGGTCTCAACACAGAGAATGGCCTCAACGCTCACGACATTTACGATCTTACGCCCTTGCTTTTTTGTTCCTTGCAATCACACAATGCGTTGTCTTTCTTGCTTCTTTGCTCGTATTTGAGATGAAGACTTCAACGACAAGCTCATCCATTCCAAGCCTCGAACGCGAGTACTTTTCTGATTTTCCTTACTTCCGAAACGACCTTTACGATTCACGACATTCGTGGTATTTTTGCGTTGATTTCCCGGGTACTACAAAACCATGACGGTGCGGGATGGAGGAACGTCTTCGATCCATATTTTCTAAACATCGGTTCTGCATTTCAAATCTCAAATTCTTATGCTCAACGATTCGCTTGCCACTTGAAAATTGATAGTGACTGTGAATATTGACAGACAAGACACGTGCAACAGGTATGTTCGAATGCTTGCACGTTTCGGTCGTAAGATAAGGTGGCAGGGTCAACAATCTGGCATGTGAAGACTACGTCATACCCAAGAAAAGCAACAACTCCACCTCCCTTGCTCTTCCCTCTCCAGATCTTCACGATTTGATTAACCTTTCCCACCTTGATACAGATGCTCTAGATCTGTGAAAACGCGAACATGAGCATGTTTTCAAAATTACCATGGAACTCCGGCGGCGAGCAACAGCAGCAGCATGAGGAAGAGCAATCTCTCACATCGGTGCTGCCCACACCGCAAGCACGCAGCGATCTCACCTTGCTGGTCGCCAATTGCACTGAGACGATGAGAAAGGGCATTACCGACACCTTTGACCCGAATCAGACTGGAAAGATGGAGGATATGATGTCCGAACTCAAGCTGGATGAGAAGACAGAACAATCCACTGGAACCGACGCCTCGACAACCGCCGCAGCTGCATCTCCCGAGAAAATGGACGATGAGAAGAAACAGGCAGAAGAGAAGGCAAAGAAAGAGCAAGCTGCAAGAGAAAAGGAGCTCAGTGGACCTAAAATGCAAGAATTGCAGAAGGCAGCACTACACCATTTCGACGACTGGCGCGAGGCTGTCTTGCTGCGCATTGGCGAGGTCGTCAACCAACGTGAAGAAGCCGTATCTCAGAAGAAGAAGGCACATGCGCAAACACCTCACGTCCCCTCGAAGAAGGTCCCCGAACCTTCCAAGTACGACGAAGGTGTGAGCAAGGCATTGAAGGAACTGTGTCCACCAACAGAAACACCACTTGCCAAGCTGGAAGAGCAACACAGAGCACTGATCCTGCACTCGGTACTACTGCTGTTGTTGAGTCTGGAACACTATTCTGCTCATTCTCGAGTGCTTCTCTTGCACCTGACCAGTAGCTTGAACCTGTCCATCGGCTTCCTGGCTGATGATGAAAGCAAGATTGCCCGTGGTCTGCTATCAGCTGCTGAAATGAAGGCCGATGAAGAAACCAAGAAAAAGGCCGATGACAATCAGAGTTCGAGAAAGTGGAAGGTTGGTTTGGCTTCTGTAGCTGGTGCTGCCCTCATTGGTGTTACTGGTGGTCTGGCAGCACCTCTGGTTGCAGCTGGTATTGGTTCTGTCATGGGCGGTCTTGGTGAGTTGAATATACCATCTTTCCAAACATCTCTTCTGACTATCATCAGGTCTGGGAGCAACCGCTGCAGCAGGCTACCTCGGTACTCTCGCCAGTAGCTCCGTTATTGTTGGTGGTCTCTTTGGTGCTTATGGCGGTCGCATGACTGGCCAGATGATGGACCAATACGCCAAAGAGGTCGAAGACTTTTCTTTCGTTCCCGTCCGCACCTACCACAAACCTCGCAAGATTGACAAAGAGTACCGTCGCCTTCGTGTCGCTATCGGTATTTCTGGCTGGCTCACCGAGAAAGATGAGGTTGTTGAACCTTGGAAGGTTATTGGTCCCGAGATGGAAGCCTTTGCCCTTCGCTTCGAACTGCAGGCTCTACTCAATCTTGGAAACTCTTTGACTACAATGATTCGCTCGGCAGCATGGGGATATGCAAAGAGTGAAATCATCAAACGCACCGTCTTTGCCTCTTTGACTGCCGCTCTCTGGCCACTTGGTCTTCTCAAAGTCAGCAGAATTATCGACAATCCCTTCAGTGTGGCCAAGGCTCGCGCCGACAAAGCTGGCGAAGTTCTTGCTGATGCCCTCATCAACCGCGCTCAAGGCGAGCGTCCTGTCACTCTTATCGGCTACTCCCTTGGTGCTCGTGTAATTTTTACCTGCTTGAAGTCTCTTGCTGCCAGAAAAGCATTCGGACTTGTCGAAAATGTTGTGCTACTTGGTGCACCTACTCCATCAACAGCAGCGGACTGGCGTCTCATTCGTACCGTTACCACAGGCCGCGTTGTAAACGTCTACTCTACTTCTGATTACATTCTCGGATTCCTCTACCGCAGTTCGAGCATACAATACGGAGTTGCAGGTCTCGAGCCTGTCTCATTTGTCTCGGGCGTCCAAAATGTTGATGTCACTGACCTCATTGCTGGAAGCCACACTGCTTACCGCTATCTTTGTGGTCGCATTCTTCGAAAGATTGGCTTTGAAGATGTCGATCTAGCTGCTGTTGAAGCGGAGGAAGAGGCACTTAGAAAGGCCACTGCTTCTGAAGAACAAGAGCGTAAAGCCAATGAGGCAAACACCAAAGAAGGTGCATCAGAAGCAGAAGTAAAGGAGATGGAAGGCAAAGTGCAGCAGAAGAATGAGGCTTCTATGATGGACTGGGCGAGCGAGAAGTTCAAGGCTGGTGGTGCTAGTGCAAGCAGTGCGGCTCATCAGGCCAAGAACTGGGTACAGAGGACTGCTAGTCCCAAGGCTGGTGATCAGAGTGCCAGTAAGGATGTTGGAGGTGCTGCCGGAGCTGTCGGTGGGAGCTTGATTTGAGTGCGCTCTTTACTTTACGCATTGTTTCATGACTTTTATACTGTAACAACTTTCACGATTTTCAAGAGATGACCGCAAGACTTGTGACTTTTCAAGTTCGGCTTTGGTGTGATGTGTACATGGCCGCAGTTTTGGATTTGCTCTGTTCAATTGATGAGATGGCAGGAAAGGTCTTGGCCACCACCACAAGGTGTCTCTTCCAATACTGACCTGCCCATCTCTTCAACAATACCGACCTTGCAACAGTCTCTTACAGAAATGTCAGCTAGAGGTGCACTCTTTTGTTTGATGTCCTCGCCGTCCCTGTGATAATGCTCCATACCGTACGTTGAGATGCATTCGGTAATCTTGAAGCTAGTCTACCAAATAGACAACGGTTTTCAGGTCATCTGGCAGCTCAGCTAAGGAGGTACGATGGAGGTACGTACATTGCCAGCCCCGCAATCCCAAAGGCTATTGTAACCCCGCACCAGCGCCCACAGAGCCATCAAGGTTCTAGCCCTGTATGTAGCACGGTGGGAGCACCACGCGGCCAATCTGTAGGATGCTCGGTCCCTTGCACCGAAAATATCTCCAATCTTACTTTCATGGCTCCATATCTGGCTTTGTGCCCGCATCGTAGCGCCATAGATCTGGTGCACACACAGACACAAAACGGTATTGTCCCTCGGTTGCACCGCTGAGGAACACTTCCGAAAGAGGGGTTAGGGACAATCATGGCGATACTCATTAGCTATATGCAGGGATGTCTACGCTCGACGTACTCGATAGGTCTTTGGAATAGCTCATCTTGCTATAACAGATAGCTTGGATCCTATCATCAGCCAGATTCAACAATGACCACACACGTTCAAGGTCGCGAATACGATGTCATCTTTGCAGGGTAAGCATGCACAAGCAAAGTTTCCGACCAGCATACTGACGGACAACAGTGGTGGTACTGCAGCTTGCGTCGCAGCTGGTCGTCTGGCCAGAGCAGATCCAAGTCTCTCAATCCTTCTCGTAGAAGGAGGCAAAAACAACTACAATGATCCTACCGTCGTGAATCCAGCCATGTACTTGGTCCACCTGGCTCCAGGATCTCAAACGGCTTTGTTCTATGAAGCAAACTCTGAAGAGGCTCTCAATGGACGCAAAGCCATTGTACCGTGTGGTGGTATACTTGGAGGTGGAAGCTCCATCAACTTTATGATGTACACTCGCGCACAGGGAGTGGACTTTGATGATTGGGAGACTGAAGGTTGGAGTGCAGATGACCTTTTGCCATTGATGAAGAGAGTAAGCTTGTGATATGGCATCATGTTTCGAGGGCATGCACTGATTTACCTAGCTCGAAACATACCACCTTACAGACCCAGACATCGATCAATCGCTACATGGACACGATGGCCCCGTTCACGTCTCGAATGGTACCTTCTTCGATGAAGATGCTGCGGAAGATCTGTTCAAGGGAGCAATTGCAACAGGGCATGAAATCACTGCTGATGCGCAAGATCTTCATAAAGACATTAGAGGACTCAAGGGCGTTGGCGTGTTCTCTGTAAGTTGTTTGGTGTGTTTCGATTGGCCTTTATGGTTTGCTGACCTGCTCGTAGAAATGAGCCAAATACATCTCTCCAGAAGGCAAACGGCAAGATGCTGCTCATACCTACATTCACCCTTTGATGCAATCGGGTGAATACCCCAACTTGCACCTGTTGCTTGAAAGTAAGGTCACTAGGGTGTTGTTTGATGACAACAAGCGAGCCAGCGGTATCGAATATATCCCGACTCCCTCGTCGCAGCCTGTTGGTGGTGTCAATGGTACGGATGAACCTTTCCAGGTCAAGGCAAAGAGAATGGTCGTGGTTTCTGCAGGAGCACTTGGCACACCATCCGTTCTTGAGAGATCTGGTGTTGGAAGCAAAGAGATTCTCGAGAAGCTGGAAATTCCGGTTGTCAGCGACTTGCCAGATGTCGGAGAAAACTACCAGGACCACCACCTCGTGCTATACCCATACAAGACTTCGCTGAAGCCCGAGCAAACCCTCGACGGCTTGCTCAGCGGTCGCAAGGACTTTGGCGAATCAATTCAGAATCAGGATCCAATGCTTGGATGGAACGCCATTGATGCTTGCTCCAAGATCAGACCTACAAATGAAGAGATCGAAGCCATGGGTCCAAACTTCAAGGAACACTGGGACAGGGATTTCAAAGACCGTCCAACTCGTCCTGTGATGTTGACAGGCGTTGTTCAGGCTTTCCTCGGCGATCAGAAAGTCTTGCCTCAGCGCGAGGATGGCGTACCACAACAGTACTGTACAATGGGTGCATATACTGCTTACCCTTACTCTCGCGGAAACATTCATATCACCTCGAAGGATGTCACGACACCAGCTAGCTTCAACACCGGCTTCTTCAAAGCAGAAGCAGATGTTCAGAAGCAAATCTGGGCATACAAGAAGCAGCGCGAAGTCTACCGCAGGACCGACGCATACAGTGGCGAATTGGCAATGGGACACCCCAAGTTCCCAGAAGGCAGCAAAGCCGCACTGCAAGATGGTCCCGCTGCAAAATTCTCATCGCAGGAAGACCGAAACAACCTTCCTGAGATTGAATACAGTGCCGAAGATGACAAGGCTATTGAGAAGCACGTCCGCGATAATGTCAACACGACCTGGCATTCACTGGGAACATGTCGTATGGCGCCTCGCGACAAGGGAGGTGTGGTTGATGCCGACTTGAATGTGTACGGTGTCAGTGGGCTGAAGTTGTGTGATCTTTCCATCTGTCCTGGTAATGTTGGAGCAAACACCAACAATACGGCGTTGCTGGTTGGCGAGAAGGCGGCCGATATCTTTGCAAGAGATTTGGGACTTGGAGAACTCGGACAGCCGATTGAGCGTGTGGACTCTGCCATGCCGACTCCTCCGAAAGGAAAGGCTTAGATGGTGCATTAGGCAGGTGAATAAATGTCTCAACCATTTAGCGACAACGACAGCTGTTCAATCTCAATTTCGAGTTTCCATAGTCCCACTCCTTTCCTATCAGGCATCATACACTGCGTTTGCCAATTTTCCTCGACGCCCAAGGTTATACTTCTGTGCCATTTCTGAACCTCACAGCAAACACAATGTTTACAGTCATCATGATACCTGACATAATCTGAAAGTTGTGATTTTCCAAGGTGGAGTGGGCGTGCCCGAGGGGAGCTGCCAAGCTGCACCTCGGGTTCGTCGTCCACAATACTCCTTCTTCTCTTCTTCTCTCCACTAGGAACTGACAAAGACTTCAGCTGTATGTGGAGTGCTATCGAGACTGATGCACTTGCTCATAGATTGTGATTACTAGACTGCGCTCTCACCAGAGCTGGTTCCAGTTTGTAAAGAGCTTTGCACAGAATCAGTCAACATTCGAATGTGTCTGCCAACAAGAAAATGAGTGCAAAACATCGCGGGATGATATTCTCGATGTTCTTGATGGGCACTCCTGCCTGAGATGACTGGAATGAAGCGCGTCCGAGCTTCCGCTCGATTGCTCATTGCTCCTTCTCCATCATGAAACCTTGCAGTGTCGATTGGCCATTGGCCACCCAGTGTTCGCTCCTGCCTACCATAATGAAGACTCGCATCTTCGAGTTTTGATCCTCTCCCGCTTCCATCGACAAACCTCTGCCTCGACTTACTGAACCAGTACACGAATAAAATGTCGTCTCTCGAGTCCTCTGCGGGGGCACTTCAACTGTCTCTCATTGAGGCTTATATCACCGACCTGCAAGACGCCTTCACTCAAGTGCTCGGTCCCGGCACTGTCTTTCTCATTCCCCCTCGTTGCTGCGCATTGCTTGGAGGCGAAATCGTCTTGCAACTCGATCAGTCCCTCGATAGCACGTTCAGCGACCTGGTATCTTCCTTCCCTCGCGTTGCCCAATCCTCTACATCCATCCTTTCATCATGGATCTCTGAAGACGAGAATGCGCTTCATGCCAAGGTCTCGCCCAGCCCCTGGAAAAGTACTAGGGTTGATGGGTACTCTGGATCTCGGGTCCATGACACGGAAGACAATCAGGCCATCTCCTCCAGCGACCGCCCGCAAAAGATCAAAATGTCAAAATCGTGCAGCGCGACAGAACCATCAAGCCCATCGGCGCCGATCTCGAATTGCTCAGCACAAGTACGAGTCCAATCTCCAGATCCAGCACTCGTGCCTTGCCTCTCGATCAGAAGCACGACTGCAGCTCGATGCTTGATGACGAAGAAAGATTCGAAGAGTATCGAACGATGAGTCTGCACCTGATGGCAAGCTTACGCTTGAGTCCCGAGGATGTTTCGGTTGTGTTGCACTTTCTGGCCAAGCAAGGACTGTCCTGGGAAGAACTCTCCAGTCAGTACACGTATGTCTCATTATTAATGGACATTTACTGATATGAGTTCAGGACTGCACGATCCCCTCGATATGGCATCAGATGACGACCTGCTGCTTCGCTCCGCTGTTCTTGCCCTGCTGGAACCCTTCAACTCTGGTGCCCACTCTCTACTCGTCCCTGCACACATCCTGCCCGAAATCCTGAAAGTGATTCAAGCTGACAATGGAATATCCGCGGTCAGAAAAAAGATGGCAGGCAAGCATGTTGTGATGTTCCACGTCCACAAGCGTAACTTCCACAAAAGGTCTCGTGCTCTTGGCCAGTCCTACTTTGTTCGCCTCAAGGAAAACAAGGATATCTGTCAAGACCAGGTGCACATCCTGGAGACACGGCTGGCAGGACTTGAAAATTGCCATGTCCTCACGTTCACGCAATTGCCGACCAACAAGAGTGTGGACTCCGTCATTATGGAAATCCAGGAACCGAGCAACACACAGACGGGGCGGTTTTGCAAGGAGTGTTACGCAAGGTCTCACTGGACCGAATTTGCTGGACTATCGGGTGCAGCAACCCTGCATTCAAAGATCCTACTGGAAAGGCGTGCGTCGAGTGCGCCAAAGCTAATCCCGACCCTGTAAGTGCATTTCTTGTTCTACTGTCGCAATGCAAGAGGTGTTTTGTTTCCAATCAAGCCTCCATTGAGAGACCTGCGTCTCAACTTGGAACACCTGTTCTCAGTGGGCACTTACTTGAACATGAATATGTTCTTGCATTGCGACAGGTGGTCGCTCTTACTTTCGAGGGCCTTGAGATGGCCTCGGCTTGGAAGAGAAATGCTGACTGTACTGAATATAGGATTGCGGTCGTCGCTGTGTGGAGGAGGAATGTACGGAGATGGCCCCAAAGGGTAAAGATACGCGTTTTCAAAAGCATCGTACTGCAAGAAAAAAGGTGCTGGCCAAGACTCGTGAGGCAAAGGCCATGGACAAGGTCAAGAGTTTGCTGGACAATTAGATGTATGAATAATGGTTGAGTGGGATGAGATGCTGACCGGGATTGCACTTGCTATGGCTCAACAAACTTTTATTTCTATATAGCTTAAGTACTCAAGCCAACACGTTGCTCATAAAGCTCTCTGCTGGATCCATGTTTTCGGTGTACTGTTTATTTCAGGAACAAGCGAAGGGCTGAGAAGTAGTCAATCACAGAAGCTGCTTCCGCGACCGATGCTTCAATCTCTCCTGATGGTCGCAAGAAGTTGGCAAACATTCATGAGTTGCCGCAAGTTCACGCGCATTATGGTAATTTGCCCTGAGATCTTAGATGAGATGCCCGTGACTTGGATTTCTACAATTTCCTAGCTAGAGTAATAATCGTTACGAAGACAGAATCGGCCTCAGAGCTCAAATCGTTTATCTTTACTCAATTGTGTCCGACTGTAAGTCTGTCACGACCATAATGCCAACTTGCTGTCCATGAAAACGCACAGCGCTTTTCTAGCATCCCAATACGTCCATCTAGAGGTCAATTATTCTGTGCTCTCAATGGATGACCTTTTGGATTGCAAAAATTCTTGAATTCTTATAGCATGCTGCACGAGCGGCCAAAGTCATGATTTTCTTGTAAGAGAAAATACCAAGTGATCCGGTATAGGGGTAATGGCAGGTCAAGTGAATTGCTAGGTACGGCCTCTATAACCAGAGCTACAGCGGAACCCATTAGAATCATGCTCAACGGGAGCCGGTTTTATGTCTGATAAGTCCAAACTTCCATATATTTTAACAATGAATCGCATGCACTTTGATACTATGACATTAGCAGAAATAAGGTGTTCGGAGCCAAAAGCAAGCTATTAGCTTCCTTGTTTTCTTGATTTATATTCAATAAGATAATTGATAGTCATTCTCAACAACTCGAAGATCAGCCTGTCTAGTTGGCTGTTTAAGGGCTTTTGTTTAACAGATATCTCGCTATCTGTAAAAAGCTCTTGCCTTTCTGTAGGTGGTTCCGATACATGGATCATTTATGATATGGAGAGATGGACTAGTAACAAAACCGAGAATCTGCCTCTCCTTTGGTACGGTATTTGTCAATAGACCGGTGCCTCGTGCAGTGTATGTTGGTTCTATTATCGCATCATGTTCTGGAATTTCTGTGAAGTAAAGGAGAGCAATTTAGTCTGACAAGTTGATTGGTGGCAGATTTCTGGATAGCTAAGACACTAGGTAGACACTCGGTAGACTCTCTCTAGTAACGTAGCTGGAAAAGAACTCCGCCCACCAGAACAGCGAACGCCACAATAAGTTCTTGCTCTCATAACATCGGAGTGGGCGTGCTTAGAAAACCAGTAGCTCGACCTATTCGAATTCACCAGACTCGACATATCGATGGAATATCTCGACATAGACAAGCGCTTTAATTATATTCGAGAAGTCATATGTTGCTATTTACGCTCGGCAAGGAAAATCAACATTTTTATTTATGCTGAGAAATCTGTGCCAAGCCCTGATCGGAGACAGCGTCTGGCGTGCTGATTCGGTGGCAAATCCACCAAATCAGCCCGCCATCGCCCATTTTTACACTCCACCACATTCTTCTAGTCTTCTGGCAAAACAAGGAAGCACTTCTGTATCATCTCATCGGCTCAAAAAAATTTGTAAGTCATCTTGTTTGCATGTGTCTATTAGTGCATTAGCATTGATCAATTTTGATAACAGAGGGGTTCGAACTCACCATCCTTAGTGCAGGGGCCATGCTAATCTTCTCTGTATAGTTTCAAATTGACTAATGTTCCGAAGAACAACGGAAATTCAATTCTAGCTCATTCTATCAGCGCAATTATGGACAGCCCTGCGGGTCTGATGGCTCCTAACCATAAAAGCACAGCAGGACGTTCCACATGCAAACTCGTGACTGACAAATTTTTTATTGCTTTTGAGCCGATGAGATGATACAGAAGTGCTTCCTTAAGACAGACGGCCCTGCGGGGCCGTCTGCCTCCGCATGCCGCAATCACACTTGATGCTGAGACGAGGGTAGGGCGCTTCCCCACCCATAATCACCTACTACTCCTTACTCCACCCTACCTTGTATCACCCAGCCTCAAGCGTGCTATTAAATCTCAATCTCGCTCATTACTGAATGCTGATTTGTGGCATTCGAATCTCTACCTGCGGGCTTGCAGTTCTTGCACTCCATTCCACACCAAGGTGCCACTTTCTTACCATCTACGCAATGAGAAGGATTCAGCATGCATGAAGATTTTCTCTTGACCAAGATCTGCAAGAGAAAATCTCATGACGCCCAAACATTTGAGGGGTTGTGTCCATTGCTGGTCAGTCCTCTACACATCTTTCTCTATTATCCACTAACAGTCCCAGACATGATTTGCATATATTACCTCCCTATACGCAATCTCATCCTCATCTCGACGCCCAATCGTATCAGAGGGTCCTGCAAACCTTGCTCCGTACAGTACCAAAATTGCCTAACGTTCCGAAGAACAACGGAAATTCAATTCTAGCTCGTTATATCAGCGCAATTATGGACGGCCCTGCGGGGCCGTCGATACTGGGCAGATTCAAAGAACAAAACTCAGCTGCCGAGATTGAGAAGCGAGAGTGATGCATATCTCCCTAGCTCTACAAATATCGACCGGGAGACCACATATCCTGCGCTCTTCATGACAGGCATTGTGAGTTGTCGAAGGTGAGGTTCATCTCCCCATTGAATGTGGCAGGCTTTCGAGCCGTAGGGCTACCTATCAAGCATTCATTGTTGCATGGAAAGCGCGCGCAGACTTCGCTGTTGGTGGGATCATAAGACGGATCAACACCAATCCCCCTCCCAAGCAATCGCAATCAATACACAAAAGAGACATAAAACAATTGGTCAGCTTCGTTGAACTCTTTGTTAGTTTCCGAACCGCATGTTCCAGATCGGTACTCCATGTCTCCTGCTGAGGCAGGAGCGATGGAGGGTCATCGAGGCTCGGACGTCTGTGTTTGGGATACTTGAGAGCTCTTTCTACCTACAACAAAGGCTCTATAAGGTCCCCCAATGGAGAGCACTCCCAAATCTCACTCGGTGTAATTCACAGTTAGTTTCAGATTTGAGCTGCGCCTGGCGAGATTGCGTCTGGGGTGTCTCTCTCTTTGAACGATGGCATGAACCTCAAAAGCACTGTGCGTTTTTGCAGCTTGACAATCATCAAGGCCGACCGTAAGAGAAGGCGATAATAACAAAAGTGAGGGTTGAACTCACGACAAGTGAAAGTGAACCACCACTCACGCGCCGCTTTCACAGGCGCAGACTCGCACACAAAGCTTGCCGAACAACTATGGGGAGATGAACCTCACCTTCGACAACTCACAATGCCTGTCATGAAGAGCGCAGGATATGTGGTCTCCCGGTCG
>Ga0139313_100006_pt1 | contig 19277 bp, 21 predicted proteins | sample In1P11_FD_99375 | JGI IMG/M metagenome (GOLD analysis project Ga0139313, IMG submission 99375) | reverse complement strand
GCGGGTGGCCCAGCGGCAGGCTTCGACGGCAGCGATGCTACAAAGGAGGCATCAGCATGCGCAGCAGGCGGGGTGCAAGCAGGAGGCGTACCGCTCATCCAGGCGCATCACGGTGGGGCCCTTGTTCTCGAGGATGGCTTCATCGGAGTGCACGCCGACGAGGAGCTCGGTGCCCAGCTGGCGGGCTTGCAACATGGCGCCGGCATGGCCTTGGATAGTGGGTTAGAGATTGAAGAGACGGCGCAGGAGTGTGGAAGGGGCATGGATATGGGCGTGGGCATGGGCATGGGTACCGTGGTGGCTGAAGTCGAAGCAGCCGTCGACCCAGATGCGGCCGTGGTCCATGGTGACGTCCTCCTGCGGGCCAACCGGCCACTGGCCGTCGGAGGGGATCCATTCTCCCTGTGGGCAGTCCATTAGCAACGGATGGGCGTGGGGTGGTGCAGCGGGGCATGAACGGGACGGGTGGCTATGTACATACCTTTGCGCTCTGCCTGCGGATCATGGCGGGGGGGAGAGGGAGGGTGTCTGGCAAAGTTTGGGGGCTGCAGCACCAGGATAGAGTGACAGCGAACGGTGAGCGGTGAGCGGTGACTGCGATTGCGACTGCGACTGCGACGGCGACGGTTCTCAGGGCAAGGTTTCTCGGTACCGAGGGATCTGAGCGGGCAGCACCTGGGCATGGACTGGACGACGGGGGGCTGCTGTGGGCACGTGGGGATGAATGTCCCTAGGTACATCTATCATAAATGCCTCTCCAGCAGTGACCAGCACACACACCGGGGCACACATCATCTGGGCACCTGCACCTGCACGCGCACGCGCTCACAGACACACAGACGCGGGGCTGCACCGCTGCAGACAGCCGGCGCGCGTCTTGGACTGGACAAGATGGCGTCGCTCGCGCCTCGGTCACAGCGTGTGTTCCTGCATACATAGGCTGGGATCGGGGCTGCACTCTGGGCCTGCACTCTGGGCTGCCCTCGGGCGGCCTGACCCTTGTATCAAGAGACCGTGGAGGCGGCCATTGTCCACCCACGGCGGGACCCCGTGAATCAGATCCGCACACCATGTCCGACGACTCCCCGAACAAACACGTACGCGGTACTCTGTGCTCCCCTTCACCCTCCCCCCCTCGCCCACTCCCCTCCTCGCTCACGCGCGCATCTGGCTTGCCGGGTCGTCGTTCCATAGACTACATGCTCGGCAGAGTTACTGGCACCGTATCCGTCCCCAAACCGTCCCAATTAGCCCCTTGACCGTCTTCCCGCTGCTGCGGGTCTAGAGGAGCGCGGGACGCTTAAGCCCATCTCTCACACCATGGCAGAGGAACTGCAATTGCACGCCAGTAGTGCGCCGCATTCCCAGTCGCACGCCCAGAGCATCTTCTCACGCAGGCCCTCCTTCTTCGGCGGACGACACAAGCCGCCCAAGACACCCACCACCTCGCTGCCCCCGCTCGCCCGCACCACCGCCGCATCCCCGCCGCCTGCCATCAATCTCCTGCCCGTGTCTCCCATTGGCGACGCCGACACCCTCCTGTCCAGCCAATTCGAGTTCCCTCCCCAGGTACCCGCCCAGCAGCAGTCGCCCCCCCAGCAGCCGACCACGCCGCCCCGCCGCAGGCACGCATCACGCCACAGCATCTCGTCTACCTTGGGCGACATCACCACCACCATCCAGCGCAGCAGGAGCGCCAGCCTGCGCACAAACGACTCGAGCGGCGCCACAAGCAACGGTTCCACCTCGCGCGCGTCCCCGCACAAGAGGACGCCCTCCGCCAACCTGGCCACCTCGCTCTCCCCCGAGAAGCCCTCCTCCTCGTCCTCCTCCAACGGCATCTCTGCCCAGTCCTCCTCCCGGCCCGCTCTGGCCATAGCCACCTTCTCCCGCGGCAGCAAGCAGCGCTCCGCCGAGAATGTGAGACCAGATACCGCTACGGGCGCTGCCGGTAGGCAAGCGTACGACAAGGAGCCTCAGTCAGCCGTCGACAAGCCCAAGACGCCCTTCGGCCGCGCCCGCTTCCCCTCGAATAGTAGCGAACCCCAGCCTGGTCTGCGGAGGCAAGACACCGGGGGTTATTCGTCCGGCACCGTGAATTATAACGCAGGCGGACTAGGACCAGCCGCGCCCATACCGCTACCAACCGGAGTCAATCCGAACATTATCTTCCAGCACATCCAAGAAATGGCTTCGAAGCGCATATCGACCCTGGACTACCTGCGGAAAGCGTATGAAGCTCCATCCGTCCTCGCCCAAGGAAAAGCTAACTGGCTGCAGACACGAAGGGAGAATATACTGGTTCAACACCCTCCTCTTCTCACGCCCCGACCTTACTCGCCTCCCCTCCTTCTCCCCGCGCAACCTCTCCCGCCGTGCCACCCAATACCTCCTCCTCGGCTTCTCCCTCCCGTCCATCCTCGACTTGAATTCATCCTCTGCCGCCGATTACCTCCGCGCCCTGCTCTCCCTACTCACAGAATTCGAACAGTACCAAGCCATACACCCAGTCGATGGCAGCGCACCTGCCAGTCTTGTCAGAGGGCGGTTAGGCATGGGAATGGGCGGCGTGTTCAAGCGCGTAAATGCCAGTGTAGGAGGGAAGGGGAGGAGGAGCAGTTCGGTTGGTGGAGGGTTCGAAGGGAGTGGGCTCGACGGGCCGCTAGGGAATATGGATGTAGGACTGGAGAGCGATGGATTGCTGCCAAACGAGTCATATTCGCTTCTCCAGACCCCGTCATTACCTTTTGAGCCAGACTTTTTCAGCACATTTGCCACGCTTTGCGACGTGCTCATCGACTGCTACACCAAAATCCTGTCGCTCCTCTCCACGCCGGAATCCATCGTCAATGCAGGAGGCGGACTCCCGAGCACCGTGGGCGATCTCTTTAACAAGGCGGACGCAAAGGTGCGCAAGGTCATTCTCGCGGGTGTGGTCCGAGAGTTTGAAGACGGGTGCCGAGGGGGTGTGCGTGCCGAAGTGGGCGGTGTGGGCAAAGTGGTGCTGGGAGGGTTAATGTGACCATGTCACAGGAGCGCGGAGAAAGGATCGCGAGCTTGATGACGATTACGACTATGATATCCAGCATGGGTGAATGCAGCATCCACGGCGTTGTCTTCGATTTTCTTGATATGCACGACGGCATATATACCGGGTGGCCTTTTCATCTTATTGATACCGTACGACTTAGTGGATTGATAATCTAGTGATACATATATGGTGTCAAATCGCTCTGAAATTCGGAGTGGTCAATCTCGATTCAAGACTGCAACAGTGATTGTGAGACGTAGCTATTGATTAAACCTCATGTCAACTATGAGGTTTGTTCGGGACATGCTTTGCTTTTAAGTAAAGGTCTCAATTAACCATGGAACGCATGGATGGTGTGGCAGACGAATATACGCTTCCTGTTTAGGAACATGGTAGAAATTTGTATTGCAGACACTGGATGAAATAGGCAACAGGGTACGCTTGCCCCATTGGCCGGCTCGCCCACAGTAGAACCCCACTGCCCGCACGAGCCACATCCAAAACCTCACAATCGATTGCGGCTTCTCACCACCCAACGAACTCACGCTCCCCACCATTAAAGCCACGTCCACCACACACTCTATTTCCCTTGACCACATCAACCACTCAACTCCATCGGGAGACAGCTGCATTTAATCGGACTAAAGAGAAAAAGCTAGACACAATGGATATTCGCGTGTTAAAACCGGAAGACATCCCGCACGTGCAGTTGGCGAACATCACGAACTTGCCGGAAAACTACTTCTGCAAGTACTATCTGTACCATGCGATGAGCTGGCCCCAACTGAGTTACGTGGCTGTTGATGTAAGTTATAAATCTCTAATTCTTTTGTGGATTTCAAGAACAACAAGGTCAAGCTTGAGTATATCGAAGACGAACAGATTACTTAGAACTTCCCCTTTCGTTCAAATCGCAGTTGGTCGATTCCTTAATTTTCCATGGTTCCTTCGACTAGAATTGCCAAAGATATATCTGGGTGGCTTCTATTGATACCATTATGCTACGCACAACATCACGACCCTAGTACTCGCGACAAATTGAACCTGCACCTGAATCTTACTAACTATCTCAAGGTCTCTCGTGCTTCAAAGTCGCCCTACGACCCACCAAAGATCGTGGGATATGTCCTCGCTAAGATGGAGGAAGATCCCTCGGACGGTGTTCCCCACGGCCACATCACCTCTCTCTCCGTCATGCGTACGCACCGCCGTCTTGGTCTTGCCGAAAAGCTCATGCGCCAGTCTCAACGTGCCATGGCCGAGACCTTCAACGCACAATACGTCTCCTTGCACGTGCGTGTGTCTAACCAAGCTGCCTTGCACCTCTACCGCGACACACTAGGCTTCAAGGTAGACAAGATCGAGGAGAAGTACTACGCTGACGGAGAGAATGCGTACAGTATGCGGATGGATCTTGCGGGTTTGAAGGCGGACTTGAGGAACAAGGAAGAGGATGACGAGAGCGTTGGCCAGGATGAAGGCGAGGCGGTTGGTAGCGAGCAGGGAGAGGCAGCGGAGAAGAAGGAGAAGAAGAGACTAGTGAAGGTTGGAAGACAGCTAGGTGTGGGAGATCTGGTGGAGAGGAACGAGTCGGCGGCTGCGTGAACGGCGCATATGGGTATGGCATTGTGGAGATGATATTATGGAAGATCACCTGCATGCACATGATAGTTTCTCAAGAAGAAGGCTTAATCTTTAGCCTAGGGCTAGCCACTTGACAACGGAAAGCTACCTATCATCGACCTGCTCCGACAGAATATAGTAGGGTGTCTGTTTTCCATGTGAAGACAAATGAAATAACTTCGTCCGTAACACCCAGTTTTGGTAAGATCTCTCGTAACAGTTATCAATCACCGCTGAGCTGTTTTCTGCTTGAATTCATATATTATATATATACCTCGTTCTCGTCCAGGCTTAGACGATCCACGTGACCCGGTGTTTCCACTAGCGTGTCCCTTAAGCCCGTTCGCGCCTATTTTTCGCAGACGCGTCCTCAAGTTATCACTCTCAATTACTACACATACTGTCACATTTCGATCAAACACAAAACCGTCTTGTATACAGATTTTTGCGTTATTAGGGTGATTCTGAGACCAACAGAAAGATTCATACTCCGAGGTGCTCATTATGGAACTTTGTCCCACGCCAGCCATGCGCTCATCTGCTCCGAACGAGCGCTCTTCAGGCTCAGGTCCCGACGGAGTAGGCGACACCACTCTTTTCGTCGCCACGGCAGCTTCGTTTGCTAGCGATGGCCCCACACTTCCAATTGTCGGGGGTCTGGAAGAACGTGCAGAGAAAACCAGACCAAGCCCAAGCACAAGTGAGTCAAGGCCATCGAAGAAACAGAAGACATTCGATGGTATTGCAAAAAAGGTTGACCCAGCAGCGGCCGCGCCGAAGGAACCGCAGGTTGCTCTTGCGCCGCTGTACAAGCCGTGGACGCTACTCCCTGCAGAGGTGCTGCCACAACTTGAAAAGAGATTCGGCAGAAATTTGGAAGAGGGTATCGAGGTCGTGGTTTGGACGAAGAACCAGAATGTCAAGTCCGGAATTAATCGTCTAAAAGCTTTCCTGGGCTTCACAGCAGTTGATGGACCCGACAGGAAGGACAAAGGTGCAACGAACAGCAAGACCTCTGGTAAACTCATCGCGATTTCGGCATGCGGACCAGGCACAACCAAGATGATCGGTATCGTGGAGATGGCTAAGAGAATTGTGAGTGGGAAATCCGAAGCCAAGGAGGCCAAGCCAGCGAGCAGTGAGACGTGGTATGCGTATACATGTCTGACGGGTTCGGAGTTGCCGACGCAGCAAGTAATGTGCAGTGAAAAAGAACGGGGGGAGGGAGCCCAAGAACAAGAAGTTGGGAAGAAAATACCGATACTCACGGTTTGGTTCAGTCCAAACAGCATCCCGGAATTCAAGAAAGGATTTGGAGAGCAGACGTTCACTGTCAATCACTATTCCTCCGACACCTGATACAACACTTGAGGGGTGCATTCAATCGGAATCGAGATTTCTAGCTACTGATCTCACTTTGGTGCATTGCACCTGGTATCACATCTATCCACGTCCCTCGAAGGGTCTCGCCTCTGTACCACCACTCGATCTGTCTGCCGCCCAATCGGCAAAAGTTCCCACGAAACAATGCATGCACGTGTATGGCAACCCCATCACTTCTCCATCCAGGCCGATAAGCGGTTATGAAGAGTGATTTATGGCCCGTACTTCCGCTCCCTATGTCCTAGTTGGACTTTCTTACAAAGTGTCTGATGGACAGGCAAAAGCTTGCATGCAGACAAGGGACTCTCCTGATATCCATCGGTCCTATATCTTGGGCCACATGCCTTTCGAAATTAGGTTCTGCAGAATAGATTGCTTGCCCTTGCCGGAATCGACCTGGGCAGATCTTTCTATCAAGGCAGGACAAATGGGTTGAATCACACTGGGTCGTCCTGCCGGCAGCCGATTCTCAATACACTGACCTGATAGCTACCATGATCAAGTTGGCATGGAAAGTCTGGACAATGTATTCTGCTCCGAAGTATTTCGTGCATCATGCTGTTTGGTTGGGACTGTATTAGTCCTATTTGCTTGAAGTTATGGGGGCATGTGGCGAGCAGCATCTTACCTCTTAGAACGTCATGGTTCTAATTGCACATAGTATATTGGATTCAAGCTCCTAGCAGTAACATCGATAACACGTATCATCCATGGGAACCTGCCCTCGAAGTAGTGATTGAATCCAATGTTGCACGCTCGTTGAGATTCCTGAGTCTCTTCTTAAGCTTTTTGCGATGCTTGCCTAGATGGGTCAATCCGATAGCCCAGCTAGCGAGGTATATATAGACCTACGACTGATTTTTCCTTGAAACTTGTTATGTTTGATGACCGCTGACAGCTGACCCTGGCTGCTTTCGACACTGGTCTGTACCTTTTCATAGCTTGTCTCAGAATCCGTGCGCACCAACTGCTCCGTCGTTACAGATGTTGATGATTTTACTATAGAAACAGATGATGACAGATCGATCGAAGAGAACGACGACGTATCGTGCAGGTGAGATTCGATTTCATCATCAGAGCAATGGACTCTTAGTATTCCCGCCATCATCCTTCCCAGGCGAAGCAGCTCTTTCCTTCCCTTGACGCTTTGCGATACTTTGGATGTAGCATGGCGCAACAACATGGTCAGAAGATCTTTGGGCGACGTACGATAGTCAATGGGTAGATCTTCACTGTCTTCCGCCAGTCCGTGTAATGCGTACACTTTGTCCCTGATGTCGGTTGCTTCGTGATCTCGGTAGACCTCTAACAGCGTAACAAGCGACTGTTTTCTTCCATTCCGCGTTGATATCGCTTTTGCAATAACGGTCGCTGGGCTCGCGAGGACCCCGTAAGCACACCGTAGATAAGCACTTCTTGTGTGCGCCAGCCCCATTTCGAATATCCTGTGGAGGTCGTTGATCAGTCCCTCCAACTTATTCCAACTAACATGCATGGAGCCACAAAATATGGTGGATTTCCTGGCCAGCATGACCTCCTGGACGATCCAAATTCGGCGCCAGTAGTTCCTCTGGCATAACTGCAGCACGCTTTCTGCTTGTTCGAGCGTCCAAACTTCGCCGAAACTCAGTCTATTAGATTCCAATGGCTTTCTTCCTGCTATGAACTGCATCGCAATGTTACTGGACTTGTCGACCTCGCCGAGCCAGATCGCAACAGACTGGGCCCTGGAATAAATAGATCCCATCATCTGCACTTGGTGATTCTGCTCCGTGACATCCGACTGATTGATACAAATGGCATCGATCCAGTAGAACCCATGTCGATCTTGCAGTCGCATGTGAAGCAAGAACCACCACAAATTCCTCCCCACCGGAAAGCGAACATCGTTGAGTTCGATATCGCGGTATTTCTGGTTAGCACCCCACGAGTAAGACAGCGCAATGTACGAAGGACAATCGCTCAGAGGGTAAGTGCGGAGGTCGCATGTGATCTTTCCTCGCTCAGCACTTGGTCGTAGCTGCAGCAATCGGAATTCTCGGTTGCCAAGGTCGAGCTGAGCGGTGAGATAGGGATCCCCCATGCCAGGAATTGGGAACGAAGACCAAGAGGGATAGCTGGCTGGGACGGAATAGCGGCGCAAATCAAGTCCAGATCTCTGTATGGCATCGCTGCAGCGAGCGACACGGTTCTGGGGGATGGTGGAGGATCGGTGGGTCTCAAGGAGAGACGGCGGTAATGGCAATCTGTGGGGCAGAGCTTGGCCAAGCAGGGGGCTGCAATTCGTCCGATGCCAGATTCAGCCCCCATGGATAAGTATCATCACTTATATCATGAAGCACTGTACATAGGTGACTAGTTCATTCGTGGGTTACATGATAACTACTGCATGGTTCAACGTTTACGCTAGGCTCACCCAACGCTCATTTTCATTGACAGCCGAATCATCCTCCCAGGACTGTTCTGAGACATTGCCATGCTCCGTCAGTCTCTGCGTTATGTTCCTTTCGACCCTTCTTCGAGCATGATAAAAACTTCCCAAATACCGCGACTGTTCTAGCTGGAGTAGTCGATCAAGTACAAATTGAGCCTGATCCCGATTATCCAAGTTCGATTTGCCGAGCACAAATAGTGGCCACAAAGAGGCCCCACTGCTAGCGGGTAGCTGCTGGATTGCGTCGATGATGGCGTCGCGAAGATTGTGGGCGAAGGCGGGTGCTTTGCTAGAGCGGGATGCCATGACACGATCGTGCAAATACAGCATGGCAGACAGCCTTTTGACCTCTGCAATTTGCAGCATACTCTCTGTGTTTTCCACTCCTACCTGTAATGTTTGTTGAAGGTTTGACAGCACGTTCATGAGCTGTGTTGCTTTGTTCATCGTACGACTGACCAGATGTTCTTGCTGCATAGATTCCCCTGCAAGGCATGAGGTTTGGCTGATGAGTGATATAAGTTCACGGCTGCAACCCATGATCGGATCGATCTGCGATCATTAGTACCAATGACGTAAACAGGCAATCCGGTTCACACCTGGGTGTTCACCATCACCACGCGGTGAGATAGAGGCATCTTTGGTTTTATGTCCCTTTCGAGATCGGCAACATACCTCATGATAACTATCGTCCCGGTCCCATTCATAATGTTCAAAGACGGTCGCTCCCTCCCCCCACGCTGTTCTTCCCATTACATCATGAGCAACGAAGTATATTTCACAGAACCTCCTAAGATCCTGATCGATGGGAGAAATGCAGAGTAATTCCTTCAACATGCGCATTCCCATCTTCAGATGAGTTATCCAAGATGGCTCACAACCATCAGTGATCTACCTGTGTCAGCATAGCTTACGTACGAGAAGGAGCTGCATACATCTCGGAAGCAGAACATGACCATGGTTGCCAGGCTCTTCCAATCCATTCGTTCCTTGCTGAGATGTTCGTTCAACCCACGAATGGCTTTTGATCGGTGGCGAAGCGAATGCAGCTCGTGTTGACGATTCCCGCTAAAGTGGTAGAGTTGACATGCAGATGCAGCAAGCAACGTATGTCGGAGGGGTTCGAACTCGTAAGCCACGGGCAGGAGGACGTTCAAATACGGGTTTAGATGGGCATTTAGCGAGCACTTTGGCGAGAGGTCGTAAATGTAGTAGCAGAGGAGTTGAGCATCTGCATCCGAGACAGAAATGATAGGTAAAGACGGCAGTAGGGAGGTCTGTAAATCGGCACTGAAGGCCCAAGGAGTCGAAAGTGGCGAAAGGTGCGGAATACGACCGGGAGCGACACCCGCATCCATCCCTCTTGAAACACTGCTGTTAGTTGTTTCGAAGAGATTTCGTCCATGTTGTAGGATCGAATGGTCACCTTCCGGGAGTTCAACATGGCTTTCCTGCAATTCTGCTGCTGTCGTGGTCAGGTATTCATCGGACAAAAGTCCTTCTTCGAGCAGCCCCGGTGGAAGTCCATCCACGAAGTCTTCCGGCAAGAAATTAGTGAACTCCCAATCCTCTCTTGGCGAGAGCGGTATCCAGATCAAGTTTTCCCTATCGTCAGAGAATCCCAGTGATCCTGGTAGCGGCTCAATCTTTCTTCCATGACGACTCCAAACACCAGCTCTGCCATGCACCATATTCCGTTGGAGTGAATCCTCTTCCCAAACCAGCTTAAACTCGTATTGGCAAGGTAGCGACAGGCGCAAGCATCGCTTGCATGTTGGTTTCTCTTCCGAGCATTTGACGTGCGCATTCTTGCAGCTCCCGCAGCCGCTTCGTTTGCGAGGCGCCTTTTGCACTCTGCGCGGCGGCATGTGAGTGATCCAGCAATCACATGGCCGGATATAAATGACTGTCGGTGGGATCACGGAGCTCGTGGGGTTTTCATACAGTCGTTCGCATAGCGGAGCTCGCGATAACCGCCTTGGCGGAACCCCTTGCTAGCAGTTAGGTGGATCGAGACCTTGTCTGGCGTGGTTTTGACCCCAGATGTTGGGGCTCGGAAGATAATCTATCGGGCCGATTCTACTTTTGGCTGGCTGACTGCTGGGGTAGTGCGGTTCTCCGACTGTTCTTGCTTCTGGAACATATTATCCAGCTCGGAGCTATTTTTCTGTGCGCTTGTATGCGAGGCAGAAAATACTGATTTTCAACCCCAGAAACTTCCTCAAGCGAAGCAGCATAAACTGCGCGCTGCTTTTGTCTGTCATAGCATCGAGGTACCTAACATCTAGCACAACAATATATGTCTTGAAGAAAACCTAAATTAGAATACATTACACGTCTTGTCTGGTTGTACTAGCTAAGTGCGCAAGAAGGCGGATGGAGTATACTGAAAATGTCCAGGGGCACTTGCCACGATTTACATGCATCTTGCAGGAGCGACACAGCGCAGCAAGGCTCACAGCAAGTGCCAATAGAAAGCCTGCCTTACATGAGAGGCCGATAAACTATACGAGCTGCTCAGAAATCTGGACATGCACTCTAGTATCCACACCATCTTACTGACGTCTGCAGGTGCTCGAAGGAATGCTTCCGCATCTAAGTAACTGACAATTCTTCCGAGGAAAGACGTGAGCGAGCGGGGTAATACGGACAGTCTTCTAACATCGTATAAGCTAGCCAATCGATGGTGAACGCAATTTCTTCTTGGTAGGATCTGAAACGGCCCCCATGAATGCCTTATCGAGTCCTGGTGTGATCACTGTCCGCTTCCCACCTTTCTCCACCTACTCTTATCGAAGGCGCGCGATATCAAGTGTTACTTTCAAACTATAGGGCAATTTCTGGTACTTTCAGTGCTTGAGCACGAACGATGAAGCTCATTATCTGTATGACCATACTCTTGGAGTGTTATGTTATTCGTGCTATAGCAAAGTACTCCGGTCCGCCTGGAACCATCAACACCAGCAGCGGGGCTGTTCGCGGTCACAAGGCTTCTATGGCACCAGCGGTGACAGCATACCTTGGTATACCATATGCGCAACCGCCAGTGGGATCATTGCGCTTCGCGCCTCCACAGCAATACCACCCCGGTCGAAATGACATATTCGGTGATAATCTTGTAAGTTAGACTCTTGGGTGATATTAGAAGTCGCTTTGAGCTGCAATAGACAGGGAAGACTATATGAACGTGGCCTTGCTTGGTTGTGAGCTGACTAAAAATAAGGGATACTCTTGTCCTATATCGTCTACCACTACTGGTGATCTCCTTCCCAATCCACAAGCCGGGCTTCACTTCACGGCAGCTGGGGTGCAATATTTCAATAGTATCGCTCAAATTAATGAGAGTTTCAGTGAAGACTGCCTCACATTGAACATATGGACAAAGCATACAAAGGGTGGTAAGCCAAAGGGAATAATGCTCTCAGTCCCAGGTGGAGGCTATGTCGCTGGAAGTTCTAATTCCAGAACGTATGATGGTTCCAGGCTTGCAGATCAGGAGGATATTATCGTAGTATCCTTCAAGTACGTATAGGAGTATTACACATGACATGCCTATGTAATTTGACACATACAGCTACCGTCTTAATATTCTCGGGTTTCCAGGTGCACCAGGGACCCGAAATCTAGGTTTGTTAGATCAACGCTTTGCTGTCGAATGGGTTCAAAACAATATCGCCAAATTCGGCGGCGATCCATCGCGTATCACTCTGGCGGGTGAGTCTGCTGGAGGTGGTTCGGTTGATTACTACTCTTATGCATGGGCCGATCACCCGATTGTGGCAGGGCTGATATCTCAATCTGGAACAATCCCACTCGTGCAACCGCTTCCCAGGGAAACCGCCGCTGAAAACTGGTTCAACACGTCCAGATCACTTGGGTGTGGGGATAAGACGGACGAGATAGACCAGGTCCTAGAGTGTATGCGATCAAAGGACGTCACTGACATCATGGAAGCAATCTCGCAAACGTCCATTACCTCTGTTCTATTCACGCCTTTTGTAGATGAATTCTTGGTTTTTGATGACTATCCAATACGGTCAGCGGCCGGCAAATTCATCAGAAAACCTCTACTCATCGGGCACAACGATTTTGAAGCATCGCTTTTCGACATGATCCAGAGACTGAAAAACATTACGCTACCGCCGAGCTTTTGGGGTGATTTCGACAATACCCGTTTCTTCTGCCCAGTAGCAAGCCGTGCAGCCGTTAATATGGAATATAATTTGCCGACGTGGCGCTACAGATACTTTGGTGATTGGCCTGATATGCGCCTCTCCGACACGATCTATACTGGAGCGTACCATGGGTCAGATGTCAACATTCTATTTGATACAGTTCCTCGTGGAATTGATATTCCTGCAAGTACACGAGAAGAGACAGCGTTTGGGAAATATATGAGAGGAGCTTGGGCAGCTTTTGTGTCCGATCCTGAACGTGGGCTGAGGGAATACGGATGGCCAGAATATAATCCAAACACGGAGAGCCTGGTAAGGTTGGCATATATGAATGCGACTGGACTGGATGTCGCTTTCCCGAAAGCTTATGATGGCGTGTGCGGTGCAACAAGTTAAATTTGTCTAAGAGCCCTGACACAATATGCGGTGTTGAAATCAAAAGATGCTATTAGGTTGAATGTTAGACAGAAATTTGTGTTGCCATTTGTTTGATGACGATGCAGACGCACAAAGTGATTTTGGTAACGTTGAAAGAGTACATCGCACATTGCTAGGTATATAAACGCCAGAATCCCTTTAACGAGAAGCGCCTACTACAGTTCAACATAAATTTAACAACGATATAACTATCTAGGTAGTGTATTTGAACCCTTCTTGCTTGAAGTCCGTAAGATCGCTGAAATTTTCCACCACAGCACCCTCAACTTCAACCGCAGGGGCAACCGGGACCACTTTACGGTTCAGGACGACACAAAGGAACCAGTATACAGCCATCAAAACAATACATACACAGTAGCATACCAGCATTGCCACCACGCCTCCAGTATATGCCGGAGCTTGGTCTGCGCGGAAAGTTTGAGGACCAATCAGGTTACCAACAGCGTACCCAATGTATAAAATGGCAAACTGAACGTTCTTTTTTGTGTGACCGGCAGTGTTGGCCTGAGCCAGGGAAATCCCAACACAATATGGACCAAAGTAAGTGTAGCAGAGGTACAGACCAACCATCTGAGCGGGAACTTCAGTACGAGACACACCGTAAAGGACGGCAGTACCAGCGATCGGAATTACGCATGCAATCATCGTAACAAGGCAACGGCGGTCGTTCCATTTAGCGGCTAAGAAGGAAAATGTAACAGAAGCTATGGTGGACATGACACCTGTTGGCATAGCAAGAAGTGATGATTGGACGGAGGTGAATCCAAGGTTCTTGATAATTATACCATTGAAGGTTGTTAAACCTATATTTGATGATGGTTAGATTATTTCGTAGGTTTCCGCTCGAGGGAACAGACTTGCCTCCATTAGGTATATTGATAGCGATGTTAAAGAAGAAGATGAGCCACGTCTTCGGGTCGACAATGGCCTCCAAAACTTGATCCCATTTCCACAAACTATTCACAATTCCGGTCTTATTACCCGAAAGACGCTGAATCCAAAACACTTTCTCCTGATGCGTCAGAAAAAAAGCATTCATGGGTGTGTCCGGAAGGAAGACGAAGGCGAAGATGGACCATGCCATCGATATTGAACCGACTATCAAGTAAAGATACTGCCATTTGGCAAGTGGCGAGTCATCCGAGATGTGGCTATAGGAAGTCAGATTGATCGAAAGCTGGTCTGGGGGACATCTTACCCCACAGCCCAACTGAGGAAGCCGTTCACGACAGAGCTCATGGCTGCGAAAACAAAAGCATTTCGCGGAGGTTGCTCACTCTTCTTGTACCAACCAGCAATAATGAGGGAAATACCCGGCACTATGATGGCTTCAGCAGCACCCATCAGGAAGCGCAGAGCCATCAATCCACTCCAGCTACTGCAAGCAGGCATGAGAAGCGCCATAATCGACCATGCCATTGAACAAGCACAGAGGTACTTTGCGGCAGGGAACCTGTGAATCAGGTATGAGGAAGGAAACATTCCCACGAGAGCACCGAGAGAAAGAATCGAGCCCAACCAGGAATACTGTTGTCCATGGAGGCCATTGTCTTCTCGCAGCCCATAAATTGCTGCAGTTGAGAGGGCCACTTTGTCGACAGCTCCAAGAGTTGCAGTCGTGAACAGCATCGGGATCATTATCCAGTCGATTTTCCTCTTCAACCGTTGTTCTTGCTTCACGGTGAGTGTTTCATATTCTCCAGCATGTGCAAGAAACAGTGCGGCTTTGTCAATGTTCTTGGTATCCACAATCTCTCCGGAGCTCACGGTATTCGACGTGGGGTCTGTGGTCATTACCATATCATTCTTCTCGCGGATGGACGTCATAACGTGCAAGAAGCATACAAATGGGAGTATTACAAGATAGCGGGTCGCAAAGACAAAGGTGTATGTAAATCTCGTGCACTCTGAGACCTACAGTAGCAAAGAGGATTTATACATGTTTTACGCCTCCTCGGAAGACTGTCATTACTCGGAAACCCCAGCTTATCCCCAGAAAGACGGAAGGCGTTTGGGCGCTATCACTGCTAGTGGATGAACCGAGCGTTTGGCGCCCGTGGTTCAGATAGTCTAGATGACTATGTTCGTGAAAGGATAGTCTTCAAATTAGACCCAGCAAAGCGGGTAAAAGTATCTTGATAAGAGAGCCTGACGCGCGATGAAAAGGGATGGTGGATACGATGTCTCATGGTCTGATCCGTCATCTCACCAGTCTTCTGATGTTGTTGCTGCAGTCGGCTGTTATCTTGCCTACTTCGAGAAGTTGCCCCTCACGCAATTCTCCGCACGCGAGGGACTTAGCGCGGGGTCGTATCGACCTTCCTCCCAAATCCGCTTTTCCTCCACCCCTCGCCTCGCTAGCCCCGGTCATTCATCCTTGCAGGACGTCGTATGGAGCTTCCAAATACAGCATCATGATCGCTTGGAGGTGTTGCTGGACACCTCCTCTAGCCATATATCTCTGCTCAGACGATGCATTTTATAACCCAGGCCTTTCCTCACGCACAAATCAAGATGGGATCAATGACTTATGAGCCTGTCACAGGGATCAAGATTGCCATTGATCGAGGTGGCACCTTCACTGATATCTGGGCTACAGCACCGCATCAGTCAGACCTGGTCTTCAAGCTTCTCTCTGTTGACCCAGGGAACTACGACGATGCTCCGACAGAAGGTACGTTGCGAACTTAGGTATCTATGTGATGTTTCTCACAAACACTAGGCATTCGCCGGATCTTGGAGGTATACTTAGGAAAAGAGATTCCAAGAGGAACGCCACTCCCAAAGAATAGTATCGACAGTATCCGCATGGGGACAACTGTAGCCACCAATGCTTTACTTGAGAGAAAAGGTACTAGACACGCCTTCTTGGTCACCAAGGGCTTCAAAGATTTAATCGAGATTGGTTATCAATCTCGGCCAAGGCTGTTTGACTTGAACATCTCAAAGCCAGAGGTAGGTCATGCTATGCTGTGAATGTGGCGATATTGGCTAATCCTCTAGGTACTATACTCCGAAGTGTGCGAAGCAGACGAACGAGTGACCATAGAAGGCTTCGACGAAGATATTGATGGCCAGTTCGTATCCCAGGATGTCATTCCCGGTGTTCTCGAACGAGGAACGAATGGTCAGCTCATCCGTATTCTCAAACCTATAGACGACGATGCAGTCCTGGATTGTCTCAAAGACATGAGAAACAGAGGTATTGAAACGATTGCAATATGTTTCACGCACTCTTACGCTTTTCCACACCATGAGGCACGGGCTGGAGAACTGGCTCTCAAAGCTGGGTTCACCCATGTCTCTCTGTCATCACAGGTTGCCGCCAATATGATCAAGATGGTTCCCCGTGGAAGTTCGGCCACTGCTGATGCATATCTAACGCCGGAGATCAAGAAGTATCTGGCTGGTTTTCAAAAGGGCTTTGAGGGTGGGCACCTTGACGATGTCCGCTGCGAATTCATGCAATCTGACGGTGGACTCGTCCGACACAATCGCTTCAGTGGTCTACGGGGTATTCTCAGTGGTCCAGCAGGTGAGCCACCATAAAGTTGTACTGATGTTCACAAGATTCTGAACTCTATCTAGGTGGTGTTGTTGGCTATGCAAGGACGTCGTTTGATCCAGCGACTAAAGTTCCAATAATTGGATTTGACATGGGCGGCACATCAACAGATGTTTCCCGCTTTGGTGGTGTCTTTGACCACGTCTTCGAAACTACAACCGCCGGAGTCACCATCCAATCGCCCCAACTTGACATAAATACCGTCGCAGCTGGTGGGGGCTCGATATTGTTCTGGCGCAATGGTCTTTTTACCGTAGGACCAGAAAGCGCGTCCTCTCATCCTGGACCGGCTTCATACCGCAAAGGTGGACCCCTTACTGTAACAGATGCAAATTTGTTTCTTGGTCGTCTTGTGCCTCATACGTTCCCTAAGATTTTCGGGCCCAATGAGAGTGAACCTCTTGACGAAGCTGTCGTCTGTCAGAAGTTTGAGGCACTCACGAAAGAGATCAATGCCGAGACCAACCGGTCTCTCACTCCAGAAGAGGTTGCGTGTGGGTTTCTGGATGTCGCTAATGAAGCTATGTGCCGGCCTATACGCGCACTTACTGAAGCCAAAGGCCACTTGTTAAGTCACCACCACTTGAGCAGCTTTGGCGGCGCAGGTGGCCAGCACGCATGTGAAATTGCTGCTAAACTTGGAATTCGAAATATCATCATCCATAAGTACTCTAGCATTCTCTCTGCTTATGGAATGGCGCTTGCAGATGTCGTCCAGGAAGCACAACGACCTCACAGTCAAACTTACTTGCCCGAAGCCAAAGAGACATATCTGAATGTCTTTCAAGAATTGCGTGACCAAGTCAAGTCTGGGATTCAAGACCAAGGCATTGAACCATCCAGTATCGTATTCGAACACTATTTGAACATGCGTTACCATGGTACCGAGACATCGATGATGATCCTCGCAGAACCTGATGGCGACTTCAAAGCGGGTTTCTTGAATAGGCATTTACAAGAATTTAATTTCAACTTTCCGGAAGATCGTTCGATTTTAATTGACGATGTCCGTGTTCGCGGCATTGGCAAGGGCAAAGAGACGGATAGCGAATCGAACCAGCTTTCCCAGGAATTGAAGCTGCTCCAAAGTTCTCAGACCAACGCTAAGGCCCGGGCCACGAGACTCGTTTACTTTAAAGGTCATGGCAGCGTAACGACGCCGATCCACGTATTGGACACTCTAACTGCCGGGACTTATATTCCAGGCCCAGCCATCATTCTAGATTCCACACAAACCCTTGTGGTCGTTCCAGAAGCGACTGCCAGAGTTCTGTCATCTCATGTTGTTATTGAAGTGAGTTCTTCGCTTTCTAAGCAGACATTGTCGGACAGGGTCATCGATCCGGCTAGTCTCAGCGTTTTCGGTCATCGCTTCATGAGCATCGCGGAACAGATGGGCCGCGCCTTACAGAACACAAGCGTATCACTAAACATCAAGGAGCGTCTTGATTTTTCATGTGCCATATTTGGCCCGGATGCAGGACTTGTCGCCAATGCGCCACATGTACCCGTGCATCTGGGTTCCATGAGCTACGCAGTACGATATCAGCACGAACAGCGAAGAGGAGATTTGGAGCCAGGAGATGTGCTTGTCTCAAACCATCCTGAAGCGGGAGGTACTCATTTGCCTGATATCACTGTCATATCGCCTATCTTTGACAGTGAGGGTAGAGAAATTCTCTTCTATGTTGCATCTCGAGGTCACCATACCGACATCGGAGGCCTAGGAGGGACTTCCATGCCTCCGAACTCGACAGAGCTATGGCAGGAGGGTGCTGCTATCAAGTCGTTTAGACTCATTCGTGATGGTCATTTTGACGAGGAGGGTATCACCAAGATCCTGTTAGCACCTGGAAATCATCCCGGTTGCAATGGAAGTCGTCGATTAGGGGACAACCTGTCAGACCTAAAAGCCCAAGTCGCGGCTAACAACAAAGGCTCATCTTTGGTTCGAGCTCTCATGGAGGAATACTCTCAGAAGGTGGTTCAACTGTACATGGTCGCGATCCAGCAGAATGCTGAGGTCGCAGTGCGTGCGTTTCTCAAGCAGACACTGGAAACGCGTGGACGCACCCTCTTTTCAGAAGACTCTATGGACAACGGCTCGTTCATGAAACTAAAGATCGACATAGAGGATGACGGTAGCGCTACTTTCGATTTCACGGGTACAAGCTGTGAGCTGTACGGTAACATGAACGCGCCACCCGCCATCACTCACTCGGCGCTATTGTACTCCCTCCGACTGCTGATTGGTCTCGAGATTCCGATGAACCAAGGTTGTCTTGCACCGACGAAGGTAATCCTACCAGAAGGTTGCTTCTTGAACCCATCAGCTGGGCCTGCAGTCTGTGCTGGGAATACAAACACGTCACAACGGGTCGTCGATGTCATTATGAAAGCTTTTGAAGTAGCTGGAGCGTCCCAGGGTTGCATGAACTGCCTCGGCTTCTTCGGTGAAGGGGGAAAAGATGCCAATGGTGAAAAATTAGCCGGCTATGCCTACGCATTCGGCGAAACGATTTGCGGTGGTTCGGGAGCGACTGCTGTCGCAGATGGAGCGAGCGGCGTACACACACATATGACCAATACTCGTATCACGGACCCCGAGTCACTTGAAAAGAGATATCC
>Ga0139313_100005_pt1 | contig 19805 bp, 19 predicted proteins | sample In1P11_FD_99375 | JGI IMG/M metagenome (GOLD analysis project Ga0139313, IMG submission 99375) | reverse complement strand
AATCATGTACGTCTCCCTTCCACCAAGCATTCTTCTGCCTTCTAGGAGACACGTCACATATGCCATGAGATCCATTACAACGTCGTTCTCCGGATGGTTTGCGGAGGGCGTGAGATAGGTTGATGCCTGAAAACAGGGCCAGAAGCAGGGCGGATAACCGCATTGTGGCTGATGTGAGTTGTGTTTGATGTCGAAGAGTCGATGAACAAGTAGAGCAGTGTCTTTCTAATTTGTTTCAGATAATTTTATAGGCTTGGTTTTGCTCTTCAAGAGTGGCGAGGACACGGTGGCAGTGCCGTTTCGAAATAGTGGCTGGAAGAGACGAAAGCTGAAGTGGTTGCCTGGCTGTGCGTATTTTACAGCATGATTGACAATCGACAGCACGCTCTGACGTTTCTGGTCGCTTATCGCTATCTGCCCAATCATGCGCCGCTGCAGCCAGACTACAAGTCGCAACAGTGGCCTTTGTCGACAATAAACAATGAAGCAAAGAATTACATACTTGCTGCACGAGGCTGGCGGTGTCGACCCTGAGACTCTCAATGTTGCCAAAGACTCGATAAAATTGCCGGGGCTGAAGGCCGCGAAGGAATGGAGAGTCACGCTGGGCACCCGCGAATTGCCAAAAGAGGTATTGAAGCCTCCTTTCCCATCTCGAACCTCAATCACAACCATCTCGAGGTCTTGAAGACATAGGCTGATAGTCGCCTTTGAAGGTTTCGAATGTCTTGGAACAAAGTCATGAAATACACATACGTTGGTCTGCAGAGTGGAATTATGATGCAGTGACACCTTTCTCCTCGAGAGTCCCTTCTGGCTTCCATTTTTTTTACACACCTGGGGAGAATTCGTCTTCGTATGTCTGATCCTTTGGTTTCTGGCTTGAGATCTTTCTGACCCTTGCAGGGATACTCTATGCCCACTTCTAGGCAAGATTTTCGGTGATGCTATCGAATGTGCATCTGTAAAGGTATGGCAGCTCCTCCCCTTGAAACATTGTCCTCGCAAAAGGTCAAACGCTAATGTCTTTTTCAGGAGTCATTTTCAACACCACCAATCTTGTCAGAGCGTTTTGCCATGTCCGCAAAATACCAGTACTATAAGCCACTTGCTCGCTTGACGAAACTTATCGGCTACCTCTCATCGACAATATGCGATTCATCAGACACAGACTGTCATTCTCAGATTGCTTCTCTTGCCCAGGCCAGCTCTCTAGATCTTGATTACGACACGATATCACATGCTCTTCGCGTCATCGCTTACTGGGATTGGGCGGTTGCTGCTGATGGTAGTCAAGGCGTGTGGGATGAGACTTTGCATCTGCAAACTTCATCGGATGCTCTTGAAGTCGGCATTCTAAACGTGGAGAAGGCTAACGAAGAGGGAGAAATTGCACTTAGTGGCCTGCTGACAGTGGTTGGCGAAGACACAAAGCCTAGTGCCACGATGTTCTCCTTCCCAGCAAGGCATCATGCCGTGTCGAAGCAGTCAGAAGAGTTGAGCTTCGAGACATCGTTCCGTCAACCAACAGGATTGCATCCAATTCTGGAGCTCAAGTTCCCTGCCAATGCTCTTGTACAGCCAGATGAATCATGCGCGCTTCATGCTTACCTGACACTGCCTTCCTCCGTTTTCATCGACCGCTACCAGCTCTCTGATCCGTTGTTCCTCCCTTCGCAAAACTTGGTAGCTCTACGCAGTTTGAGTGGTGCCACAGACCTCGAAGCTCCTGTCTGGACAACACCGCAATGGGGCTCTGCCGCACTGGTCGAACTCGCACATCCAGAGACACCCTCTGTCAACAACGACACCTGGAGTGTGACGATACCACTACACACACGCTACATGCTTCCCTCGACAGATGGCACACACTCTGCACACATTCCTTGGCCTGCAATCTTCTGGGCCTGTGAAGCCGAGGATGGATTGAAGATGTCTGTCAACCCATTCGATCGAACGAACGTTGGCTACGATGGACTCTTCGGACCAAAGACGTTATTCCATCATGTTGGTGCTTCGGCTGAGACGAAGGCGCTGATGGAGACGCTCGAGATTCCTGTGTTGGACAAGACAAAGACTGCCTTCGTCGAGTTGGGTACAGGAGTGGCAGTGCTGCTTGGATTCCTGTGGGTGATGTGGTCTATGGTCAAAGGAAATAGCAAGGGATCCGTCAAAGCTGGCAAGAACGAGTGATGAGCCACTGTCAAGCACATGCTGCTTATACAGGGAAGAGCTGCGTAGTATCCCAAAAAGTAAAAGCGTCGTTGTTGAGACCATGCATATCAAACGCACGGCTTACAGCTACATCTCCCATCAAGACTTACAGCCAAGCGACGGCCAACTCGGGCACACGGATTCGCAAGCTGCGTGACAGGGGTATAATCTCCACGCAGTCCTGAGCATAGTAATATTTCAATGGAGCTAATATATAGAAGGTTCTAGAAAAGAGTCTCGAGCAGTCAGAGGACAAAAATGGTACACGTGGTATACGCGCCGGCTCAATAAGGAAGGACGAGCCGAATCACCTCGATACTTGAATTATCCAAGTCTTGTTGAGAGAAGATCAATGAATGATCTCAGGATGTGACTTTTGAGATGATCCCAAGCGATACTCCCAATGCTGGCAATCGATCATGACTGAGACACCAAGCAATCAAGCCGAGGTGAAAAGGATCCTGCTGATGTTGCGTGTACAGGCAACCGGACACGTCTTCATACTGTAGGTAGAGATTGCTAGTATGATATGACACGATGACATGCACGATCTCGATAAAGAGAGCAAATGTCCATACAGCAAGACCAAAGGACGAGACGGGGTTAACGAAAGATGGCAAGGGCCACTCGGGTATTCTTTCCTTCTTCCAAAGAGCCGCGACTTCCGTATTTGTGCAGCCTCACATACATTTTGACTTACTCGATTGTTGTATACATATCGAATCATGGCCGAGTTCCATTGTCTGAGAGGGCAGCTCACATTGTGATTATCGGAAATTGATGCCAAAGGCCGAAGAATGGAGGATAAGTGTTGGAGCGCACACAGCAAGTAGAAAGGCACGTGATAACGACAGCTTGGAGCATGTGAAAAAGGGCCCAATCAACGTGCCTGCCAATAAAGAAGCTTCAATGGGCATGTGCGTGTCAAGGTCAAGTAGAGAAGGTGGAAACGAATACTCGAAGTAGGCGATTTTGACCAAGGGCTCGACGATCGAAAGAAAGTGTGGTTTTGGCCGTAATAATTGGAGGGAGGGACTCTCGAATCGGTGAGCTTGGGCCTCATTCGGAGCATCCTGGCATTTCAGTGACGTGGGTTGGATTTTCTGCATAGCATGACTGAAAGGAAAGAGAGACGACGAGAAAGAGTTTTTCGACCATTGCGCTACACTTTTCCGACGCGGATTGTACATCGTCCAGGCCATCTGCGTCTGCTTCAACAACCAGTTGCGCACTGAGACACACACAGATTCATTCGCGCGCAGAGACACACGGAATTCACTAGACAAAAGACGCATCGCGCCTTCGCACTCGGCCCTGGTCTGAGGCCTGACCTGATCTGACCCGACTCTTGACACTCACACGACAATGGTTACTGGCTTGAACACACGATAGGCATTTCATTCGTGCTCTACCACTACCACTTCTGCTTTTTACGCTTATATCAACCACGTCGCTACCACCTTCCCTCGTCGACCATCGCACTGGACAAGCTGCCAGCATCTACCCGCTCCCAGTGACGACGAGTCTCAGCCATTGCAAACGACAAGATGCAAGCTCAAGCACGTTCCCGCAAGCGTGCGCCCGATGGCAGTGCCCCGGACGCTTCATATTCATATCCCCAGCAGATGCAGGATGGAGCCTTCGGCGCGAACGATCCTCTGGCTTCATACCGTAATCCTCTCTCCAACGACGTGAACAACGCCTTTCCGGACTTTCCACCCTACGACAACTCTGTCAACAACGCAAACGCTGCCGCCGCCAACTTCTTTCCTCCACAAGTGCCTACCAGTCAGGCTCCCACTTACCCGGCCGCTGTCGCACCTCCTTCAAATCAGCTCGTCCGCAGAAACACAAATCAGCAAGTCGCTCGCACACCGCAAAGGAACCAATGGAATAATTTCGCAAATCAGACCGACCGCGTATGGGAGGACATGGAGCATGAAGAAGAGCAGGACTTGGACCAGAAAGCCGCCATTGCGAAAAAAGACGCCCAAGCCAAGCGCAAGCAGATTCCACCATTTGTACAAAAGCTGAGCAGGTATGTTTGCCAAACACAGCGTCCACTTGCAGAAGAAGCCTCTGCTGACCCATTCGCAGCTTTTTGGACTCGTCCAACAATACCGAATTGATCCGTTGGTCAGATGACGGTAACTCGTTCATCGTGCTCGACGAGGACGAATTTGCACGCACTCTGATTCCAGAACTCTTCAAGCACAACAACTATGCCTCATTCGTACGACAACTCAACATGTACGGCTTTCACAAAAAGGTGGGCCTCAACGCCAATTCGATGAAGGCAGCCGAGAAAAAAGTCAAGGATCCGAGTGTCTACTGGCACGAATACTTCAAGAGAGGTCGCCCCGATCTGCTGTGGCTGATCCAGAAACCTGCCGCCAAATCGTCCGGCTCTAAGAGGAAACGAGACCAGGATAAGCGCGAACCTGGCGACAGCGACGATGAGCACAAGAACTCGCCCGACACAGGAGACGGAGCTGCAGCTTTGATGACAACCATGCCGCGACAAGACATGGGCACTTTCCGCACCGAACTGCAAAAACTACAACGCCAACAGAGTGTCATTTCCAAAATGATCACGTCGTTGAAAGACCAGAATGAGCAATTCTATCGGCAAGCCACTGCCTTCCAAGCTCTCCACGACAGGCACGAAAACTCCATCAACGCTATTCTCACCTTTTTGGCGACCTTTTACAATCGCAGCCTAGACGGCCATTCTGGTCCTCCAAACCTCGCAAGCTTCCTCAGCAGTGCAACCATGCCGCAACAGCCTCAGCAACAAGGAAGTGTCTTTGACATGGGCGACGACAACATGACCGAGGGTAATGCGAATAGTATGAACCAACAGTTGCAACGCTACCAAAAACGGCCATTGCTTTTGCCGGCTCCCGGTCCCCAAAACCTCTCTGCCTCCCCCTTTTCCAACGCCACTCCTTCTGTCCGTTCTTCCACTAGTCCTGGTCCCACGCATCAAGGCCCACACGCAGCACAGTTTGGGCCACAACCTCCCCAACAGCAACAGCGCTCTCACCAACCGCAACAACCGCAAAGAACCTCGGTGACTCCGATCATCAAGGACGACGCACCCACGCCCGACTTTGTCAACCAATATCCGGAGAACGACGATGTAATGAACCTCATCCACAACGTAAATGCCAGCAACTCGCCCAATGCCGGCGGCGCTGCATCAAACTACGATATCAACTCCGCATTGGACCATCTGCAGACTATCAACAACAGCAGCACACTTACTGCACAACAGCGTGAGGATATGCTCTCGATGATTGCAGCATCGGGAGCAACAGGCGCAGGCGCCAGCGCTGCTCAGCCAGGTGCCAACAATGCTCTGATGATGCCCAATCCGCCCACAATGCCATCCCTCGACCAAGTCCGCCAGAACAGTATGCAACTCGACATGCTCACCAAACTGCAAAAAGAACAGGATTCAAAGGTTGCAGACTTGGCGGGCCGCTTGCAACCGCTCTCGCCCAGCGGCTCCATTCCAGGCATTCCAGCCAACAGCTTTGACGATCTAGGCAACCCCGGCGATTTTGACCTTAGTAACTACCTCAACGACCCCGAGGGCGAATACTTTGGTAATTTTGGCACTGATGGAACTGCCACGTCTGCCGCTCAACAACCTAGCTACCCGACCACCTCTGCACCAGCACAAGACGTCGGCAACGATCTCGGCTTCGACTGGGATTACGCGCAAGCAAACGGACTACAAGATACAGACGACCTGTTCGGCGAAAGCGGAGGTGGAGGAACAGGAGATGCCAACAATGGTAATCTCAACGTAGACGACCGCGGCGGCAGAGTAGTCGGCAGTGTCAGCTCAGCAGGCACAAGTCCACCAGACGCAACGAACAAACCAGGCGAGGACGACGAGACACCCAGCAAGAAACGTAGAACGGGCAATTAGGAACAACCCTCGGTAGTAGACGAAGGTGAAGCACAAACCCCTTAGACCAAGGACTGCATTTCTTGGCAGACTGAGAAGAGGACGCTAGAACATGGCTAGGCTAGAACACATCTCTTTTGCCAGGTCGAGGCAGGCAAGGCGTTTTGGAAGATGGGGAGTGGATAGGAAGTCTTTCCTCCGGGGAACCGATCATTTTTTTCTCTACTCGATTAGACTTAGAAGCGTCCATTGTAACAATGGCGTTTCTGTGATTTCACGCTTTTCTTCTTCTTACTCTTCTTTTTTACGTCTATCTTTCCGGTTTGCCTCGTTTGCCTCGTCTTTCTGCTCTTTTTCTTTTTCTTTTTTTTGTTTTTCTTTGAAAGTTTCTAGGGCGGCTTCTAGGAGGTGAATTCACATCACTATGCTCTAGTCGATACCTTGCACTGTTGCTTTCTTAGATGCAACTTATGAGAAACAGGGTTGTTTGCACATCCATTAATCGATCAAATTCCTACCTGCGTATACTTGACATCTATACTTTTGTTCCTAGTCACCAGTGTTCGTCCACGTGATGTTGTAGTGATTATCTGGACTGAGTAATCTGAGATGTTGAAGGTTGATATGATGGCATAATGATGCATTGATTTATTCATGTGAAATTCATGCTGTAGGTACGAGAGGATATAAAGGTCATATCGATCAAGATATGGGAGTATCATGGTGCATGGGGAGCTAGGAATGTAACATAGATGGTTGAACATCACGGTTGAAGCCATCACCCTGTCGCAATCATTTTGTTTGCGAGCTTGAGAAAGTAAAAAGTGCTCCTAGAGAGAGGCCGTTTACCATCTTTTTCCTTCTTTAACCATGGCGTCAGATTGAGACGGGAAAATGGATACTGGTACGATAACTGAAAAGGAAAAGCTTGATTCAGAAAAAATAAGGATATCTAAAACGCCGAAGAAATGCAACGAATGCCCCCTTGTTCCAGCCATCTATCAGGCCAACCTTCGAAACTCCTCGTGATATACGCTATAGAAAGCAACAGTCATCTGCGGGATATTATCCTCATATTCCACGTCTACTTCCATATCTCATTTCTCCGGGCGAACTGCTCACTTCTTCTTTCTAAGAGTCTGACCTTCACCAGAAAAGAAGTGTTGCTTCTTCGGCGCCTCCTGAGATTCCTCCTTCTTTTCTGGCTTGGGTTTGACTTCGTAGCCGAAGAAGAGTTTACCTGGTGGTAGACGAAGGGGCTGAGGACCATTTCTACGGGGTTGTGATTGGCCTGCACCGGAGATACCGACAGTTTCTGCGGGGGCTGGGGTTGACGTGCCAGTGGACGAGGGGGTTGCGGATTTGCTGCCCTTCTTGGGGACGAGACGATGACCGGCGGAAATAAAGTGTGAAGCAGCTGCTGCGTGGCCTGTTGCGGCGTCTGTGCTGCTAGGGGCGATGGCAGAGTAGTTGATAGCTTGAGCCATGGTTCCTTGAGTGTGAATCGGACCGCCCATTCCCTTGACTTGAGCAGGAGTCGAGGTACCGCTAGTACGCTCAGGCTCTTTGTAGCCGACAGGAGCGGCGAAGTCGACACTCAGATCGGTCTCTTGGACACTGATGGAATGTGAGTCCTTGTCGGGCTTCACTTCCAGAACGGCGATTTCGTGAATCTGGTCGACATAGCTAAAGGAGAAGACGTCGCCGACAGTTAGACACGAGTAGCTGCGGAAGACGTTCTCGAGAACGGCCTTGGGATCGGAGATGTCAAGGAAGGCAGGGCTTTGGGGTTGCAGCTTGATGAAAGTGCCGGATGCGAGGTCGGTGGACTTAATCTGGAGGAGATCGCCGGGATCGAGGAGCAGCGAGCGCATGATCCAATAGGGCAGATAGATTTTGCCTTCTTCAGCAGTGAACTCGAGCACGCCGGCATGCGTCTTTGTGGATTTTGCGCCATTGATGAGTTCGAAGAGCATGGGATAGGTGATGTGGAGTTGGGTGAGCTTGTCCAGCGCAGAGGCCGGCAGGTAGACCTTGCCGCCGTGGATGACATCTTCGCGGTCTGTCTTCATGGCGACGGGGTAGCAGCGGTAGTATTCGTCGAAGCGGCGAGGGCGGCCGCCTCGCGACAGCATGGCCTGGTTGTACATGGCTAGAGGATCGTTGCGATACTGGGGTGATGTCAGTGATGATGTGGTAGTCTTGGGCGGACAACATACCATGACAGGCAGATGGACGTGATGTTGTTGTTGTCTCTGGCAAGTGCGGCAGAGAGATTCCAGTGTCAAGAGTCAAGCGTGTCTCGCTGTCTCGCTGTCTTGTGAAAGTCTGGAGTCGGTCGATGACGAAATCCAGGGTTGCTTCTCACTCGTCTCGATTTGTCTCGATTGCTCCTTCCTCTGTGGAGCATTTCTCACACGCGACTGATCAGGAAGTAGCCAAGTAAAGGCAAGAACTTCACCACGTCTATCTTGGGATGCCTGTTGATTGTCGATATCAAGTAGTCCTGACCAAACAAACACCATTCTTGAACAAGCTTTGTGTAATTACCTAGCAGCTCAAGTAGCCAGATAAAATGATTGTGACCTGCTTCTTCGCGAGCACGCCTGAACACTTTTCACAAAGACGGTCCATTTGAGCTCAGTGTTTGCACCTCTCTACAGCTAGCGTCAAGCAATTTCCACATGTCCAGACTACTCTACATAATCCATTACATTCAATTGGTATGCTCGGTATTCATCATCAGCACAGACCCATGACGCATGAATCTCGATAAACACTTCGATCGCGACAGGCCTCAAGCACCAGGACCGTCCATCAAACACACCTCACACCAAATCAACATGTCGGGCGGCCGCAATATGTCTGGCGGACGACAGACAATACCTGCCGCTGGTGTCCGTCCTAAACGTACCGCCGAAGCTTCCGATCGCTACATCTCTCCCGAGAGCAAAAAGCCCAGATTCGACCACCGTAACCCTTCAACTCTCGCCCCTGATGCTCCAGAAGAAGATGCCATCCTGGAACTGGACGAGATTGGCAAGGGCGGCATGCAAACAAAACGCAACGCTGTCAAGCTTGATGGTTACGAGAGCGACAGCAGCGACGACAACTTCGAAGCCAGAGCAGATGAAAAGGCAGAGCTAGCAAAACAAGAGGGCAGATCTGCCGAGACCAATGGCGCAAAGAATGCTGGATGGAACCAACGCGGCCAGGACACTGGAAAGTCAAAAGATGAAGACGAAATGGACATGTTTGCCGACGTCGACGAAGGCACCGGAGGCGTAGGAGGAACAGCAGACGGGGATGACGACGAAGACTTGAAAGGTGAAGGCAAAAAGACAAAGAAGGACGTACGCTTCATGGACATCGACGACATCGAAGGTCAAGTCCACAAGAGCAAGTCTGGTGGCCACGTTCGCGCAGACTTCACTCTCGACCCCAAGGGCAAATCGCGTGCCGACGAAGACGCCAGTGTTGAGAGCAGTAGCGAGAGTGGTAGTGATTCGGAACGCGATCGTCTGGACGGCGAGGACGAAGATGCAGAAGAACTCGGCGCTGGCAGTAAGAAGAAGCACGCCCCAAAACTCGATGCCTTCAACATGCAACAAGAGGGTGAAGAGGGGCGTTTCGACGAAGCTGGCAACTTCATCCGTAAAGCCGTCGATCCAGATTCTGTCCACGATGCCTGGCTGGAGGGCTTGAACAAAAAGGACATGAAGAAGGCCAAGGCCGCTCAAGAGAAACGCGACGAAGAGCGCAGGAGGCAGACCGCCGCCGACGATGCTCTGCTGACATCTGATCTATACACTACTCTGATCACTCATCTACACAAGGGCGAGTCTGTACTGGAAGCCCTACAACGTCTCAATGCAGCCGCCCCCAAATCAAAACAGAAGAAAGTCCCCAAGTGGAAGCAAAAGAAGCAAGCCGCCAAGTCAGACGCCATGGATGTAGATGCTGATGGAGGCGCTCAAGAAGATCCAGCTGAGAAGCGCCGTGTGGCTGCTGTCGAAGCTATTACCGCCGCTGCAGACTCCATTTTCAGTCGCAATAACCCAGACATTTATGACCACGAGCGTGAACTGCTACAACGTCTATACAAGCGCGAGACTGGCGAAGACTGGGTTGATCCTTTGTCGGAAACACCTGCAGATGAAAATGCCATGTTCGAATTCCGCTGGGCAGACGCCAGAGATGGTGGACAGACACATGGACCTTATGATAAGAACACAATGCGTTCCTGGCGCGAAGCTGGGTACTTTGGTCAAGAAGCCGAAGTAGAGTTCAGACAGGTTGGCATTGAAGGCTGGTCAAGAAGTGTCGATTTTGACTAGTTTGAATACTTTTCTTCCACGATTCCACTGGAAGACCAACAGTTTTCTGCAAGACTGCATTCGTTTGAACGCCCCATCTCCGCATCAGCCCGTCGATCTCTCTCGTTTCTCATCCAAGAGAACCTGGCCCTGGAAGAATGCATTATCTCTCGCCTAACCTTTATAACCCAGCGGAATCATCTGTCTTGCGGTCTTGGTTTGGTGGTCGGCTTTTGTGAGCGTGGTGGAGAAATTGTAGGCAGAGGTGGAGGTGATCTGCGTCGATCAGGAGGAGTAGGTGATGATCTTGGTGGCGGCCGAGGTCCCTGAGGACGGGATTTCGTAGGTCGATTCATCAGAATTGTGCCGGCTACAGCTCTCGATCGCGCTGTCTCAATAGAAAGAGACAGAAATTCGACTCGAGGAAAGCATAAAAGGAGACCCACTTCTCTCAAGATCAGGTATGACAACCAAACCATTTCTTGTTTGAGATCATCCTTTCGCCAATCATGAAGAAACTTGCAGTGATCGAATCATGTACGTCTCCCTTCCACCAAGCATTCTTCTGCCTTCTAGGAGACACGTCACATATGCCATGAGATCCATTACAACAAAAAAGAAGGGAATGGCACAAATCCATCAGAACCAAACACTGACGTGGCATACACTAATGGCTTCCACAAACTCATGAGCGCGAAAGCAGCAAACAAGACTGGTACAACACATGCGAACTGCAATTGCTTCAAGTACATCTCCCGTGCCACTTTATAAAACACCTCCCTCGTGCCATTACATCACCAAATGACACACCTCGCAAAAGTCCAATACAGCCGGGCACACTTGAACACACATGCCATGGCGTTGGCGAAGCCCACAACACCGCCTGACCACCTCCTCACGGCCAACAAGCAAAAAGACGTGGATGACTACAAGACATCCTACTTTCAGCAGAGCTGAAAGATGCGGTGTAGTTGCGGTGTTCAACAACGCATTTGCCCATCATGAACGTGAAGACTGTTGATTGTGATCTATATAACGAACTTCAATCTTCTGGGAAGAAAGAACCAAAACACCACAACAGATCCAACAATTCCTTGGAACCAAAGCCGAAGACAATCGATCAAAGCATTTAATTCACCATCTCAAAGTCGAACAACTCAAGCCAACCAACTCGACATCGAAGGACGAAAAACTGTTCTCTTGTACTCAACACTCATCATCTACAATGTGTGGATCGAAAGTCAACAGCTACACCGGATGTGGTCATACCTTGAAAGTGCCATGGACGTGCAGACCGGTCCGCGACTCAGGACAACCTCTATGCCGAGACTGGGACTCGCCTACTCGAGAGCACCCGCAAGCTCCACCTCAAAACTGCCCGGACTGTGATCGCCGCCCGCTCAATCTATCAAGATGGAGAGAAATAGGCATCCAGCCTCAAGATCCAGTTCTTGCCAGAATCGGTAGTGTGGCAGACAGATATGTGCCTACGCCGCCACCGCCTCCTCCTGTTTCGAGATATCCTTCCGGGTACAGACATGTGGAGGATTCGACGAGGGCGGGTGCTGGGGCAGAACCGACTCCTAGCGAGATTGGCCGTCGTATCGTGGATTGGGGCAGAGGTGTACCTCATCCTACTGGTTATGACACTCGTTATACTCCTCCCAGCCCCGATCACGGTGTATATAGGCGATCTAGTAGTCAGGAGAACATCCACTCCAGCTCTAGAGCCGGAAGCTCTGCATCTCGCCAGCACCATCACCATCGCCATCGCAGTTCCAGAGCCGAGCACTCTGCACACCATCAGTCGAGTTCCAGCTCGAGGATCGGCAGCTCGGCTACACACCATGAGGGCTCCAGACTTGAGCACACATCTCGCCAGTCCAGCCGTGGAAGTCAGCTATATAACCCATCACACCAATCAAGTGAGAGCCACAGAACACATCAACCCAGCATTCGACCTCAGCAGGCACTGATCCCACGCCCTCCTTTCGATGTCGGCCATGTCCATCCCAGATACGACAATGCAGACGAATATACCCGTCATCTGTCAGAGCACCCTGCCAACATCAGTCAACAGACCAGAACTCTACCGATGCATTCTCTTTCTGCTGCTCGTTCAGCTCCTTCTGTGACCGATGGTGCCACATCACAAAGGTATATTCTCCAACACACCCGCATAGTCCAAGTTACGAGAACCACGCTCACGAGGATTAGTATATACAGAGCTGCACCTCAGCCTGCACCTCAACCAGACCCCAGCGATACTGGCCCAGGATTAGCTGGTGGAGTCTATCCAGCAGCTGTGCGCAGAGGAGCAGGTAGCCATGGAGGAAGCGGCGGCCTGTCATACCTCCGAGGCCCTGCACCTGGCCCTGGTCCCAGCAGACGGTTTTACTAAAGCTTGTGTGAAGACTAACATGATGGCATGGGAAGGAAAGGGTGGAGATTGTCAAAGGAACCTCCAAATGTTGGGAGGAGGACTAAGGTTTGAGGTTGTTTGAGAGAGAGGAACGTCTTGTGCTTTTTTTGCTTTTGATCGAAGGGGAAACGTCCTTGTTTGGTGGTCTGATGGCCTACTTTTGATATATGAATGAATGGATATTGAAATGGATACTTTGTCTACAATCGAACGAGTCCGTGATGGTGAATTTGGTGTGATGAATATGGGAGGAAACAAGTGGTTGGCTCTTTCCGGGGAGATCAAGCATGATCGGACGACCGTCTTTCTTTCTCCACAACCCATCTTGATACTGACTTTCATCATGTAAAGTCTGTTTGCCAGCCAGTCATGCCTTTGGGGAGAGCTCTGCTCTTTGGTTTTTGTATAGTTCGAGCCTTTGTTTGAGCAGCGGGGCCGTGACCGCAAATATATACTCAATGATCATCAATGGCAGCAAGCGCCAAATAAACAGCCCTCACCTTCATCTTCCACCCAAAGTATACTCTGCTTGCAGACAATACGGTTGAAAGCTTCATTTGCAGTTCCGACCTTGTGCTACAAAACATCGACTCCAAATCATCTTTCCTCTCTTCTTGTTTCCTCTCACCCCTGCACATCTCGGCGGGAAGCATAGCACCACCATCTTCATCATGCACCTCCTATCCCGCATAACCACCCTCCTCACCCTGAGCATCCTCACCTCCGCCATCGCCGTCTGCAAACGTCAAGAAGGCACCTCGATCTCTCTAATCGGCTCAGCCCGCCGCTCGGCCTTCTACGCCGCCTCCTCCGCCTTTGTCGCCGCAACTCCCCAGCCAAACAGTATCATCTGCCCCGGTGTCATCGGCGCCGCCCCTACTCCCGCAGAACCTGCTGGCGACACAGTAAAGCTTAGAACTGATCCTAACGCCATCAGTGCTTTGGAGCAGAGACAGAGTATTAGGCCTCAGCAGAGTAGGAACGGAAACAGGAGGACTAAGAGGTCGACGAGGGAGCAACAGACTGCTACACCTGTGGTTGATGGGGGAGAGCAGGGGCAGGTGGATGAGCCGCAGGTGACGGGGGTTGTCGAGGCGAGAGAGGCCCAAGGTCGTCCTATGAATCCGCCTTATGATGTCGACGATCCTTCGTTGCGCTTTCCCCCAGAATTGGCCAACGCCGTTGCCACTCCGACTTTGAAGGACATTCCCAGCGGAACTTCATATTAGTAGCAACGAGGCCTCCACGATAAATCTACAGAATCAGTCTGGATGTCACCAAAGGTCGCCCTGTTCCGGATCAAGGTTGTTTCTGGTTCGGGAGTCCACCACGAAGGTCAGATTGAATGAGGTGCCGGTGCAAGATAATTCAGTTCTGGGAAAAAAATAAGCCGACGGAGAGACAAACGTTCGAAAGCCTGTCTCGAAAGAAAAGTTCTTTGGGTTCGAGATGAGAAGATAATGTTTGGTTTTGGTATTCCTGTTTGTCTTATTGCTGTTCTCCATCAGTATGTAGTTGTCTGTTCCAACGGTAATTAATATTCTGCCACTTTTTTGTAGAGTCAATGACGCGATGGCGCTCAGAAACCCGCAGGCCATGTATTGGAACGCGAAACCCGATTTTCTTACCCAAGGTACGATGCAGTTTCCTGGCAGGCTGAAGCATGCTGACAACACTGCAGATGGGCCTTGTAATCACCATGTCATGTCCAAACGAAAAGCAAAATTCTTGGGCCAAGAGCTCAGATTGACCACAAACAGCCAACATCATCAAAGAGCTCTCGACAGAAGTATGATTTTTTGAGTTTTTCTTTTCTGTTCCAAAAGCAAAAAAACAAAGTAGAGAGTTGTGAATAAATCTCAGAAGAGTAACAAGAAGAAAACGCAACGCGCAAACCAAAGAGCAGCAAGGGGTATCGTCGCACACCTACCAAAAAGTTTGAAAAATCGATAGATCGCGCCTCCTGACTGGTCCCTGTTCTGTCCCATGTGTTTCCAGCAAACGCCACTCCCAAAATGCCACAACGATGCAACCCTTCTGTCGTGGGGAAGTAGAGAACGCGAATGAAGAAAGAAACCATAAGAAAGCAATGATAGCATAAAAAAGCAAAAAGCAAATATTGAAATAGCAAAGAACAACCGGAAAACTCCAAAATAGCCCTTGAGATTGGCAAAGAAGGACGCAGAAAAATTGTTGACCAAGAAAAGACGAATGCGAAGCTTGCCAGCTCCAAAATTCCCAATGCCAAGTGCTGACCATTGCCAAAAGACAACTCAGAGAACATGATCCCAGACGAGTCGAAAGTGCTGCTCGCCAGTGACGCCAGAAAACTGGTTGAAGACAAGACTGAAATGATGTCGAAGACGTAGAACGTCCAAACCGAAGAACCGAGGCGCGATGTGAAATCATCCTGATCGATCATCATGCAGCGAGTAGACATAGAAATCGAGGATTAGCAAGAAGCTGGCTGAAGCGTATTACAGAAACAAGCTGTACCACGCAAACGAGAATCCAGGGTGCGTAAATTAGGTAAGCTTCAACATGCCACGAAGCTTCGCCTCCATGCCCTTGACGTCAGGCGAATGATCAGGTTGTGATGGACGCTGAGGTGGAGGTGGCTGCGGTCGATGAGCCCCAATAAATTGTGCGGGGCTGTGATAAGGCTGCTGCTGATAAAACTGCTGAGGTGATGCAGTGGTATTGTGGGGACGAGAAATGAAGGGCGATTGAGACTCGAGGTAGGCACGAGGGTCGAAAGACTGCTGCGCATGAGCAGAAGGATCACGCTGAGGAGTAAGATTTGCGGTGGGCTGAGGTGAGGATGGGTTACGAGCAGCGTGGAATAGCGGTGTCAAACTGCGGTTTCCGTAATGAAGAGAAGGATCGGCATCCAGGGTACGTTGTTGCTGGGGTGTCTGGAAGGCCGGGTTAGGCTGAGGACGAGGCTGAGCAGGAGAAGTAGTCGAAGGCTGCAGATTCAGGAAGTTCTTGAGGGATTGCGTGTAAGCCAGTTTGTCGACTTCGGCCTGGTTATGAGCAGCAGCGGGACTGCTGGAGGAGTCAATATCCAGCTTGAACATGCCCTTTGCTTCGGGCGGAGTTGTACGTCTCTGAGCTAGAGGGGAAGAGCTCTTATGGGCGCGCTCTTGCCTGTCGGCATTGAAGAAAATGTCGAGCGGGGATCTTTCCCGTGACAATGGAGCCGGGACAGCTGCATCGAACGACGGCGAGGGAACATTGAGTTTTGTGGACTCGGCGTCGAATTTGGCCTGGAGCGAGTTGTTGGTTGTGGTTGGCGGTACCGACTTGGAAGCAAACTTGGGCATGGGCAGATTTGAAGCAGCGGGAGAAGCATGGAAAGTAGGACCGGCGTAGGCAGCGGGTTTCGCAGGAGTAGCGGTCGGCGACCTGCGCGTCGGCTTGGAGCGCGCATTGGTCGAGCTCGGCACGTCGCTGTTGGAAGCAGCACGGTGGTCGTTCTGCCTAGGCCTGGTCTTCTTCGGCTTTGGAGTTGTCGCTTGCGAGGGAAGGCCAGAGTCTGACTGGGTGTTCTGAGCATAAGCGTCATTGTTGATGTTGACGTTGACGTTGCGAGCACGCGGCGGCCTCGGATTGCGCTGAGTCGTAGGTTGTGTAGGACTGTTGGACATGTTGTGATATTGGGCACCAAAGTCGGAGGACTGCTGGAAGGGAGCAGCTACTGCAGTAGACATGACAAGTGCTCGGGCGCAAGTCAAATAGGGAGATGTTCCTGGATGGGCGCGTAAGACCGAGGTAGGGTGTAATGTAAGATGCCAACGATTGCCGGAGTGCGAGTGAACGAGAAGACGGACACGGAATACGATTAGAAGGCGTCGCGAATGTGACTTGGAAGGAAGTTGCTGAAACAAGGGAATTGAAAGAGCGAGAGGGTCGTGGGTGGCAGGCACGTGAATGTCGTCGTTGTGTCGATTGCGCCCGATATGCGAAATCGCGCCAATCAAGGCAGGCGGTCGGATCTTATCTGAATCAGATCTATGTCATAGCCGGCGGCCCGAGCTTCCGCGCGGGCGCTCCAAGGTGCCTGGTGCGCATAGCTGCCTAGGCACTTGTCGTCGTCAAACATTCACTTTCACCTCCGTCGTCGCGAATACATCTTTGCGACACCCACGACCTCCACTCACCGCCTCCTCATATCACCGGACTCCTTGTGCTTCCCACGCACACTTCTCCAGCAATCATGGCCGACGTCGAGATGACAGATGCCCCTCCCAAGACAAAGACCTCCAAGGCCGACACGGCTGCCGACTCTGGAAAGAAGCGCTTCGAAGTCAAGAAGGTGCACATACACGCCGTCTATTAACCATACGATCCATTACTGACATGAGGTCCTCAGTGGAATGCCGTCGCTCTCTGGGCCTGGGACATTGTCGTCGACAACTGCGCCATTTGCCGCAACCACATCATGGACTTGTGTATGCTTGCTCCCTGTCTCGGCCTGTCGCACCAAATACTGATATACGCACAAGGCATTGATTGTCAAGCCAACCAAGCCTCGGCAACCAGCGAGGAATGTACCGTAGCATGGGGTATCTGTAACGTGAGAGAAGTCACTCCCAAATATCTCATCACCCAGACTGACTCTGTTCAAGCACGCTTTCCACTTCCACTGCATCTCGCGTTGGTTGAAGACGCGCCAAGTCTGCCCCCTTGACAACAGAGACTGGGAGTTCCAGAAGTACGGCCGATAAATCACCACCTTCGCCACTTGCATCACCGGAACACCCTTGCTCCACCACCCTCTACTTTGCATTTCAGCGTCGACCTCCCGCCATACAGCCATTTGCCCGCAACTTATACTATACCCAAGGCACAGAAAGAGCAGCTTACGGGCAGAGGAAAAGATACATTCGACCATATGTCGACAAGCCCCAAGAGGCATCACACGACCAAAAGAGATGGCATTACAACTTGGCGCATTCTTGTTGCGCTCACGTTAATGAAAAGGCAGAGACATGCCATATTTATGATTCAACAACTCCTGTCCAGCCTGGCAAGCGTAGCCTTAGTGCCGTGGCTTATCCCATGTACGCCCTGAACACCTTTACTTTGTGACATCTATTGCACCTTTTTTCCGTCGACGGTAATGTCGATGCCTGTGACTCCGGTTGACTTCTTTGCGGGCAACCACTTGACGGGGTCTTTGTTGTAAATGGGCCATGGCGGTACACATACGACGAAGCTGAGTGCTGCGCCGCCGAGTAGGATGTAGAGAGTGTATGTGATGTTCTGAGTTGCGAAGCCGACCATGAAAGCGAGGACCTAAGGTGGGGTCAGCTCAGTCCGTTTCAAGTGAGGTTGACGGTCGCGAGGCAGGAAAGCAGGTAGAAGGCAGAAGCAGTGCTCGACTGATACGAGGACAGAAAGGGCAGGCATACTCCAGCAGTGCTCAACATGACGCTACAGAACATCTCGACCAGGCGTTGGCCTTCAAAGTCCTAGTAATAGCTGTCAGCTTGGTGCCCCCTTCCTGCAATCTCAATTCCAAGCTCTTACGATCTCGCCCTCCCATATCTTGCGTCCGGATTCGATGATTGCGTCCATGATTGTTATGTGTTTACGCTGTCGTGGCGGCAGACAAAGTAGTGTGTAGAACAACGACACAAGTTGGATACTTACGGAGTAGGTGTTCGTCAGGGTCGCGATGCTCGGGGAAGACAAGACCGATTCATGCAAAAGACGTCCGTGCGTCTATGGCCAACCACGCGGTTTGGACTTTTGGATGTTTCCTTCTACCCATTTGTACACTGCACTTCACTACCTATCCATTAACTATCGCTTCGGCATCAATCCCTTGTCATTTTGATCATCTGACGAATTTCGCAAACGCTGTTGATCCGACTCACGGCAGTCTAAGATATTCGACTTTCTGGATCCATCACTTTCTCGAAACCACAAAACCATCTGGTCGCAACACAAGCAACTTTCACTTGCTTTGCTTCCCCTCGACATTCATTCATCCATTACTTGGATTACCAACTTGACTCTACTCTCTCATCAACTTTCGATAAAAACAACCATCGCACGACACTTATTGTTCCTGAGCCAGAAGGCCCTTGACTCAAAATGTCCACTAACGACATCACCATGCTCTCGAACGGTAATCCCAGTACGACAACCGTTTTGCAGTGAACGTGTCGAGTTGAACTGATGTTTTTTTTAGCGGACCAACTCAACGAAGCCCTCCCAACTCACGATGCAGCCGCCGAGACCGTCGCTGCTATTGCACAGGCGCAAGCCATGAGCGCTGGTATTGTCACCCACGAACCCGATCTTGTAAAACCTCGACCACTAACCATGCCCAGATGAGATCGCGCTCTATGACCGTCAAATTCGCCTTTGGGGTGTGCAGGCTCAGGAGAGAATGCGCTCCGCCAACATTCTACTTATCTCAGTCAAAGCATTGGGAACCGAGATCGCCAAGAACCTCATTCTCAACGGCATTGGCTCCTTGACTATTGTGGACAGCGAGCAGGTCACCGAGGATGATCTGGGTGCTCAGTACTTTGTCCGCGAGGAGGACGTCGGTCGCAACAGAGCAGAAGCTGCTTCCGAGCGTCTTCAGGAATTAAACCCCAGAGTCGCCGTCAGAACCGACAGCAGCAACATCTTGAGCAAGGATCAGACTTACTACGCACCCTTCCAACTCGTCATTGCATGCGACCAGAACCTGGAAACCATGGCCACCATCAACGCTGCTTGTCGACTTGCCAACCGCCCCTTCTACGCTTCAGGAATTTACGGATTCTATGGCTTCATTTTCGCTGATCTGATCGTGCACGATTACATCATTGAGCGCGAACTCATCTGGGCATGGTTAGTGGTCGAGGTTTTACAAGATCGGGTTCGTGGGTGACAATACCAGCGCTCATGGCTTGCGCCTGTGCAATAGCAG
>Ga0139313_100001_pt1 | contig 29327 bp, 24 predicted proteins | sample In1P11_FD_99375 | JGI IMG/M metagenome (GOLD analysis project Ga0139313, IMG submission 99375) | reverse complement strand
GAGCCCGGTACTCTCCTCAGACATAGCTCTGAGTGCACGCTTCTGGATCTTCGCGAGAACCTGAACCTCCCGTGGGCTTTGGTTTTTGTGGCCGTAATGCGGATGCACACCAAGCGGCAGGTGATCGTGGATCTGTCCAGCCAGGAACTCGCATGGCGATCAATGGTGAAACTGCCATGAGCGCCCCCGTTCAAGGAGTGAGCTCAGCTGACTCCGAACAGCTCAAAGCCACGCGGCCGGACCCGTCGCTGCTGCCAGCGGATGAAGTAGAGCGATACACATCCCGTGCGTTGGCCATGGACCTATTCTTAGCCGGCGCCAAACCTGCGGAAATAGAAGCCGCCAGCGGCATCACGCGCCAGGAGCTTCACAGAATACGTCAACGGTTTTTCGCCAGAAGGGAGGACGGCCAACTCTACGGATATGCCTCTCTGATCGGCTACTCGCGCATTGCAGCCTACACCCGCACGGTCGCAGCCACGATCAAGAAAGGTCTGTACAGGGGCGGCTACAGCGGCTGCTTCTTGCAGCTGATGACTCAGTTGAAAGGAAAAGGCGTTTTCAAACGGCTCAACGATCGAATCGACGGTAAGACCATTGGTCCAGTGGCAGCTGCCGGCTTGAACGTGCAGGCCATCCACAAGGCTTGGCTGGAAGACTTGGAAGCGGCTGGGGCAAGCCGTTCGGCGTGGCCTTTCACAACCAAGAACTTGGGCTACAACACGCTCGCAAAGTACGCGCGCGAGTACCTGCAGCAGTCAACCACCGCGCGCCTCCGGAAGTACGGCCGGGACGCTCTCGGAATGCAGGACGCCCACTCTCTGAAGACCGGATGGATGAAACCAGGCGTCTGGGACATTGCGTGTTACGACGAACAGGTCTTTCCAGCGATTGGCACCATCCTGCTCGAGCTAGATGGTAAGCAGCATGAGATTGCGACGGAGCGATTCTGTTTGTGTTTGCTCGTACTCAAAGGCTCGCGGGCTAACGCTGCCTATCACATCGCCTACCGGCGCAGGGTCGCAGCCGCAGACTTTATGGAGACGTTCTCGCGCTTTCTCACTCGATGGAGCGCCAAATCATTCAAGGCTATCCCAACCTTGGCATACCACCCCAACGCAGGGTTCCCTACCATGGTACCGGGCTTCCTCGAGAACGTGCGCATTGCTTACCTCCAAATCGACAACGACCTGACCCACTACGCGAATGTTGTGCTGGAGTATTTGAGTCGGAAGCTGGGATTGCACATTCAGTTCGGTGAGGAGGGTAGGCCCGTCACTCGCTATGCAGTCGAACAAGTGTTCAGCCAGCTTCAGACTTTCATCGCTTCGATCCCGTCGACCACGGGTAGCGGGCCCTTCGATCCCAAGAGGACTGATCCAGCAGCGCAGGCACTGGCCCATGGCATCACCATGGACGGCCTCGAAGAACTTGTGGAAGTGATACTCGCCAGGATGAATGCCACGCCGCGCGAGGAACTGCGAGGTGCTACGCCATTGGAAGTGATACGTCGGGCTTGTGCCACCAACGAAGGCATAGGCTGTGTTGTCCCCGGATACAACCCAGCTACTTTGAATGATCTCCCACTACCTGTGAACGTTGTACGAGTGACCATTAGAGGAAACATAGCCTCGGGTGAGACGCCTCACGTGCACATGGATGGTGCTGATTACACCAGCGTGCAACTGCGGAGCTGTTGGGATTTGTGTGGCAAACCCGCACTTGCTCACCTCTTTCAAGACCACCGGCTGATGAAGCTTTTCACCTTGGATGGCCGACCGCTTGGCATCGTCGAGGCCACGGGACATTGGTCGCGCAGCTATCACGACAAGCAAACACGTATGGAGGTCCGGCAACTGATAAAGGACGGTGTGTTGAAGATGAATAGGGAGGATGACCCCATCGAAGTCGCCCGCCACCATTACGCTAAGCAGGCGGCCCTCAGGGCAGCTTCTAGGCCCAAGAATATTGCTCCTGAGGCGCTCAAGATCAAGCGCATGGACCGCGCGAGCCACGAGTTCGGCGCCGTCCATCAAGTGCAAGCCTCGAAACCTCCAAATGTTCAGCAACCTGGCAAGAGCAGGGGCGCGGCCTGGAGAGTTGGGCGTAAGACTACGGGAGATGCTGATGGCAACTGATCTCAGTCTCGAGAGCCGCAGACGCGACAACCGCCGCCACCCGATGATGCAGCAGGACGGGTACTGGCTAGAGACGGACGTTGCGGCGGAATACTTCGACACCTTGTGCGAATGGATCGAGCTGCTCAAGAGCGGGCTGTGCTGGACGGGCGATTCGCAGGTCGGCAAATCTACTTGCATCAAGAACATTGCTAGGCGGATTCGCGACGAATACCCAGATGTAGCCGTGACACTGATCTCTGGAGAGCGAAGCTGCAATCGACCCAATCAGGATCGCTTTCTGAAGAACTGCCTCGAGCAGACGCGCAGAACATCGGTGGGAAGGGGAGAGAGTTTGTGTGCGCGGATGACCAATCATCTCATCAATGAGTGCGGTGCAGTGCGCGGCCGAATCATGGTTCTTTTCCTGGACGAGGGTCAGGCGTTCCTGCCAGAGGAGTACGACGCATTGCGTAGTGTCTGGAATCGAATGAACATGCAGGGCTATGCGTTGCTGGTCTACACCGTGGGAAATGACGAACTACTTGCGAACGCCTCACGAGAAGATGTGTCGGGCCGGCACGGGAACGTAGGTCGATTCTTCGTAAAGTTCTCCAACTTCAACGGCATCACGAGCGAGGGATCGCTCTCTCGCATCCTTGAGCAGTTCGATACCGGCCTGACCTACCCAAATGCTCAGTGGCCGTACACGCGCTATTTCGCTCAAGCGGCATTTGACAAACAATGGCGCTTAGCTGATGAGAGTACCGGGCTCCATAGAGCGTTGCTACGGATGAAGGGAGCTACAGCACCATCGTCCGATTTCACTGGTTGGTGCATGGGCCCGCTGCTGAAAAGTGTGCACGCTATGCTCAAAGACGCGCTCCTGACCGAGGGTTACGACCCCAGTCGCACACCCGTTGACTGGCACGAGATACTCGAACGGCACGCCGAGGCGCACCTGCTATGTCGGCGAATCTGAACGGCGGGTGGATTTGGCCGCAGTGGTACTGCAGGCCGCACGAGAGCGCCTGGATGATCGCTCACAAATTTGGCTATCTCAACGCTCTTGAAGGGAGCCTTCTCAACCGCGCGCTGGCCGGCAGAACGGACGACATGCCGTTCTCGTCGTCTTCCAGGCGCGACCTTTTCAAGTCGATGCATGAGGAACGGAAACAGGGGAGACGCGCGTCAGGGGAAGATCGACTGCGAGCGGTGCTGCCGAACGAGTTTTTCGGCCGTGACGTCCGGTGGCTGACCCACAGAACAATCAGATACTGCCCTGTCTGCTTGGGTGAGTGGTTTCATGCATCACTGTTTCAGCTGCGTGCACTTTCGAGGTGTCCGCAGCATGGCTGCGCTTTGGAGTCGTCTTGCGTTGGCTGTGGTGGGAAGTGGAACTTCGACTTCGACAACGCCGAGTTTCAGCAACCTCTGTGCTGCTACCACTGCGCGCGCCCGCTAGCGGGTGAGCCGCCCACCTATGATCAGATCTTCCGGCGAGCTGGCACGAATGGTCAGCGCATTGATGAACTTGCCTCGCAAGTGCACGAAACGTGCAGGGCAGCAGAAACTTCCTGGCAGCGCGATGGGAAGTGGACGCTGTTGGGAAATTCCGGCGTGGAGTACTTCCTCACCTTGTGGCGAGCGAGCGGAAAAGCGGACTGCTCCTCGCTGGCACGACCAAGCGAGGGCAGTGCATGGATGACTGAGATGTTGCCCGCAGCTAACCCGAATTTGGGTGCGTACAGACAGCTGGCGCGGGTGGTGCGTGCGATTGGCCGACATCTTGCCAAGAGGGTCTACCGAAGGTGCGGTCACCATAAGCGTCTTCATTTCGCGATGCGATCGACGATCAGGAGCGCTGGTCCCTACGTGTCGGTGGCGTGTAGCCTGCATGAGTGTGCATGTTGCTACGCTCTCACCAAATGGCGTCTTCAATTCGCCGAGCTATTCTCGGTGATCAGACGCAAGCGCGGCGATCCCGATGACTCCGTAGCTTGCGGGAAGGCCTTGCTGCGAATCCTCAACTGGACGGTGGGTGAGGTCCTTCATTCGTTCGGTTTCGCCGCAAGACTGATTCAAACATGCTTGGGAGTGGGTGCTGAATCTGGCCTGGCCATGCCGAACTACCGACGACCCGGAGCCAGCAACGTGGGCGATCTCGTAATTGCGGGCATCGGCGCCGAGGCTCGCTTAGTGGCATCAGTGAGGTCACCTACAGCAGTGGTGCAGAAATTCCTATGCCAAGACCGTGTCGACGATGTGCTCGGCCAACTAGCGTTGGTCGCTGTGGTGCCACTCGAACTACAAGATGGCCCTCACGTTGGTAGCTCTGAAATGGGCAGTTGGGGGGAAAGTGCGGGCGAGTGGACCCTTCCGTTTGACGGGCAGTTGGGGTTCTCGCGAGTCTCTGGAGATGAGACGCGGCAATCTGAGCAGATGTCATTTCGCTTTGACGAGTAGGGTAAGCCTCTGGTCCGAACATCGCGCGACTCATTTCATCGTCGTCACCCCATATGGGGCCCCCGTTGGAAGCCCCGTAGGTTGCTGCACACTACAGACTTGAGGGATGCTAATCGGTAGGTGCACCGGCCGCTTGGGTCGTGTCCTCACCTCTTGTCGCCAGAACCGTAGAGACGCGCAGCACGGGAGCTGGCCAAGCTCTCCTGGCGCGTGTACCCCAGGATAGTCTGGGCGGTCCGGTGACCAGTCATCGCCATAGTGTCTGCCAGGGGGATTTCCTGGCGCGCTGCTTCCGTCACAAAGCCGCTACGCAGTGAATGCGCGGAGAAATCTCCTTGAATCCCCGCCAATGCACACCGCGCCTGCACGATCTCCCCGACAGAAGCCGGCGACAATCTGGCTCCGATCTGTCCACCTTTGCGGATCCGCCGGAACACGGCACCTTCAGTGATCTGCGCAGCATCCAGCCACTGGCTCAATGCGGCAGCGGCTGCTCCCGTAACCGGCTTGTGGTTCTCAGGACGGTCTGTTCCGTCTTGGTTCGCCTTGGAGTGCGTCAGATGGTAGGTAAATTCACCAGTGGCCGAGCGCCGCAGAAGAGCCAAGTCGGCGGCGGCCACTTCGGAGCGCCTGCGGCCGCCACTAGACCAAGCGAATAGCAACAAGGCGCGATCCCGAATGCCACGCAGGCTGTCATCACAGGTTGCCAGAACCATTTCCAGTGGGTTTCGAGTTAGCGCGTCCTTCTTGTTCGGCAGCGCGCCTCGTTTGGCGTAGGCGCGCCGCGTCATGGAAAGCAGCTGCCGAACTTTTGGATCCTCGCACGGGTTCTTCAGTTGACGTAGTTGGTGCGCTTTGGACAACACGGCAATGCGATGCACGATGGTGTTGAGCGCTAGTTCGCCGGGCTTGCCCTTGAAGCCGCCCTCCACCAGCGCCTGGTCGATCGCCGGCGGCAATTCGTGCTTCAGGCCGTTGTCGGTGGTGCGCTGGGCATGATCGACTACAAACTGCAGCACCACGGGCGAAGGGATCGGCAAAGAGATCTGGACCCCGTAGCGCATGGCGAACCAAGCTGCCCAGTAACGCAGGGCGGAGCGATAGCTGGCGATCGTGTTCTTGGATTCGCCCTCGCGCAGTAATTCCTCCACAGCGCGGGCCGTGACGTCGGACAGCTCCTGCGGCTGCAGGGCAGGGGAGTGGTGGAGAACCGGCAGGCGCATGTATGGCAGTGTTTCCGTGCTGCCGTCCACACTTGAAGAGGGCGGGCTACCTCGATGAGTATCCCTCAAACAAATGTCCGACGCTACGGCCGCAGTGCTCGGCGAGCACACCGCTTATTCGCACTGAATAGACGACCCCGTTAAATCTCGTCCGAGGCGGCCCGCCGGACTCCTGATCAACCTTGAGCGCCAGGAAGCCGGCACCCCGGGCAAGCGACTCGAGTTATATTGAAAGAATGGGGACGAAGTCAGAAGCAGAAGGTGTCGCGGTTTGCAGACGTTGTCGCGACATGACGAAGGCCGACGCTTGCTCAGGTCGCATACCGGACGTCTGCCCGATTTGTGGAGAGCCGGACCTGCGCGCGAACTGGCTGCGCCAAGTTCCAGAGTCGAACTCAGGTGATGCACCGAAAACTGCGACGCAGAGAAAGGACTGAGGGGCGGAGCCTAACCATTAGGCAACCTCAGCAGTTGGCGCTTGCCGCCCGCTTTTCGCGCAAGCTGCCATGCCATTTCACTCGGAGTCAGTCTCCCTTGGATAATTTTGTCTTCATCGACTCAGAGTTCACTCCCGTAACGCGCCGCTGGCTTTCGCTCGGGGCAGTATTGGGAGACAAGGAGTTTTACGCTCACGAGTCTGACAACTCTGTTCTGGCGCTTGCTCAGAAGGAGTTTGGCGCAATTGCGGTAGGGCCAGCGGTCCTGGCACAGTTGTCCGAAGGCCCTCCAATCCCGGGCCCGGTAAACGGGTCGGCGGCGATGGCAAGAGCAATCGTTGCTTGGGCGAAGTCCGCAGAGCCTTGCACGCTACATATCTGCTACGACTACTCGCTGGATGTGCAGCTACTCGAAGATGCGCTCGAGGCGGCAGGTCTGTGCTGGCCGGCCAATTGGCAACCGTGTAACCTCGCAATACTGAATGGAGATCCAACGGCGGAGGCTGCTCGCCGGACCGCATGGTCGGACTGTCTGAGGCGTCACCGGGTACAGCAACATCATGCGTTGGCCGATGCCATTGCACTACAGGCTGCGTACCGCGCCCAGTCCGGATCGAACGCCTGACGGCAAGTGGTGGTCGTTCCTCTCCGCTAAGTACAGAATACTATGTTTGCTGCGCACGTCCAGCTGGTTGTTTGTTGCGTGGCATGTTGGACCATCCGCGTATGCGCACACTGTTCCTAGATTTTGATGGTGTCACACATTCCACTGGAAGCGCGCCCGGATACTCTCTTCCGTTTGAGTGGGTGCCCGTGCTCAATGAGCTGTTGTGCTCCGCACCCGACGTGCAGATAGTTATCCATTCGTCGTGGGCGGAGCATTATTCGCTGGACGAATTGCGTACGTTTCTAGAACCGCTCGGCGATAGGGTGGTCGGTGTCGTAGGCCGTGGGCGCCGGTCGGATGCCATTTCGGAGTTCCTCCGCGCCAATCCTGGAGTCGATCGCTGGCTGGTGCTGGACGATGCCCCGGGCGAGTTCACAGAGGAGATGCTGAACTCAGTTGTCGTGTGTAACCCGAGCCGGGGGTTGTCCGATCCTGCGGTGCAATGCCAAATTCGGCGATGGCTTGCCGGAACGTTGGCTGGAGGAGCCACGGTTGTTGGATAATGCCGCAGCGTGCCACCGAGACGACGCATCACGGAAAGTCAATCGCATCTCTGAGGCGTATTCCTCGACCGAAACTGAATCAGTGTCAGTGGGGCTGAGCGATGCGCGACAGATCGAGTCTCCGGACGGGGATCCGGACCTCCAGCACGTGCGGCAATGAAGATCCGGAGAGACAGCACATGCGGTCAGTTGAGGGTGATTCGATTTGAGGTGGTGCGGAACATGGCTCTATTGCTGCACCCGCCGGCTTTCGATAAGTATCCCTTATCGTCGGCGGTGAGCGCGAGGGGAACGGTGCGAATGTTGGGGGCCTCGAGCGCCGTTCCACAGCTTGCCGCTAGGATTAGCGCCGCGCTGGGCGAGCGCGATATACGCTCCACTCAAGTCATCGCATACCGGGAGATCGACCTCGAGCCCGATTCTCAGATTGATTTGATAACGCGAGTCCATTCGCGCCACGGACTTCACTTGGGGTCAATCCGACCCAGCGCTTGAATGCTCTACGAAAATTGGCGACGTCGGTGAATCCTACTTGCTCGGCAATCTGCTCCATGTCAAAGGGCGTCGAACGAAGGTAGCGCAGTGCGAGCGACTTGCGAACCTCGTCCGATATACCCTGGAATGACAACCCTTCGTCCTTGAGCCGCCTGTGCAGCGTGCTGCGCGACATGCACATCTTCTCGGCAACCTCGCCCAGATCGGCAAAGCGCTTGGGAGAGCTCACCAACGCTCTCTGGATTTCTCTCTTCAATTCGGAGCCTCGCGGCTGGTCTTCGAAGATTTGTTCACAAATCCACTGGCATGCGGCTGCCGTCACCGGATTGGCGTTGGGAAGCTCCATGGAGTCGAAGCGCGTGTCCATATGCCACTCCATCACCTCGGCATCAAATTCAATAGGGCACCGGAACTGGCGCGCGTAGCTGCGCCAATGAGGTGGAGCTTTATACGGGAAAAGCATCCGCACTGAGGGAAATGGTGCTCCCAGCGTGCGGCTGAACAGAGTCTGAACGGAACTCCTCCAGAACTCCGCGACAAAAGGCACGAGATGGCCAACCGACTCCGGATCGTGGCTGCGATAGATTCGTATGTCACCTTCAAACCGGCTGCTGATCCGCAGGACCGGGCCAGCTTGCCTCAGGTACCGCGTGGTGAGATCGAGCGCGTCGCCCATGGTTCTGCAACTGGCCAATGCGTATCCAAAAATGCCGTAGTCACTCACCCGCTGTCTTCTCCCCGCCAAGAGTCCAACGTCGGCGCGTTTTGAGAGTCGGTAAGCATTGCCGAAGATCACCAGGCGCTGCTGCCTAGTGATCAGCACCTGCGGATCATCGAGTTGCTCAGCGCGAAGTGCCGAGCCCTTGAGCAGCAGCGGTGCCGAGACACCCTGACTTGCCATCTCCGCGAGCAGAGCATGCAGCCCATACACGAGACCTTCGATGGGCTCGTCTTGCTCTGCCGAGTTTGCCGGACTGGCGACGTCGAGGAAAGAGCTCATGGCTATTGCGTGACATCAAAAGACCCCCAGTATGGCACTAATAGACCTTAGCAAACGCACGTGCAACCGCCATCATCGCGGCTACATCAACCGAGTTGAGAGGTGAACGAATGACGTGCATTACACGACGTGGCTGCCTAGGCGCAATGGCCGGGGCCGCAGCCGCGCTGGGTGGCGTGAGCAGCTTTGCCCAGGCGTATCCCACGAAAACGATCTTCCTCAAAGTCGCTTACCCAGCGGGAGGTCCCTCCGATGCCATCACGCGCGCCGGTCAGGCCGCGCTGCAGGCTAGCCTGGGACAAACCGTCGTCATCGAGAACGTACCTGGGGCATCAGGCTCCATCGCAGCGATGAAGGTACGCAGCCTTCCCGCCGATGGCTACTCCGTATTGGTCACCACCACCGATTTGATCCTGGCACCTAAGTCGACAGCGGGGGCAAAGTACCAACCGAGCGAGTTCAAGCCGCTGGGTTTCAACCTGATCGCGGACATGGTCCTGGTGGCAAGTCCGGCGCACAACTTCAAGTCGGTCGACGACTTCATCGAGCGGACACGCAAACAGCCGTCCAGCAGCTTGTCCATTGGCCACTGGGGCCACGGGTCAACAACTCACCTGATGGGCGCTGACTTCCAGAGCAAGGCAGGGATCAAGCTACTTGAGGTGCCTTACGCCGGCGTGGCACCGATCATCCCCGCAATGCTTGGCGGCCAGGTGGATCTAAGCTTCCTACCCTTCGGCGGTCCTGTGATGAATCTCGTGCAGACCGGGAAGCTGAAAGCGATCGGCGTGGCTAGCAAATCGCGCCATCCCAGTCTGCCCGACGCTCCGACGCTCAGCGAGAGCCGCTATCTGACGGACATCGAATATGCCGTCTGGACTGGCCTCTTCGTGCCGACGACCACCCCCATCCCCGCGCAGGAGAGGTTCAACGAGAGCCTTTGCGCCTGGCTCGACACGCCCCAGTCACAAGCGATCTCAAAGGACTTCGGCATCCGCAAATTCAAATCCATGACTCTCGCCGAGTCGGAGCGCTACTACAAGGCCGAGCAACACAAGCTCGATCAGATGGCCAAAGCCGTCCATCTGACACCCCAATAAGCGTCCCCGACAACCTTAACAGTGACGTGCAAATCCATGACGACAGTGACCTATGAAAAGCGTGATGCCATCGGTATCGTGACACTGCGCAAGCCGCCGCACAACCTGATGGATGCGCAGATGCTGCGCGATATCGCCGACCTTTTCCGCACTGCGGTGCAGGACGGCTGCCGATGCATTCTGCTGAACAGCGCGATGCGCCACTTCTGTGCCGGTGCAGACGTCGCCAAATTCAGGGACGGCTGGAGAGGCCCGGACAGCGACGAACTGCGTGTGCTCATAGACGCCATCGAGAACATTCCCATCCCGACTGTTGCCGCTGTGCAGGGCGCGGCGCTGGGCGGCGGATTCGAATTGGCACTTTGGTGCGACTTCATCGTCGCCGCCGACACAGCGGTCATGGGGCTGCCCGAATCCTCTCTCGGCCTCATTCCGCTGCTGGGCGGCGTGCAGCGTGTGGTGCAGCGCGCCGGCGCTTCCAGGGCCAAGCAGATCACGATGCTCGCGCGCAGGCACGATGCCAAGACGTTTGAGAAGTGGGGGTTGGTCAATGTGATCACGAGTGAGGCGGAGATTGCCGAGGCCTCTCTGTCGTTCGCCCGCCAACTCTCGGTTGGCCCGACGGTGGCGTTGCGATGCATCAAGACCCTCGCGCAGGGGGCGGTGGGGGAGGGCGTCGCGGCGGCTGACCGCCAGCAGATTGCCATCAACAACTTGATGTGGGCCTCGGCGGATGCTAAGTCGGGCATCGAGGCGTATCTGACGACAGGCCCTGGCACGGCCGCGTTTGCGGGGAGATGAGCATGACAGCGCCGCTCCATGGTGTGAAAGTTATTGATTTCACGCGCGTTCTCGCCGGGCCCCATTGCACGAAGACACTCCTGGACTTAGGCGCCGAGGTACTCAAGATTGAGCCGCCATCAGGCGACATCGGAAGGTTCGGCGCACCCTTTGTGGGGCCGATGTCCCTCTATTTCGCGCAACAAAACGCCGGCAAGCGCAACTTGAGTCTGGACCTAAACTGGCCGGAGGCCCGTGAGATCGTCACGAATCTGTGCAAGACCAGCGATGTCGTCGTCGAGAACTTCCGACCGGGCACTCTTGCGCGCTTCGGTCTCGGCTACGAGGACATCGTCCGCGTCAAGCCCGGCCCGACATCATCTATGTCTCCTTGAGCGGCTATGGCCAGTCGGGCGAATGGCGCAGCCGCCCTGCGTTTGCACCCACCATTCACGCGGAGACAGGGGCAACCGACCACATCCTGCGCCACTACGGAGAGGCTCTGACAGCGCCTCGCAACGATGCAAGCAGCCACGCTGACATCTATACCGGGCTCCAGGGGGTGGTCGCGGTCTTGGCAGCACTCCACCACAGAGAGCGTACGGGGCAAGGGCAGCATGTGGACGTCGCGATGGCGGCCACAATGCTGTCGGTCAACGAACGGGCGGGCGCTCAGATGGCCGAGATCGACACCGGCGGTGAACTACTGGCACTGAGCGCCTCCGAGTCGCCAATCTTCGAGCTCGCCAGTGGTGTGCGGCTGACGATCGTCGGCAATCCCATCTTCACCCCATTCTTCATCAGGTATTGCACGGTTATGCGGCGGGCCGATCTGCTGAAGAACCCACAGTACGCCACGCCGAAGCTGCGGGCGGCGAACATCGATGCGTTCCTGGCCGAAGTGCGATCATGGATTCTCACTTTCAGTGATCTTGATCTGCTGCAGACGCAGGTCAGCGAAGGAGGCATGGCTATCGGCGTCATTCGGTCGACCAAGGAGTTCTCCAACACTCAGTGGGCGAAGGATTGGGGCGCCGTCGTGGACGTGGACGACCGATCGGGCGGCACTTTCCAGCTGCCAGGCGCCCCTTGGCGATTCAGCTCCGCCACGCTTCCACGACCCGGCCCTCCGGCGCATCAGGGTGAACACAACGCTGAGATTCTCCAAGAGCTCGGTTTGTCGTCTGAGGAGATCGAGGCGCTCAAGCAACGAAACATCACCCGCAGCCGGCAAACCGCATGAGTTGCTAACCGGGGTCTCCTCGTTTTCAGTGCAATAAGTGACGGTACGAAAAGCTAGCACTGGCGCGGAGGTGGTGTTGGTAGATCGTTGATTTCATTGACTTTCCTGTTCACTTTCAAATCTGCGATTCGTGGCGTCAAACCGTGGTCGGTTTCATCCATTGGTGCCAGTTATCGATGCATTTGGCCGCGAAGGCAGGATTTGGTCAGCATAGCGGTCAACCGGGAAGCGAAACACACCCCGCAAGTTGATGCTCTCCAGCCTGGTGGGCGCAATCTTCCCGATCAGTTCCGGTGGAATGACCTGGCGGCGGTTCGACCAGCGATCCAGGACCGCCTGCATCTGTGAGGTATTCCACGCCATCACGATGTTGGCCATCAGGCTCAACGCATCGGCCACAGCCTGCATTTCATCGACACGTTTGGCCTGCGCCGGGCTGATCCGGCCGGTATAAATGGCGCGCTTGAGGGCGTTAACAGCCTCGCCCCGATTGAGCACCCGGCGCAACTCGTTCCTGAAAGCGTCCTTGACAAAGTAGTCAGCCAAAAACGCCGTACGCAGCAACCGCCCCAATTGCACGCCAGCCTCATAGATTGGATCGCCCTGGGCGGCAGAACCGAACCGCGCAAGAGCTGCCACCGCACTGGCATGTCCGCTCATGACCGAGGCTGCCAGGTGCACCAGACTATCCCAATGCTTTTCGATCAAAGCGACGTCGACATTGGCTTCGCACACCGCAGCGATTTCTGCGGGCACTTTGGTGCCGCGTGGCACAAAGAGGTGGCGCTGTTTGAGTTCCTTCAACCGCGGGCAAAGATCAAAACCAAGCAAACGGGCATGTGACATGGCAAAGTCGGTGTAGCCATGGGTATCCACAGCAAGCTGGCTGGTCTCCAGCTTTTCTTGGCGGATGACACCTTCAATGGCCACGCCCGCCTGGCGCTCATTGAGCACAAAGGGCTGCGCATGGAAGATGCCCCACCGGTCTTTTACATGGGAGTAGATTCCAATGGAAGGTGTGTTGCGCCGAGGATCAAGCCGGGCTTGCCACACCCGTTTGGTGGTCTCCATGGTCATCATGTCAGAAGATGCCAAATCGGACCGCCCCCAGGTGGCGGCAATCGGGTGTCGCTGCATGAATTCCAGCACAGCCTGGCAGGCCTGGCTCAGACGCCGTTCGTCCCGCGCCCAGCGCATGGCCTGGCGAATGCTGGTGGCAGACAATTGCGGAATCATGCGCGCGCATTCGACCGCAGTCAGACTGGTGCCGTGGGCCATGATGCCGGCATAGACCATCAGCAGCTCGTCGGTAGAGCGCGGCTCACGTCCGAGCATGATCCAGCTAAAGCGCACCTGGGCGTCAACGGCCAGAATCACTTCCGGCAATTGAACCTCACCGATGCGGTGATCCAAAGCCGCGCGCAGCTTGGTCACTTCTGGGTCTTCGTCCTCTGCGGGCAATGGCGACAAATGGAGTTCATCATCCACGCGCAGTACGCCACTGCGGGCTGCAGCGGCCACCGCATCGACACCGGCAGTTACTCTGGCCAGCAAAGGCTTCAAGAAAGTGGCAGCCTTGCTGGGTAACGATAGACGGGCATAGTGTTTCTTGGACTCTGCCTGCCAACGCTCGTCCGTGAAGAACAAGCGCGCACGACCCCGAAAGCTCAGGCTGTGCTCAATCCAGACCGAGCCATTGCGCACCGCGCGGCGCAGGGCAAACAGGGTGGCCACCTCCAACGCCTGAAACGCCCGTTCCCGGTCTGGGCTGGAGATCGAAACCTGCCAGATCATTCCCAGACTTGGTGCCACCACTTCAACTGGCAGCTTTCTGGATCCTTTGAGATATAAAGCTTGCAGCTTGGCAAGGTACTCCATGGCAGGATGCTCGCCGGTGGCCTGCCAGGGCAGCTTTGCAATGGCGACGAGCAACGACCGCACGGGGCGAATTCCATCAATCAATCCCTCGCGGACCAGGGAGGCCCTGCTCGGTGGTTTGCGTTTCTGGGTTTCGGTGATCAAGGCTTCAAGACGGGCACGCAACTCAGCATCTGGCACCGCACCTTGCGCGCTCAAGGCAACAAGTTCGCCGAGCAGCGTTTTGTACATTGCGGCCCAATTGACGGTAGCGGGGACATCGGCGGCAGCCTGACGCCACAGATCGGCGATCCGGCGCTGCACCATAAGGATCAACTGGTCTGTGGTGGTGAACAGGCAATACCGAAGAAAGCATGCGACCTCCACGGTGCGCGCTGGCTCTTTGATCTTGGCTCCGGCTGAGGGCGGCCTGGAGACAAGTCGGCGCGCGTAGCGGCGCAAGATGAGATCGGGGATGTCTGCCAGGTGCTTATGAACGTCCAGCGTGTAAAGCAGGTCGATGCGCTCCAGTACCTCGCTGATTTGGCGGGTTGAGTGTTTCGCCGGTGCAGCCCATAGCCAACTCTGCTGGGTTTGTCCATCTGGGCGCAGCTCTGAAACTGAGGCTCGCCAGCGATCAAGTGTTGCTGGATCAACGCTGGCGGCGATGGCGGTGGCTTGAGTGCAGCCGCTCCGCCTTGCTCGAACAGGCGCAGTGCAGCGTTGACACCAGACCAACTCAGCCCGGTTTGCTACACGATCTGCATCACGCCAACACCTTTTCGATGCAAACGGATAACTTGCTTGCGCCGTTCTTGCAGCACTTCCCGCGACTGCTTGCGTGCATCTTCTTTTTCCATGAACTTTGGAGTCAGGTCATCAACAAAAGTTGATGAATAAATTATTGAGATAGCCCCCTGATTCCCCGGACACGGTCTATCGCTTATCTTTGAGATAGGAGTAGGACTGTGGGTACGACTAGGAATACAGACTCTGTTGAAGTCATCTTGAAAGACCAGCGCCGCAGGCGCTGGTCCCCCCGCGGAGAAAGCTGAGCTGGTGCGACGCACGTATCAGCCAGGCATGAGCGTGTCGCTGGTGGCCCGTCAGGAAGGTGTGGCGGCAAGCCTGCTGTTCCAGTGGAGGAAGCTGGATCGCCAAGGCGCCCTGACCGCCGTGTCTGCCGGCGAAGCGGTGGTCCCGGCATCGGAGCTGGCGGCGGCTCGTGCAGAGATCGCCAAGCTGCAGCGCGTGCTCGGCAAGAAAGCCTTGGAGAACGAGATCCTCAAGGAAGCCGTGGAGTACGCCGCCGAAAAAAAGTGGATTGCGCGCTCGCCCTTGTTGCCCGGGGAAGACCAATGAAGACGGTCTGCCGGGTACTTGGGTTGGCGCGCTCGTACCTGCACGAGATTCACCGTCGTCCCGCCGAGTGGCAGGATGGTAGAACCTGCCGCACTCCAGCTAACGACGCCCAGCTCGTTGCACAGATCCGCGAGCAGATTGCCGAGCTCCCCAGCTACGGGTATCGGCGCGCCTGCGCCCTGGTGAACCGACAGCGAGCTCAGGAGGGCACGGCACGGGTCAATCCGAAGCGTGCCTACCGTGTGATGGCACAGGCCGGTCTGCTGCTGCCCAAGGCGCCGCGCCGGCGGCAATCGAGCCGACCGCATGACGGCAAAGTGGCAGTGGAGCGCAGCGACCTGCGCTGGTGCTCGGACGGCTTCGAGATCAAGTGCGACTCGGGCCAGACGGTGACGGCGACGTTCGCCAAGGACTGCTGCGACCGCGAGGTGATGGCCTGGCGGGCCTGGGAGGGCAAGGGCCTGCCTGGCGAGCCGGTGCGTGAGATGCTGATCGAGGCCGTCGAACGGCGCTTCGGCACTGTGGAGGCCATCCCCGCTGACCACGAACTGGAGTTCCTCAGTGACAACGGCGGCGCCTACATCGCGGCGCATACCCGCGGTGTGGCTCGCCAACTGGGTCTGCGGCCGATCAACACGCCCGTGTGCAGCCCACAAAGCAACGGAATGGCCGAGAGCTTCGTCAACACCTTCAAACGTGACTACGTCGCTCGCATGGACCTGACCGATGCCCGCACGGTGATGGCCCAGCTGCCGGCAGCCTTCGAACACTTCAACGAAGTGCATCCGCACTCGTCATTGAGAATGTGCTCCCCCAGGGAGTTCAGGCGGCACCGAGCCGCACACGCGCGTCAGATTGCACCAGAGCAACCGGCGCTACATTGCGACTAGGACGTGTCCGGGAGTACGGGGGCAAGATCATTATGCCGAGTCTATAACTCCCGTTGACACAAGATTAGTTACCTAATATTATTTTCCTTAGGTGGCAAACTATGCACCTGAGGCTCGCAGTGGGTAGATTTCGTTTTCGACTGTTAGCAGGCGCCGACCAACATGTAAAAAGGAGACCACATGAAAAGTGAACCAAACCGGCAGGTGAGGGCAATCGGATCTATCAGTTGTCAATCGAGGCGCCTCGTCGGCGTGATAGCGGCAGCTGTACTAACGGCGTGCGGCGGAAGCGACAAGGACGCTGATGGTCCGCCGACACAGCAGGAAGTTGTAGTGACAGGATGCAATGGGACCGTTACCTATGTGGAGGCCGAGGGCGCCTTTGCAAACGGGTCGCCGTGGAGCATGCGTCGGCCAACAGGCTGGAACGGCTTGTTGATCAACGACCTTGACTATGTTCCCGCTAAGGACGGCGCGCGGAGTTGCTACTGGTTGCAGCGAGGCTACGCGCTTTCGGGTACCGGTCGAAATCCGCAAAGAAACTTTAACTATGATCCGGATCGAGAGCAGCAAGAGCTGATCTCGGTCATCGACATGTTCAACGCGCGCTATGGGAAGCCTACGAAGGTGATCCAGTATGGACACTCGGGCGGCGGCTTCGTTGCTCTAAATTTTGCCGAGCGCTATCCCGAGAAGGTTGATGGCGTTGTTGTAGGGTGCGCTCATGAGCCGGTACCACTCATGAACATGATGTTGGATGGGTGGTTCGTGCTGAAGACGCTGATCGCATCAGAATTGCAGGTCGTCGGCTTCTCCGATCTCGCTTCCGTAGCAGATCAATCTGCAAAATGGCGCGCCGCTCTCACGCTAGCTCAGCAGAGCCAGGAAGGTCGGGCTAGGATTGCGCTTGCTGCTGCAGTAGGCCAGTGGCCGGTGTGGAGCAATGCCACACGAGCTCAGCCAGATCCCTTCGATCTCGGTGCGCTTCAAAGTGCAGTCTTCGACACTGTGCTTCTCAACGCCGCCCAACCTGGAGGACAGTCTCGATTCATGTTTGAGCATGCAGGGACATCTCCGGCAGTTCGGCAACTCTCTTGGAATGCGGGCATCGACTACTCCCAACTTCTGGCCCGCGCCGAGCCGGCAGTCGGGCGTCTGGTGCTATCGCTTTACTCGACAAATGGACTCAATCTCCAGGCCGATCTTGCAACACTGCGGGACGCGACCCGTGTACAGGCGGAACCCGCCGCCTCGGCGTTCTGGAACGGGCCGGGACGAACAGTCCACGGCACACCCAAGATACCTTCCTTGCGGATGCATACAACAGGAGATAACGTGGTGCCTCCAAACATCATCGATTCGTATGTTCAGAAGATGCAGGCCAATGGTGGAGATGTGAGTCTCTACAGAACGACGATTGTTGACCGTGCGGGGCACTGTACGTTCGAGCCTTCAGAGTCAGCTGCGGCGATTGAGACAGTCTTGACTCGGATCAACACTGGGGTTTGGCCTGATGTCAGTCCAGCCGGAATGAACGCTAGGGCCAAAGCTCTCATACCCGCATCGGTGCCCGCGTTTGTGCCATACGAGCCAGCTCGGGCGAACCGGCCACAGAACAATCCTGCGGGCGGCCTCTAAACCGCGAGACAGGTGCCCGCAATGGCACCTTTCGGTTGCCAGGCCCTGCTTCTCAAGCAGGTGGCGGAACCGAAGGATCGTCGTCTCGTCCAGCAACCGCGCCACGGCCCTCAGCGCGGCGAACTGGCGGAACACGGGGATGTTGTGCAGAGACTGCTCCATCGCCGGGTCGCTCGGCGCGAACCATTGCTGCAGGTAGTGAACCGCCCCGGGGCGGTTCACCCGGACGATCGCACGCGTGACGCAGCGCACATTGATTACATGCCGCCTCGGACACCGCATAGGCCGGACGCAGATGTCCATCGAGAATGCCGTGGTAGCGGCCTCGGATCCTCGACACTCTCCCGGACTGAGAAGGTCTACACGATGCGATCAAAGCCGGCGGCCCGGCCTGAGCACTGATACGAATGCATAAGGTTCAACCTTTTCGCATGTCTGACCAGAAGCGGCGAAAACCAGGGAACCATCAGGCAGCCGGCGCGCATAGCGTCCGAGTTGGGACTTCGGCAAGGTCACCGGCACCTTCTGCGTCAGCACGCCGTCCTGCTTCTCCGGTGGGGTGCCCGAGAGCAGTTCGGCGTGGCCGAGTTGGATGCTGCGCGTAGTCAGCGCCTTGAGCACTGCGGGTGTGCAGGCCATCAGCGCGAGCCGCCGCTCCAACACCTCGGGCGACCAGCCCATGAGGCGGGCGGCTTCTTCCTTGTCGCCGCGCTGGCGCAGCAGTTGGCGCTGCGCGGCACGGGCTTCCTCGGCCGGCGACATGGCGGCGCGGTAGTAGTTCTCGATCACCGACATGGCCTCGGCCGCCTCGTCGCTGGCGTCCTTGATGACCACGGGCATGTCGTAGTCGTCGCCGAAGACGTTCCTTGCGGCTCTCCAACGGCGCTCACCGGCGATGATCTCGAAGAGGTCGGTGCCCAGCACAGGCCGCACGACGATGGGTTCGAGCACGCCGACCGCGCCGATGCCCTCCATATGGAGTTCATGGGTGGATCGGTGTTGGTCCACCCAGGATCTCCTACCGCGACGCACCTTCAAGAGCCGCCGCTGGCGCCGTCACGCGGCCGAACGATCGACCGTTGCCGCGTCGGATGGCAAGCCTGGCGCCGCGCCGCGCACACGTCGGTACGGCGGCAGGCCCGCCAGCAGGCGCCGGCCCCACGGCGTGCTCGCCAGCCGCGGATCCAGCACCGTGACGCGGCCGTGGTCCTCGGGCGTGCGCAGCAGCCGCCCCACCGCCTGCGCCAGCCGGATGCCGACCTCGGGGACGCTGCGCTCATGGAAGGCGGACCCCCCCTGCGCCTCGATCCACTCCCGGCGTGTCTGCTCGACCGGATCGTCGGGCACCGCGAAGGGCAACTTGACCACTACCAGGTGCGTGCAGTAGGCGCCGGGCAGGTCCACCCCCTCGGAGAGGCTGGCCAGACCGAAGAGGACCGAACGCTGGCCCTGGTCGATGCGAGCCTTGTGGCGCGCCAGCAGCTCGCGCTTGGACGTGCTTCCCTGCACGAGGATCTGCTCGCGCAGCGCCTCCGGCAGCGCATGCGCGACCTGATGCATCTGCCTTGCCGATGCGAACAGGACCAGAGACCCGGCTTGCGCCTCGAGCAGGGCGGGCAGCATGGCTGCCACCTCCTCGGTATGCGCCTGGGCATCGAGCGGATGGGAGCGCATGCGCGGCAGGTGCAGCTCGGCCTGCGCCGCATGGTCGAAGGGTGATGGCAGGCTGAGCGCATGCACCCCCTCCCATGCCTTCAGGCCAGCCTCTTCCATGAAGAGGTCGAACGAGCCGCAGGCCTGCAGCGTCGCCGAGGTCAGCACGGCAGCGCCGGCACGATCCCACAGCAGCGTGCGCAGGCGTTCTCCGCCACCGATCGGCGCAGCGCAGACGTGGAACTCTGTCGTCCGGCCCGCCCTGACCTCCTTGCCACCGCGCTCGATCCAGCGTGCCAAGGACATGTGCCACCTCGGCCATCATCACCAACTGCGCGCGGCGGCTGGCGAAGCCCGGCATGGCCTCGCGCAAGGTGCGCAGACAGGACTGCATGCGGGCTTTCTCTTCGTCGCTGAGCATGCGCCCAGCTTCTCGCAACAAAGCGCGTCTTCAAGGCCCGGCGCAGCGGGGCGTGGGTAGCCTGCAGCGCACCCGAGGCCACGCTGTGGCCCATACGCAGTTCACCAGGACTTGGTCGCCTGCACCGGGATAGAGGCAGGAACATGGCTATAACGCACGCCCTCGATCACGTGCATCGAGACAGCCTCGCACTCAATCGCCAGGTGGAAGGCTGGCCGCCAGTCCGGGGCCAGCATAGCCTCCGGCTCGCCTCTATCGAACAGAACATAGTTCACGCCACCCTCGCATTGCACGGACCGAAAAGCGATGCCATCGAAAGCCCACTTCTTGTCGTAGCGGATGAACTCCGCCAGCGCCTGCGTCATCACGTAATCCGTATCGCCGGTCCGGACCGGTCGAGCGATCTCTTCATGCAGGTACTCCAGCAGCAGCCGATGTTCGCTGCGCTTTCGGTAGCTGGGGTCGAACAAGCTCAAGGGGGCATGTCGCAGCCGGCGACCCAGCCTCGTGAAATCGAAGAACCTCAGGGATGCTGTGGACTGGAAGCGCCCCACCACCACGGTGTCCCCGATCGAGGGACGAACTTCGGCGATGCAGGTGTCGATCTCCCGCGAAACGTAGAGCAAGGGAACGCCGGCGGGGCTCATGCGGTTGTTGGCCGCTCGCTCCTTGGGAGCGGCGCCGAGCGCAATGCCCGGGTTCTCTGCGAACGACCTTGCCTCCAGCTCACCGCTGGCAATGCGGGAGCGGTAGAAAGCCGCGCCGGCGTCGAGCATGGTCACCAGGGCGGGTGTTCCCGGGGTCTCTGGATCCTCGGCCTCGAGCGCCTCGCCCATCAACCACTCGAAGAACGAGCGCGCGGCATCGTTGAAAAAGCGCCGGCCATGGGCCAACTCGTGGGCAATGTGGTGCCAGGGGCCGACCGCATACCAGCGTTCGTGGTCCTCCGATTCGAACGGGCTGGACCTGCGGCTGTACTCCTGTCCCGGCCAGTAAAAGTCCTCTTCATCCGCCTCGGGGTCTTCAAGACACGCAGCGACCGCTCTCCGGACGGCCTCGGAACTGCATCGGATCGCATGGCCCACGACATCATTCAGCGTGAGTTCGTAACCGGGATAGAGCACATGGTCCAGCTCGAAGTGTTCCGGCAGGTACGGATAGGAAATTCAACCGCATGAGGCCAAGTATGGCACGAGTTTTGGGCCTCGAAACACGTTCGGCCAAGGAAGGTTGAGCGCTCGCTTGCCGCTCAATGGCAAGAGCTTGGGAGGCAGTATGCATTTGGGCCTGGCGCGCGCGCAGCTGCTTCCCCGCAGCGATGGATACCGCCGCTTCACTGGGTCACCAATTGACGCGCTGGTCTACCTCGTCGGGTTGAGCTGCCAGATCCCAATCCGGCTCGCCTTGCGCACCATCATCCACCGGCGCGTCGCAGCCCTCCCACAGCGGTGGCCCGCGTGCCGGGGTGATGTGCGGGGGGGCAGACTCCACCCCGATGTGGTTCAGGATGTGGCGGATTTCGGCGCTGTGGGTGATGAAGGCAATGATGCGCATCTGCCCACCGCACATGGGGCACAGCAGCGGAAATGCCTCGTAGATGCGGGCAATCAGCACCGCCCACAAGTAATGCGCCGCTCGCTTCGGGCGTGCTTCAGGTTCGGGTGTGGGTGTGGCCGCGTTGCCCGGCGCCGCCACCCCAGGTACGCCCGCGCCAGGTTGTGCAGTCTCCACCGTGGCTGGTTGCGACGCAGCAGGCTGAGCCAGCGCCGTTACCGCCGCTCTCAGCGGCGAGTTTGGTGCCAGCACACCAAAGTAGCGGTGCCGGTGGGTGCGTGGCGGTGGCACCAGCGCGGCGATGCGGTCGATCAGTTCCAGCGGTGTGAGGTGCAGCTCATCTGCCTTGGCACCACGCTTGTCACTGGTGGGCTCGCTGCGCTGTTTGGCACAGCGGTACACCAGTTTGCTTCCCTCTTTGCGTAGGCGCTCCATGGAAAACGGTGGACGCGCGCAATAGCGCAGCAGCCGCTCCAGCGCAGCGCGGTCGTGGGCTTCGATGCAGACACCGGCGTCCACCGAGAAGCCGCTGTGTTTGTAGCCCAGCATGTCTTTGGCGTCACAGTTCTCCAGCAGGCCCCGAGCAACGAAGGCGCGCAGGATGCGTTTTTGCAGTGTGGTCTGCACTGGGGCCACGGTAGCCGCATCGATGCCGGTGGCCGCGTGAAAGATGACACCCGGCGATGAGATTCGAGGGGTCGCATCAGCATCGCCCTCGCCCTCCACTTCCTCAAACACCCCGTCCACCACACAAACGTGGAAGTGGACGTGTTCATTGAGGCTGGAGCCGAATCGGTGAATGAAGGCGATGGCACCGATGTGCAGGCCTGCCTTGTCCATATGGGCCGCACCGGGGCTGTGGGTCTGCAGAGTTTGTGCGATCACCCGCAGAAAGATGCGCAGCACCATGCTCAGCACCGCTCCGTCGCGTTGCATGAAGTACCGCAACCTCTTGGGCACGGAGAGCACCCACTGGCGCACCGGCAGGCGGGGGAAAACGTGGTCGCTCAGGTGTGCCGCCGTCTCCACCATCCGCCGCGTGGTGCACGAGGGGCAGACTCCCCGGCCTTTGCAGGAGAAGGCTACAAAGTAGTCGTGCCCACAGTCGCCGCAGCGAGCGCGGGCAAAGCCATGGGCAAAGATGCCGCACTCAAGATACTTGGCAAACGCTTTGCGCACGAAGGGCTTGGGGGTGTGGTGGTCGCCCTGGCCGTCGAACTGACCCGCGCTGGCCAACTCTAGCCAGGTCTCGTAGTGCTCGGCTACCATTTGGTAGAGCAGCGTGCGTTCGGGGTGGCGTGGGTTGTAGAGCTTGGGCTTGGAAGTGGCTGACATGAATACTGTACAAATGCACAGTATTCTGCGGCGATTGTTTGGGTACGCAAAGCACAAGGCCCGAACCGTCGCCAGTTCGGGCCTTGTCAGGGTAGCTTGGCTGCGGACTTACTTGCGCGCAGGCGGCACATCCGTGCAGCTGCCATGCGCCACTTCCGCCGCCATGCCGATGCTCTCGCCCAGCGTCGGATGCGGGTGGATGGTCTTGCCGATGTCGACAGCGTCCGCACCCATCTCGATGGCCAGGGCGATCTCGCCGATCATGTCGCCCGCATGCGTGCCGACCATGCCGCCGCCCAGGATCTTGCCGTGGCCCCGGCCAGCATGGCCGTCTCCTGATCCTGCTTCGGGGCTGTCGTCGAACAGCAGCTTGGTGACGCCTTCGTCGCGGCCGTTGGCAATGGCGCGGCCCGAGGCCGCCCAGGGGAACAGGCCCTTCTTGACCTTGATGCCCTGCTGCTTGGCCTGGTCTTCGGTCAGGCCCACCCAGGCCACTTCGGGGTCGGTGTAGGCCACGCTGGGGATCACGCGGGCGTTGAAGGCGGCGCTGGCCAGTTCCTTGTTGCCCTGCAATTCGCCGGCGATCACTTCCGCCGCCACATGCGCCTCGTGCACCGCCTTGTGCGCCAGCATGGGCTGGCCCACGATGTCGCCGATGGCGAAGATGTGCGGCACATTGGTGCGCATCTGGATGTCCACGTTGGGGTCTCCTCGTTTTCAGTGCAATAAGTGACGGTACGAAAAGCTAGCACTGGCGCGGAGGTGGTGTTGGTAGATCGTTGATTTCATTGACTTTCCTGTTCACTTTCAAATCTGCGACTCGTGGCGTCAAACCGTGGTCGGTTTCATCCATTGGTGCCAGTTATCGATGCATTTGGCCGCGAAGGCAGGATTTGGTCAGCATAGCGGTCAACCGGGAAGCGAAACACACCCCGCAAGTTGATGCTCTCCAGCCTGGTGGGCGCAATCTTCCCGATCAGTTCCGGTGGAATGACCTGGCGGCGGTTCGACCAGCGATCCAGGACCGCCTGCATCTGTGAGGTATTCCACGCCATCACGATGTTGGCCATCAGGCTCAACGCATCGGCCACAGCCTGCATTTCATCGACACGTTTGGCCTGCGCCGGGCTGATCCGGCCGGTATAAATGGCGCGCTTGAGGGCGTTAACAGCCTCGCCCCGATTGAGCACCCGGCGCAACTCGTTCCTGAAAGCGTCCTTGACAAAGTAGTCAGCCAAAAACGCCGTACGCAGCAACCGCCCCAATTGCACGCCAGCCTCATAGATTGGATCGCCCTGGGCGGCAGAACCGAACCGCGCAAGAGCTGCCACCGCACTGGCATGTCCGCTCATGACCGAGGCTGCCAGGTGCACCAGACTATCCCAATGCTTTTCGATCAAAGCGACGTCGACATTGGCTTCGCACACCGCAGCGATTTCTGCGGGCACTTTGGTGCCGCGTGGCACAAAGAGGTGGCGCTGTTTGAGTTCCTTCAACCGCGGGCAAAGATCAAAACCAAGCAAACGGGCATGTGACATGGCAAAGTCGGTGTAGCCATGGGTATCCACAGCAAGCTGGCTGGTCTCCAGCTTTTCTTGGCGGATGACACCTTCAATGGCCACGCCCGCCTGGCGCTCATTGAGCACAAAGGGCTGCGCATGGAAGATGCCCCACCGGTCTTTTACATGGGAGTAGATTCCAATGGAAGGTGTGTTGCGCCGAGGATCAAGCCGGGCTTGCCACACCCGTTTGGTGGTCTCCATGGTCATCATGTCAGAAGATGCCAAATCGGACCGCCCCCAGGTGGCGGCAATCGGGTGTCGCTGCATGAATTCCAGCACAGCCTGGCAGGCCTGGCTCAGACGCCGTTCGTCCCGCGCCCAGCGCATGGCCTGGCGAATGCTGGTGGCAGACAATTGCGGAATCATGCGCGCGCATTCGACCGCAGTCAGACTGGTGCCGTGGGCCATGATGCCGGCATAGACCATCAGCAGCTCGTCGGTAGAGCGCGGCTCACGTCCGAGCATGATCCAGCTAAAGCGCACCTGGGCGTCAACGGCCAGAATCACTTCCGGCAATTGAACCTCACCGATGCGGTGATCCAAAGCCGCGCGCAGCTTGGTCACTTCTGGGTCTTCGTCCTCTGCGGGCAATGGCGACAAATGGAGTTCATCATCCACGCGCAGTACGCCACTGCGGGCTGCAGCGGCCACCGCATCGACACCGGCAGTTACTCTGGCCAGCAAAGGCTTCAAGAAAGTGGCAGCCTTGCTGGGTAACGATAGACGGGCATAGTGTTTCTTGGACTCTGCCTGCCAACGCTCGTCCGTGAAGAACAAGCGCGCACGACCCCGAAAGCTCAGGCTGTGCTCAATCCAGACCGAGCCATTGCGCACCGCGCGGCGCAGGGCAAACAGGGTGGCCACCTCCAACGCCTGAAACGCCCGTTCCCGGTCTGGGCTGGAGATCGAAACCTGCCAGATCATTCCCAGACTTGGTGCCACCACTTCAACTGGCAGCTTTCTGGATCCTTTGAGATATAAAGCTTGCAGCTTGGCAAGGTACTCCATGGCAGGATGCTCGCCGGTGGCCTGCCAGGGCAGCTTTGCAATGGCGACGAGCAACGACCGCACGGGGCGAATTCCATCAATCAATCCCTCGCGGACCAGGGAGGCCCTGCTCGGTGGTTTGCGTTTCTGGGTTTCGGTGATCAAGGCTTCAAGACGGGCACGCAACTCAGCATCTGGCACCGCACCTTGCGCGCTCAAGGCAACAAGTTCGCCGAGCAGCGTTTTGTACATTGCGGCCCAATTGACGGTAGCGGGGACATCGGCGGCAGCCTGACGCCACAGATCGGCGATCCGGCGCTGCACCATAAGGATCAACTGGTCTGTGGTGGTGAACAGGCAATACCGAAGAAAGCATGCGACCTCCACGGTGCGCGCTGGCTCTTTGATCTTGGCTCCGGCTGAGGGCGGCCTGGAGACAAGTCGGCGCGCGTAGCGGCGCAAGATGAGATCGGGGATGTCTGCCAGGTGCTTATGAACGTCCAGCGTGTAAAGCAGGTCGATGCGCTCCAGTACCTCGCTGATTTGGCGGGTTGAGTGTTTCGCCGGTGCAGCCCATAGCCAACTCTGCTGGGTTTGTCCATCTGGGCGCAGCTCTGAAACTGAGGCTCGCCAGCGATCAAGTGTTGCTGGATCAACGCTGGCGGCGATGGCGGTGCCTGTTTCAACTTCAAGCTGGGCAAGTGCCGCCGCAATCAGTGTCCGAATTGCCCGCTCGTGCACGATCACCAGCTTGTTCTTGTACAGCCATTGACGCGCCCGCACGAGTAGCTGATCGCGGTCGGCGCAGCGCGCCACTTCGTCGCGCAGTTCACGTACCAGTGAGCGGCGCTGGTGCTCGCTCATCCACTGGAATCCAAGGACCGTGCAGGCTACTTGTTGGTGATCGAATAGCGTGCGCCCGCGTTCATACATGGCTCTCAGCGAGGCGACTTCTGGTGCTGCAATGCCAAGCTCGTTGCCAAGGTGGCGCCACAAGGCTACTGGAATTACCCGAAAGGCACCGAGCAAACACCCACTCATGCGCAGGAAACCAATATGGAGCGCCAGACCAAGCTTGTGGGAATCACCTCGGCGTGCATTGATTGCGTCGCGCTCGGCACCATCGAAGGTGAAAAATGCCTTCATCTCGAAGTCGCTGATATCGCGGGGGAGCCCACGCATCCCCAAAAACGTTGTGTGCCAACCCTGCATCGTGAACCTCAAAAGTGGGAGGCCACCATACCCGTTTACAAAGCGAACAGGAAAGTCAATGAAATCAACGGTCTACCCAGACCACCCCCGCGCCAGTGCTAGCTTTGCGTACCGTCACTTATTGCACTGAAAACGAGGAGACCCCCTATCGGAATGGTGCGTCAATGCATGAGCCGCAGGCTGACGGTCGTACAAGGCCTGCTCCAGGGCATCGAGCACGAAGTCCGTCTGCATGCTGCGGCTGACGCGCCAGCCCACGATGCGCCGGGCGTACACGTCCACCACGAAGGCCACGTACAGCCAGCCCTGCCAGGTGGAGACGTAGGTGAAGTCCGACACCCATAGCTCGTTGGGACGGCTGGCCTTGAAGTGCCGGTTGACGTGGTCCAGCGGGCACGGGGCCGAGGTATCCGGCGTGGTGGTGCGCACCGCCCTGCCACGGCGTGCCCCTTGCAAGCCCATGGCACGCATCAGACGCTCGACCGTGCAGCGCGCCACCACGATGCCCTCGCGGTTCATCTGCAGCCAGACCTTGTCGGCCCCGTAGACCTGCCAGTTGGCGTGCCACACGCGCTGGATGTCGGCCTTCAAGCCCTCGTCACGCTGGGCGCGTTGACTGCGCAGTTGCGGGTTGCGTTGTCGGGCTGCGTGGCGCCAGTAACACGACGGGGCCATCTGCAGCACCCGGCAGATGGGCTCGACCCCGTAGTCATCACGGTGGCGGTCGATGTAGGCCTTCACGATTTGAGTCGGCGGTCGAGCTCCGCCTGCGCGAAAAACGCGTTGGCCGTCTTCAGGATGTCGTTGGCCCGGCGCAATTCCTTGACCTCACGCTCCAGTTCCTTGATGCGCTGGGCTTCTGACGTGGTGGTGCCAGGGCGCTGGCCGCTGTCGACCTCGGCCTTCTTGACCCAGTCATTCAAGGTCTGAGGCACACAGCCAATCTTGGGCGCAATCGATTCAATGGCTGCCCACAGCGATGTGTAGTCGGCTCGGTGCTCCTGCACCATGCGAACGGCGCGTTCGCGGACTTCCGGGGAGAACTTCGGTGACTTGTTCATGGCTCCATCTTCTCAAGAGTTGGAGCCTCCTCAAAACCCGGGGCGGTTCACCGCTTTTTCCTCTACCACGTAGCGCACCTACACATGGATATCCTGAGCAGGTGCTGTCAATTCGTCAATGACAGATTTCCCTCGCATCTGAAAGATGTGCCGTGCTAGATCGGCAGATAAGTTTGTCCTAGACTGCTCGTGCCATCTCTTCGCTTTGCACTCTTAACGGGTCAAGATCATGCCGCTATCCGCTAGTACCCTTCAGTCTCTCCAGCAAGCTGGCCAGGCTATTCACGATAGCCGAGAGCGGCTTAAGGCAGAGGTGGCTCGTCACACCGAACGGCTAGTCTCAGCCATGGCAAGTCAGCCACTGGCGCCTGGCGTCGACAGCGCTTTCGCCCAGGTAAAGCAAGTGGCAAGGCTCCATCAGGAACTTCAGGCCCTGGAGGATCAGCTTGTCACCATCTATCAGGCCGCAGAACAGATCAAAGGCGAAGAGATTCAGGTGATCGAGGCACTTCCGCATCGACGCTCGCGTGTCGAATCGGCTATGTCGACGGCTGAGGACGCTCGCCTTGTAGCCCATCCCGGTCCTCGCAAGTCCGGCAAAGCTCCACCACCCAAAGAGACTCAAATGCGCGGCGCGTCAAAGCGACTCGGGGGTCGGGTCAGTGCCAATGACGAAAAGGTCTTCAAGGCTCTACGCCGCTTGTTGAAGGTGCATAAGGGTGCGACGCTTTCTCAGTCACAAATCACGAGAGAGGCGGGCATTCCGGTAGGCTCAATCGTAGCCTCCATCAAGAGGCTCTTAGAAGTTAGGCGCGTGATACAGGTCGAGCGTGGCATGTACCAAATGACCTGAGTGTCAGTTTTGCCGATGCACTGAATTTTCTGGTGAGCGACGTCGCTGGAGGATTCGTCGCTACCAAGGTCGATTGAGAGCCCTTAAAAGTTACTGGCGACGTCGAAAAAACGGAATGAGTATGCGCAAGAGTCGCTCAAACGACTGGTACTTGCGCATGATCTAGACCTCAGTCGCTTCAAGCTTTTGCGTGTTTCCGATCGACAAGCGTTGGATCGCCCTCAGCGAGTTGGCCTATCTCCAGCCATTCGATGTTATCCAGCTTGAGCCGGGTTACCTGCTTGAAGGAGTCCATTAAGTGGTCTTCCACATCGGCCGGTATGCCTGTCGGCTTGAGCTCTGCGCGCAATGTCATGGTCTCTCTGTGGCCTTGCGCCTCCACGACAAGCTGCACACGGCTGAGTGCTGGTACGCGACTGAGCACTTCCTCAATGTTGCGAGGATAGACAAACACCTCGCGTACTTTGACACCCTGGCCAACGCGACCCTGCAGAAGGCCAATTCGGTCAACGAGGCCGTCATCTGCCTGGCTCAACGCCTGGGCGACGTCGCCTGTGCCGAATCGAATCAATGGCCACCCGCTCTCCAGGGTCGTAACCACTATCTCGCCGGTGCTGCCGATCGGCAGGGGTTCGCCCGACACTGGGTCGCACACCTGCACCATGCGCTCAGGGTGGATGCGGTACCCCTCTAGTCCATCTTCTTCGTAACCGATGAGACCAAAGTCACCGGTGGCATAGGCGGAGAACGTGTCGATGGCATAGCGCTGCTCAAGATCGCGTCGCTTCTGCATCCAGTTGCCCATTTCCCCGCCCAGCATGGCGTTCTTGACGCGCCAGTCACGAGGCAATTCGCAGCCCATGCGTTCCAAGGTTTCGGTCAAGGTAATGAAGAAGCTGGTTGACGCACAA